>ENA-OOZG01001239-OOZG01001239.1-human-gut-metagenome-genome-assembly--contig:-NODE-1239-length-18798-cov-10.387825_pt1 | contig 18798 bp, 24 predicted proteins | sample MGYA00241706_ERZ501384 | MGnify/ENA primary metagenome ERZ501384 (study PRJEB25962, sample SAMEA2042742) | human gut metagenome | biome: human gut; feature: human-associated habitat; material: faeces...
TAAAAATTCTCCACGTGGAGATTTTGAAATATCCACGTGGAAATCACTTTTCCCCGACATGGCGTCGTATCGATATGTTGTCGACTCTAAATTATCGTAACGAGTCAACCTCCAGTCGGAGGCCCCGAAGAATTAGAAATTGGAGGTTAGTGGTTAGAGAGGAGAGACGATCGCTTGCGGTCGGACGCATCATAGTCCCCAGTCGGAGGGGCAAAGCCCTGGACGACTAGAGGGGTCGTCTGGAGCGGGAGCGGGGTGAGTGGGGTGCTTTTGCTGTGGGGAGCTTTTCGTATATTTGTGAGGAGAAGGCGTTTTGCTCAAAGGGGGGCTTGGAAATCAAAAATAGAAAGCCCAACCGCTTCAACTCTACGGTTGCCCCCCCTTGATGTACCCTTTCTGACTTTTATCGGACAGCAATAATATTTTAATACCCACTTCGCTTGATCTTTAGCTCGGAGGAATACTCTTTATCTATATCGCTCTCGAAGTGGCGATTGAGAGCATCCGCTATAGTCTTCGCAATAGCTATACGCCTCGAGTCCCACAGGCAGGCACTCCAAGCGATACGTAGGACTATGTTGTTGTGAGAACCTCGCCCCTCACTAAAATGGCGAGCGAAGAGCCGTGGCGAGCTCAAGTTGTGATACCTTTGATGATCTGAAGTCATCTCAAATCGTTGCTCTAGCTCAGCGGTCAAGTCTTGATAAAAGGCTTGATACCCTTCCATATCCTGCACGAATAGATTGTCTCCCGTAAAGCTCTCGTCGCCCTTAGCGCCTCCTGCAGAAAAGTGGAAGATGGTCGGATAGCTCGGTTCGTTGGCACCGCTAGCTACGAGCGGGGTCAAAGTCCAGCTACCAGGACGTGAGGTGAGCTCCTCCAGATCCTCCATGTATTGAGCTAGATTGGGCTCGACTTGACGATTGTCAAAAGAGTAGTAAGACTTATAGGGTCTCATCTCTCCGACCTCGCGACTGATATAGTTAAATCCGCCGATCAGAGCCAGGTAGTAGGAGAAATTGCCGATGGCTGCGTCAGCCAGACTGGAGGGTGATATGATCGTCACCTTAGATCCTCTGTCTATATAGTAGCCGTAAGGCTTATTGACTATAAAATGCTCTACAGCAAGCTTGTCCTGTGGTCGCTCGTCGATGGTCTGAGTGGTGGCTAGGTTGATCAGGCGAAAGTTGTCCGCCTCGTCCACGACATCTAGTATATCTTCCACCTTAAGTCCTATGCGAGCTTGTAGATCACATATAGAGAGGTGCTGAGGCACAATCTGAAAGCCTGTCGGGCGGTCTAGCTTTCGCTCGAAGGCTCCGAGCATCTTCTCCTTATTTCTCTTAATAGTCTCTTTGTGCACCTCATCCTCCAGCGTCTCCGAGAAGCCCGCTCCGACCAAGCCAGCTGGTATGGCAAAAAGTGCGATGCCTAGGATTCCTACGGCGAAGGCGACTGCTTGCCCCACGGGAGTTACTGGCGGTGTTTCAGCAAACTGACCTGGATCACCTATGTACTGTGCAAAAGCCCACAAGACGGAAGTCATACCATTATTAAAGATGTCGGGCTGTGCTTCATGCTCATAGAAGAAGAGTACGAACGACAGCATCAAGGTCACGACTATGAGAACCTGTAGAGAGATGAGTATCTCCTTGGACTTTGAAGAGATAGCCTGCTGTAGCAGTCGGAATGAGCGCATGTAGCGGAAGATCCTCAAGACACGCACGACACGTAGGGACTTGAGTACCTGATAGGGCAACGGGAAGATGAATGCTAGATAGAAGGTATAGGTAGAGAGTATATCTATCATACCGTAGAAGGTGAGACAGTAACGCACCCTCCCCCAGAACCCTTTGTATTTGGGGCTAAGCTCATCAGCGGTCCAAATACGTAGTGACACCTCTATCGTAAATATGATGACAGTGACAATGTCTATCACATGGAGTACACGCTCACAGCCCTCGGATATGTCAAAGGTGGAGATGAAGACTGAGAGCGTACTCAGGACAATCAGTCCGACGATGGTGTAATCGACATAATTACCCCACTGCTTCGTATCAAGGTTTGTATCAAAGACCCGACCGAGCTGATGCTTAAATTGCTTGATGCGTTCCACAGGTTCGTTCGATTATGGCTACGATAGCCCGCACCATATCGTTTAGAGGCATCGTAGGCTTTTCAGGCTTAGCAGAGGGCTGACCCTCATAATATGGTAGGTGTACAAATAGGACTTGAGTGGACGGTCTGCTCTGAGCGACCGAGAGAGCCTCGTAGTAGAGGCGGTTGCAGACGTAGAGTCCAGCTGAGTTGGAGATCTTGACCTTTATCCCGAGCTGCTCGATGGTGGCGCGCAGCTCCTTGATCGCAGTATTGGTAAATAGAGCCGAGGCACCGTCAGCATAGATGGTCTCCTCATCGGGGAGATAGTCATCGTTGTCGGGGAGCTTAGAGTCCATCATATTGATTGCGATGCGCTCTAGCTTGACAAGTTCACTACCTCCAGACTGTCCTAGCATTATGATTAGATCTGGATTGTGCTGATCGATAGCCCTACGGAGAGCCGCCGCCACTTGATGGAAGCTAACAGGCATCAACTCCGTACAGATACGGGCCCCAGCTAGATCGTGGGTGGCAACTTCTTGAGCCACCACCCACGACGAATTCTCAGGGTAGTTCCAGTAAGGTTCAAACCCTGTCACTAGTACGGTATACACGTTGCGTGTCCTTGTAGTTCTTACTTACACCTCTTGAGGCTAGCCTTAGCACTCTCGATCTGACTCTTATAGTTCTCGATCTGGCGATCGTGATAGGCTGACTTATCTATCTTGCTCTTGCGATAGGATGCTTTTGACGAGGGAGACGAGGCACTCCTGATCCTACTTGCGTAGTACTCATTGTCTTGCTTCTTCTTCTCTCGCTCCCTTGCTATAGAGGCACGTAGATCTATGATTTTTTTCTTATAGTGTTCTTTGCTCATGATACAAGCTTGCTTATTATGCCATTGTATATATGATGGATGACTACAGAGGTGCCGTGCTAACCCTCTCTATCCTCTAGAAAGGACATCAGCTTAGATCCGAACTGGCGTGTCGTCCAGTCGTTGTCGTACTCAAAGCCCTCCTGCTCTGCTATCTCACGTAGGGCTCCCTTTACGTTGTCGTATACGCGGTACACGGTGATACTACCGTTGTCTAGCTTGTTGAGAATGTACTCTCCTGTGGTTACTGTTTTCTTTGCCATAGTTCTTTTAGTTGGTTTTAGTTTGGTTTTAAGAATTATCTAGTGAAATATACTGGTCGGGTGTACTCCTTGGTATGTGCCAAGGAGGCTACTTCTAGCCAGATGTAGTTGTCGTAACGCATACGCTCGTTTTCGAAGCCGAGGTAGATGGTCTTACGCCCTTTGGGCTTGAGCTCTCCATTACAAGATTGGGTTCCCATCTGAGACTGCTCTACATCATACTTATAGTGTCCAGAGGAAGCTGTCTCGTCTTGAAACTTCTTAGCTTGCGTAGCATCGGTCAAGACATACATATTGCAAAAGGCATCCTCCTCACGAGCTGGACGCGTATTAAAGAGCAGTCGGTCGATGACACTACTACTGAGGGTGCGCTTTTCGTATACCTTGATGCCTAAAAGCTTGATCTGCTTAGAGGCGAGGGATAAGTTGTCGGCAAACTTGCCATCGCTGGGAGCTGTCTTCTCATTGGTAGATATACGGAGAGAGTATAGTATGGCATCACTACCAGCAGGCACAGGTATAGATATCAAAGCTCGAGACTTACCAGAGAATATAGACTTGAGATTACCCCGGAGTCCAACTTTCTTAGGCTCTTTAAACACTGCCGATACCCGCACACTCTCAGTGGCTTCTGCCAGAAAGTCTCCTTGCTTACAGCTCACTATCTGCTCCGAGACGCGTGGTCGCTTGTCGTTATCTACGCCTTCATATGAGAGCGATAGATCGGTGATAAGCTCCCCGCCATCGGATCGCAACTCTATCATATAGATACCATCCGATGGTATAATCACCTGCTCCTCCAGAGTACCCTGCACGTGCCACTGCTTGAGACGCTTCTGATGATTGATGTCAAAGAGGAAGACAAGCGCTGAGCCGTGAGGAGTCAAGGAGATGCGGAGCTGGTCCTGAGCCTTGAGATAATAAGGGTAACGCTTGACAGCGTCTACCTTCATGTGTCTCCTAGATATAAGACCCTTGCCAGAAGAAGAAGAAGTTGACTCTGATGCGCTAGACCCATCAGAGGGTGATGACTGTAGTATACTACTCGGATCTGCTTGGAGTACAGCGAGTCTCTCCTTGAGTTCCTCGCACTTTTGCTGCGCACGCTCGCCCATACCGTCAGGATTGTAGTCGTACTCAATCTGACTTAACTCAGTATAGATCGTCTGTAAGTCTAAATCGGTGTGAGTACTTTGAGCTTTTGAGCAGAGGAGGTCTAGCTTTTGCGATATGTTGTCATACTTCATCTGCTCTAGTTCAGAGATCTTATCAAGCTCTGCATCCTTTTTATTGCCTTGCCCACACCCAGCACAAGTCAGAAGTATGCAGAGGAGCAAACCTCCATAGAGTATCTGTAACAGCCCTTTCATACCTTCTCTCTGTCTAGTAGTTATAAGACTCATCGATGAGCTGCTCTAACCGTCCTCTCACTTGATCACTCTGAAATGCAGCATACTCATCTGCGTACTGACTACTGCTTGCGTCTACATAGGTGGCGAACCACGAGAGCTTACTCCTTACAAACCGACTAGCCTCATCTTGTCGTCCGGCAGCACACATAGCCACTACGACATCATTCATGTAGTCGTAGAGACAGGGGGCATTACCTATATAGTTTTCATCAAGAGCCTTTAGGGGGTAGTAGGTCCAAGCGGTCTCGTAGTCTCCATGCTTGACTAAGTAGTCTCTGAGGAGCTTACAGGCATCCCGCTCGTAGGTGTTAAAGGAGTACGAGATATCATCTCGACCTTTATGGTATGGCGTGAGGACCTCATATACATAGGTAGCCTGCTTGGGGTTATCTAGCTCTAGGTAGACGCGTATCAGACGTAGCGCACAGCGCTTCTTGTCGGAGCTGTCGTCAATCTGCTCGATATACTTGGAGGCTTCGGTGAGGTTCCCATCTTCGAGGGCTTTCTTAAACTGCTTGACAGCGCTACTGCTACAAGCCGTGCTGATTATGTTGACGATGAATGCGATCCCTAAAAGGACTAGAACAGCATAAATGATAATCTTCTTCGTACTCATAAGAATGGGTCTAATAACTCTCTAGATGGATAGAGCAAATGCCTAAGAAGAATAAACCACCGATGATATCAGCGTAAAAATAGCGATGAGAACAAAACTTAGGATGAAAGATGAGGCAAGAATGACTTTGAGACAGAGACGGAAATTTTTCGGACCAAGTTCACGGCGGAGTAACTTGATACTGCTAGAGTACCACGTCACAGAATTGTGGACCAGCGTGTAAATCCCAACAGCCCAAGCTCGTATCAAGTTCCACAACAATATAAATGGAGCTGACAGGCCTGAGCCTAGACATCCGAAGAAGTTCCTCCGAGCCACGATCCTGTGGCTTGACTTGAAGCGCATATCTAGATCTCCGAGCTTTGTTCGCCGTGCCATAGTTTCGTTAGGTTTTAGTTGTTAGCTTATGAGACTTACTCTATCACGACAAACTCTGTGCGACGGTTGACCTCTAGACTGTCTGAGTCTATAGGATCTGTGGACCCTTTGCCCTCTGCTTCTAGGCGCTCTGCAGAGACCCCTTGACTGATAAGAAAGTCCACAGCTGCCTGAGCTCTAGCCTCTGAGAGCCGTTGGTTAAAGGTCTCATCGCCTTCCTTTGACGTGTGTCCCTCTAGCTTGAGCTTTAGGTCTGAATGACTCTCCATAAACTTAGCAAGGTCGCATAGGACGAGCTGCGCCTCTCTGGTTAGGTCAGCTTTGCCCTTGGCGAACTTGACATCGTTGAAGTTCTGCTCCAGCTCCTCTACTCGCTCACGGTAGAGTTTATTCCTTTGTCTCCTATTAATACAATCACCAATGAGTCCGATGCCGATGAGAAGCAGGACTACATAAGTTATAATCTTCTTCTTGCTCATAGGGGATATGGCTTATCCATGTGTGGGTGGGACGATAGTCAATGGAGACACTACTGAGGGGTAGTGCTCCATTGACATCTACTTAGGTTACTTCTTGCCTGCAGCGACTAGTGTGATGTCGTCGCTACTGAGCTCGGTGTTCTTGGCATTTGCCACTTGCACGCCTACGCCGTATAGCTCAGCAATCTTCTTCTCGAAGTTACCGACTCTTAGGTTGCCACCTACAGTCAGCACACCACCCTTTGCGGAGGAGGTCATGAGAGATCCGATTGTAGCCTCGTCATCGGCCATTGCTTTACAGTTTTCCGTCGTGTAGACGCGGAGCGTAGCTCCAAATTCTTTCTTAAAGTTTGCCTTGAGGGTCTTAACCTTCATGCGGCTGTCAATGCGAAAGTCTGCCATGTTGTTATAGTTATTGGTTATTAGTATTATTAGAACTCGACTTCGATCTCTGGGCTGTACTTAACGAGGTCTAGTAGCATGAGCGTTACGTCAGCATGCTCGACCTCTCCACCCATAGCGTCGGCTAGGTCAAAGAGTACCTGCACTTCATCCACTGTGATAACATTATCTGCCATCACAATCTCGATAGCGCACTGCAAGAGTTTCTTGGTCTCATCCTCTTCGATAGCCGAAGCGTTGTCGATGAGGTACTCTTGGACAGCGTCGTCATCCTTACCCTCTAGGGTATTGACCGCCTCTTGTACCTGCTGGATGAGTGTTGCGGAGTTTACGTCGAGCGCCTCAGCGATGTCAGTAAGCATTTCGTTTTCCTCCTCAGAGTATACACCGTCAGCCCAGATGGCTACAGCTAGAAAAGCTGCTACATTCTTTATGTCTGATTTCATAGTTCTGTCGTTGTCTTTTTTTATTTGAGCATTCTTTTGATACGTCTGAGTAGACTAGCGTCTTCTTGACGACGTTTTTTTGCGGCTGCTGCGCGAGCCTTTGCTAGATTGTTGAGCATAGCCTTACCTTCCTTGGTACGCTTGTCGATCTTACCTGATTTAGTTCGTTTTACTGCCATTGTAGTATTACTTAGTTGGTTATTAGTTGCATTTAGATGGTTAGCCTCAGCTTGGTCATTCTATGACGATGAACTCAGTGCGTCTATTGACCTCTGGGTTGTTTGGATCAATCGGTTCACTGGAACCCTTGCCCTCAGCTTGCAGGCGGTCTGCCGAGATGCCTTGGCTGATGAGGAAGTCTACAGCAACTTGAGCTCGCTCCTCTGAGAGGCGCTGATTAAAGGCCTCATCGCCCTCCTCTGAGGTGTGGCCCTCGATCTTGAGCTTTAGGTCAGGATTATCCTCCATCAGTTTGGCTAGATCATGGAGGACAAACTTAGTCTCGTCTGTTAGGTCCGCTTTGCCCTGGACAAACTTAGCTGCATTGAAGTTTTTCTCGATCTCCTCAACACGGTCTTTATAGACGACCTTCTCGACCGTAACGACCTTCTCGACCTCGACTACCTTGGGCTTACGAAGTAGGAAGAATGCTATGATACCTCCGATGAGGAGTAGTGCGATGATGAGCCAGAGCCACCAGGGGAGTCCTTTCTTCTTAGCCACTGGGGGAATGTAGCCGTTGAGATACTCTAGACGGAAGCCACCCTTCTCGCCTACTCGTCCAGCCTTCTCAAACTCTGCCACCACAATATCATACTGTGTGGCATGCCGTACGATCCTCTCGAAGCTCGGTTTGGTCCACATACTGACGACAGCAACTTTCTTGCCGTCACCCATAGTGAGTAGCTCGTCGGGAGCTTTGAAGTAGCCGTTCCAATTGGCTGTAGTTCCTTCCTCCTCTGCATAGATAAAGGTCTCTGGGACACCCTTGTCTGGGTTCAGCTCGTTGGGAAATGCTTTGCGCAAGTCTGCGAGGGTCGCATGTGGATACATAATCATGTAGGCATGTACGATACCTAGCGCTGTACGGTTTTGGGCTTTGCCAAATACTTTGATTTTGTCCATGAGGTTTATAGTGTTTATAGTGTTACCGTCCAAACAGTTTCTTCAGGATGCCACGACCTACCTTTTGGTTCAGACCACTCTTGCTCGTTGGGATACCTGTCCGACGAGATACTCGCTGTCTGAGCTTTGTTACGCCCACGGCTCTTTGCCATGAGAAGGAGAGACCTGGTATTGGTGTTGATCGTTTGCGTCCCATAAGTATCTTTACATCATCTGATTGTTGTTATGTTGTAGTAGAGCTCTACATCCTCTACATTGATGCTATGCCACTGCAGATCATAATCCCTATCAACCGAAAAGGCTGGATAGTTCTTAGCACAGTAGCTCTCGGAGTTTCGCCAAGACTTTTCCCTCGAGCGGATGCCTTGAGCCATACTGAGCTTGCAATTATTGGAGGACTCTCTAGTTTGATTGAGATAGGAGCGATCATTGGTAACAAAAAGTGCCACCCCTCCTACCACTCTTTCGAAGTGTCGATGTAGTAGCTCGAGGCGTCGCACATCTTTCCAAAAGCTATACATGCCTATATCCTGAGCTCCCTGACTTTTCATTATGTCAATAGACTCGGGGATTATCTGACCAAAGCGACTGATACACTTACGGATGCGCTTTGTCTTATATTTCAACTCAATAGGTAGATAAGCGTCTGCTTTTCTCACCATAAGGTCCAGACGTAGCTCGTTTCGCCAGATGTAGTCCTGTCCGAGGAGCTGATATGGCACATAGTACTCTACATCTACATCGTCATAGTTATGAGTAGAGCCTCGCAACCATAGAGCTAGATGCATCTGGAGGTCGCGCTCGTTAAAACACAACTCCTGGGTATCTGCAAAGTATGCAACAATATCCTCCCGTACGGATGTAATTAAGTCCATAGTCTTTTGGTGGTTACGTAATGAAGCTGGCAACTCCAAGGAACTCCGCCAGCAAAGGTACGAAATGTTTAACAAAAAAAAACACTTACGCGAGAAGCCAGAAAGCTATGCAACGTGAAAACCTCTTTTGAACAAGAAAAACAACACAAGAATGGGTCAAATTCCCTGGCAAAACTCAAGAATCGACGAAAAGCGAGCGTTATAAGAGGATCTCCACGTGGATGCTTTTTATTTTCCACGTGGGGAAGGGAAAATTCCTCCGAAGTTTCATTTCATTCCTCCGAAGTTTTATTTCATTCTTCCGAAGTTTTATTTCTCGCCTACGTGGAGAATTTTCATTTTCCACGTGGAGATTGGCGAATTTCCTCGTGGAGGATGGCGGGAGCGGGGTGAGTGGGGAGCTTCTGCTGTGAAGAGCTTTTCGTATATTTGTGGGTAGAGGGCTTTTGCCGCAAGAGGCAAGGGCGTATAAAGGGCTTGTATACTACTAACGAATAGAGACTAACCGACTATGCTACGTAAATGGATGCCGCTGACGATGATACTGCTCCTCGTGGGAGCTGCCGCCTGTCAGAAGGCTACAACAACAGATCAATCAAATACTAAAGAAGAGACTATGCGTATGACAACTCAAGAGAAAATGGACATCTTCCTAACACGCAGGAGTATACGTAAGTATAAGCCTGAACTACCGTCTCAGGAGCTCCTAGACAAGGTGCTCGAGGCGGGCACCTATGCGCCCTCGGCGATGGGCAAGCAATCTGTCACGATCGTGGCTGTGACCAATCGTACTGTGCGCGATCAGATCTCGCAGCTGGCTAACAAAGCTCGCGGTGGAGAGGAGGATCAGTTTTACGGAGCTCCAGCGGTCTTCGTTGTGCTGGCGGACAAGTCGCTATCGAGCAATTACCTACAAGATGGTGCTCTGGTGGTAGGCAATATGCAGAATGCAGCTCACGCGCTCGGTCTCGGCACTTGCTGGATCAATGCGGCTAAGGGGATCTTCGAGCTGGAGGAGGGTCAAGCACTTCTCAAAGAGTGGGGACTGGAGGGAGACCTCGTAGGTGTCGCCTGCTGCATCATCGGCTACCCCGATGAGAGTCCCGAGCCAGCACCCCGCAAGGATCGCTATGTAATACACGTTGACTAGAAGAGTCCGCAAAAAGGAGATAATCAACAGCGTGTAGCGTCGCTACCGGTTCATCTCGCAAGATTGTTGTACTTTTGAGGAGTAATTACAACTTTAGCTTATACAGATATTACTATGACAAGACTACGTACACTACTACTCTCACTCGTAGCACTCTGTGCGCTCGGTGGCACAGCTCAGGCTCAGATGCCTCTGCGCATTTATGTGGATGCAGCTCCGCTCTTTAACCTTTCGCATGCTAAGACGCTTCAGGATGTCTCTGAAAACAAGGTTTTCGTTGGCTACCGCCTCGGCGCTGGAATAGATGTCAACGTTAGCAAGATGATGTACGTCGGCACAGGACTATCTCTTGCGATGAAGGGAAATCAGTACACCTTCCTCTCAGAAGAAATCAAGATTTACAGCCACTACATGCAGATCCCCGTGAATGTGGGTGTACGTCTGAACTTGACGCCTACTATCGGTGCTTCCGTGGAGGCTGGCCCTTACTTCGCCTACGCACTGGGAGCTACCGTAAGCCAAGGCAAGGTCCTAGACGATATCCAGAAAACTTACAACGTCTACAAGGACGGCATCCTCGGGATGGATGGTGCCAAGCTCAAGCGCTACGACATCGGTCTGGGTGCTAAGGCTAAGGTAACCTTCGGCTCGTGGTACGGTATGCTAGGTGCTGACATGGGCTTCGTCGATGAGCTGAAGCTCGATGAGAAGAATGATCCTAAGCTTGAGAAGCTTGGTCAGAAGGCTATGCGCAATACCTCCTTCTATCTCGGTGCTGGCTTTACTTTCTAAGTGAATATGGAGAGACATAACACGCTGATCATCGTAGCGCATCCCGACCTGGAGCACTCTGTCATCAACAAAGCTTGGATGGAGGCGCTCACGGGACACGCTACGATACATAGCCTCTGTGACGCTTACCCCGCAGGGACGCCCATAGATGTGGCGCATGAGCGTGCGCTCGTGGAGCGTCACGATCGTGTGATACTGCAATTCCCCCTCTACTGGTACTCCGCTCCAGCGATCCTGAAGCAGTGGACTGACGAGGTCTTTGGCGAGGGCTGGGCCTTCGGCGAAGGGGGCGACGCATGGGTGGGTCGCCAGCTGGGTGTCGCTGTCTCTTGTGGTAGTGCTGAGGCAAACTTCTGCGAGGGTGGCTCGCAAAAGCATACGCTAGCGACTTTCCTCACACCTTACGAGGGGCTAGCGGCTTTCGCACGAGCTGACTATATAGGGCATCACGCCTTTTACGACACTTATAGCGATACGGTTGCCGAGAGGCTGCCGGCAAACTGCGCGGCGTATCTGCGCTTTGCACTTCAGTAACCAATGAATCTAGACGTTAGCCACTATGAGTACGATCATTGACCTACAGGGCGTCACGGTATCACGCAATGAGCATGAGCTACTGCGAGACGTCACACTGTCGCTCGAAGCGGGGGACTTTGCCTACCTTACAGGACCCGTGGGGAGTGGCAAGAGTTCGCTCCTAGAGATACTCTACGGCGAGCTACCCCCGAGGGGCGGTGTGGCGCAAGTACTGGACTACAACCTGCACCATATGTCCGTACGTCAGAGACAAGCTCTGAGACGCTCGCTGGGGATCGTCTTCCAGTCACAGGCCCAGCTTCTATATAACTATACGGTCCAGGGCAACCTAGACTTCGTCCTCCGTGCCGTGGGGGTGAAAAAGCGGGAGCAGCGTGCTATGCGTATTGAGGAGGCACTGGCGCAGGTCGGTATGGAGGGCAAGCACTACAAGTACCCGCACGAGCTGAGCGGTGGCGAGGCTGAGCGTATCTGCATAGCGCGAGCCCTGGTCGTACGTCCACGGCTGATCCTACTCGATGAGCCTACGACGGGACTAGACAGTGAGACGTCACTACTGATCGGTCAGCTGATTCAGTCTCTAGCTAAGGAAGGCGTGGCGGTGCTGATGAGCACGCACAATGAGACGCTCATACAGGAGCTACCCGCTACGAGATACCATATCGATCTGGAGAGTCGTACGCTGGAGCGCATCGACCTACCCCCTACCCTAGAGGAGGTCGAGGAGCCTTCTACAGACTCTATTGAAGTAGCACTATGATCGTACTGAAGTTTGGCGGCACCTCTGTCGGTTCACCCGATCGCATACGCTCGGTAGCGCATCTAGTGGCGAGTATACCAGGGCGCAAGACGCTGGTGCTCTCGGCTATGGCTGGCACGACGAACGACCTCGTGACGCTGACGGAACTGATCACCTCTGGCGAGCGTGATCGTGCGACTCGTCATGTGGAGATGCTCCGTAGTCGCTACATAGACAATGTAGTGCCAGAGCTATTTGCGAGGCATGAGCTACACCAGCAGCTAGCAGAGGAGGCTTTGACTCCGATCTTGGACAGTCTCCTACTTCAGACGCTCAACGAGGCTTTTACCCACAACGATGAGAAGCAGATCCTCGCTTGTGGCGAGATGATGTGTACCGCCCTGATGGCGCTCACGCTACAGCTCTACGAAGGAATCACGCCACACAAGCTACTGGCTCTAGACTTCATGCGCATCACCCACGAGGGACGACCAGACATCGAGTACATTGCTCAGCGGTTGCGCCCGATGGTCGAGGAGGTACGCGATGCGGAGGCACTCTTCCTCACGGAGGGGTACATCTGTCGCAACGCTTTCGGCGAGGTGGACAACCTGCGTCGTGGCGGTAGCGACTACAGTGCTACGCTCATTGGCGAGGCGGTACAAGCTGAGGAGATACAGATATGGACTGACATTGATGGGCTGCACAACAATGATCCGCGAGTAGTCAATATGACGTCGCCTGTGCGTCGTCTGAGCTTTGGCGAAGCTGCCGAGCTAGCACGTTGCGGAGCTAAGATACTGCACCCGGCCTGCATCGAGCCGGCACGACGTGCAGGCATCCCGGTGCGGCTACTCAACACGCTCGACCCCTCGGCCCCTGGCACGCTCATATCTCATGTGACAAACAGAGATATGATCAAGGCGATCTCGGCTAAGGACGGGATGTGTGTCGTAACGCTCCTGCTGAAGCATCTGAGCAATAGCGACGTCTCTACGGGGCAGTTCCTCGTGACGCTGACGGAGGCTATGCACCGCCTGCACATAGAGCCAGACATCTTGATGGCATCGGGCGATGGTTACGTCATCGTCGCAGAGGAAGACTCGGAGGCGATCTCCACGCTGATCGAGGAGATGACGCCCTGGGCTGAAGGCTCAGTGCAGAGCGACCTATCGATCCTCGCGATCGTAGGCGACATGGGGTGGCATCGCATAGGCTTTGAGGCGCGCATCCTCGAGGCGGTAGACGATGTAGCTGTACGGCTCATCTGCTACGGAACTAGTGGTAACAGCATTGACCTAGTCATCGCTACGGAAGAGAAGAAGCGTGCGATGATCTATCTCTCGGATCACCTCTTCGCACATCTGCGTACACCAGGTCCAGAGGTGCTATAATAATAAAGTGTAGGCTCGAGACACGCACGCTACATTATGACCCTCAAGCAATTCATCTCGGTCTCACGACCATATAGTTGGCCAGCTTCGCTAGCACCGATAGCCGTCGCCATCGCTTTGGCTTGGCTACATGAAGGCTCTAACTGGCTCATAGCTACGCTCTGCCTGGTCGTGGGGCTGTCGGCACAATCCTTCTCCAACTGCTGCAACGACTACTACGACTTCAAGCGTGGTGCTGACGGAGCGGGGCGCGTAGGCTTTAGCCGTCCACTCGCTTCGGGCCAATTACGAGAGCGTGACATCATTGGAGTGGCACTCTTTTGGGGTCTCATCGCAGGTGTGGCGGGTGTGACCCTTTGCCTGCTGACCAACCCGTGGCTCCTCCTCCTCGGGGGGCTCATCATACTCTTCGCCTGGATGTACACAGGTGGCCCCTTTCCGCTTGCTTACCTAGGGCTAGGCGATGTGGCGGTGATGACCTTCTACGGCTGGGTCGCCGTGATGACCACTTACTACCTCCTGACGGGAGCGGTCACGACACAGAGCTTCCTCGTGTCGACAGCCATGGGTGCCGTGGCGGTCAACATCCTTGTGGTCAATAACTACCGAGACTACGAGGAGGATCGCAAGAACAATAAGCGGACGAGCATCGTGCGTCTGGGTCAAGAGTTCGCCCCGAAGTTTTACTTGGCCAACATCCTCCTCGCATGGCTTCTCTCCATCGTCGCCTTCAAGGGGAACATCTGGGGCGTCGTCCTACTGCTCCCCTACCTCCTCTACGCGCTATCCGTATACCGTCATATGATCCATGTGACTGGCAGCCAGCTCAACGCTGTGCTCAGGCGCACCTCTATGGGTGTCGTCTTGCTTGCCGTCGTACATATAGCAGCCTATCTGATTGACGGGCTGTTGCTTTAGTCGAACATTTCCCCCTTATCCTTATGTCTTCTACAGACCTCTCCTCATATCGTCTAGACTTCCCGCTCATACAGCACTACGCCTCAGCGCAGCCTGGCTGGGTCTACCTAGACAGCGGTGCCACTACGCAAAAGCCCCAAGTAGTCATCGACGCTATCACCGAGGGCTACACACGATACAATGCCAACGTCCACCGAGGCGTCTACCAGCTCAGCCGTGAGGCAACCGACCGCCACGAAGCGGCGCGCGCCACGCTGGCGCACTTCATCGGAGCCTCTGACCCTAACGAAGTAATCTTCACACGCGGCACCACCGAGGGGCTCAACCTGCTAGCCTCTACGGCTGGCGAAACGCTCGTCGGTCCCGACGACGAAGTACTGATCACTGCCATGGAGCACCACGCTAACCTCGTACCATGGCAACAGCTCTGCCTACGCAAGGGAGCGCATCTACGTGTTGCTCCGCTTCTGGCAGACGGCTCGCTAGACCTACCCGCCTTTGAGGCGCTACTCACCGACCGCACCAAGATTGTCGCCGTGGCACATGTGAGCAACGTCCTCGGCACGGTCAATCCCGTCGCACAGCTGGCCCGTCTGGCTCACGACAAGGGGGCTATCATCATCGTCGACGGAGCGCAATCTGCGCCCCACATGTCGGTCAATGTGCAGGAGCTGGGCATCGACGCTTACGTCTGCTCATCGCACAAGGTGTACGGCCCCACAGGCATCGGCATCGTATGGGGACGGCGTAAGCTCCTCGAGCAGATACCGCCCTACCAGTATGGGGGCGAGATGATCGAGCATGTATCCTTTGAGGAGACCACCTTCAACGAGTTACCATACAAGTTTGAGGCAGGCACGCCCGACTTCATCGGTTCGCACGCCTTTGCCACAGCCGTTGAGTACCTCTCCGCAATCGGTCTGGACCGCATCCACGCTTACGAGACGGAGCTCCTAGAGCATCTCACGCAGATCATCAGTCAGGAGCCTTCGCTCGAGATACTTGGCACCGCACCGGGCAAGGGAGCCGTCGTCACCTTCATCAGCCATCAGGCACACGCTTACGACCTCGGTCTGCTCCTAGACCAGCAGGGCGTAGCACTCCGCACGGGCCATCACTGCGCTATCCCGCTCATCGAGGGCATGGGGCATCACGCCACGATCCGTGCCTCCCTCGGGCTGTACAACACGCACGAGGATCTAGAGATCTTTGCGAAAGCTCTACGACGTGCCCTCACCATGCTAGGCTAAAGGTGCCATGCCCTTACTACATCGCTACGCATCGGACGGACTCATCGAGTGCGGTTGTGACGAGGCTGGACGAGGAGCCCTCGCTGGCGACCTCTATGCGGCAGCTGTCGTCTGGCCCGACACGCTAGACCATCCGCATCTGCGAGATAGTAAGAAGCTCACAGCAAAGCAGCGCGAAGAGCTGCGCCACTTCATCGAGGAGCATGCCACAGCGTGGGCAGTAGGCGTGACAACCGTTCAGGAGATCCAGCAGATCAACATCCTCCACGCCTCTATGCTCGCTATGCAGCGCGCCATCGAGGCATTGCCCTGCATGCCCGAGCGTCTGCTCATTGATGGCAACTACTACGATCCACGCCCCGATGAGGTCGAGTACCACACCATCGTCAAGGGCGACGACCGCTACCTAGCCATCGCCGCCGCTTCTATCCTGGCCAAGACGCACCGAGACGAGTATATGACCCAGCAGGCGCAAGAATACCCGCACTACGGCTGGGAGCAAAACAAAGGTTACCCGACGGCGCAGCACCGTGCGGGGATACGCCAGCACGGCTCTTGCCCACTGCACCGACAGGGCTTTCAGCTCTTGCAGCCTGAGCCTCTATTTGACCTTGAGAGATAAGTTTCGTACCTTAGGCATACACTATAAAGAAGAGAGACATTATGAATAACCCAACCAATCAAGCGAAGCGCAAGCTGGTCATCCTCACCGGTGCTGGCGTCAGTGCCGAGAGTGGCATATCAACCTTTAGAGATAGTGACGGACTGTGGGAGAACTATCCCGTCCAGGACGTAGCCTCTATCGAGGGCTTCATACGCAACCCCAAGCTGGTGCTAGACTTTTACAATGACCGTCGTCGTGACTATGTGGGTTGCGAACCCAATGCGGCACACTACGGGCTAGCCGAGCTGGAGCGTCAGTACGATGTGACCGTCGTAACGCAGAATGTGGACAACCTCCACGAGCGCGCCGGCAGCAGCAAGGTGATCCACCTCCATGGCGAGCTGATGAAAAACTGCTCCGTGCGCAATACCCAGAAGACTTATCCCGTAGACCCCGAGCACCCCGACCTGCATGTGGGGGATCTCGCTCCCGATGGGTCGCAGCTGAGACCTTTCATCGTATGGTTTGGTGAGGCGGTGCCTATGATCGAGCCAGCCATTCGTGAGGCTAGCCAGGCAGACATCATGGTGGTCGTGGGTACTTCGCTCAACGTCTATCCCGCTGCGAGCCTCCTCGCCTACGTTCCCAACGGCACTCCTATCTACCTCATTGATCCCAAAGAGGTCAATACGCACGGCATCGCCCATGTCACACATATCCAGAAGGTTGCCACACAAGGGGTCAAGGAGCTACTAGAGATCCTGATGCCCAAGTCGTAACACCCCTCCCCCATCTCATGTCTACCCACACGCCACCACAGCTCTCTAGGCAGCACTTCACAAGGGTGTTGCTACTCATCTCTTTTGTTGCCATGGGGCTCTTCTGCAGTTGCCAACAGCAAGAGCGGTACCACATATCGGGATACACCAATGCGCAGGAGGGAGCCGACCCGCCAATGGTCAAGCTAGTACTAGAGGGCAAGGCTATCGACAGTGGCTATGTACACAAAGGGAAGTTCCTCCTCAAGGGCAACTATGTGGATAGTATGAGCAAGCATATCGCCTATCTCGATCTGCCTGGCGAAGAGCCTATCCCTGTCATCCTCACGACGGAACCGCTCACCATTGATTTCACCCAGCGTAAACTACTCGAGGGTGACTATCTCAACAAAGAGCTCAACCGTCTCTATGACTCCCTCGACAGCCTAGGCTATATCTTCAAGCTAAAGCTCGCTGCCATCCCCCCCGACAGTACGCTCTATGACGCCTTCGATGAGGACTTTAAGACCTCTATCGATGACTACATCGTACTCGCCAAGGAGTATTGCCTACGCCACCCCAACGACCCCGTTGGGATCATCGCCAGCATAATGCTCCTGACGATCAACTATGAGAGTCTTCTAGAGACGGTACCTTTCATTCGTAAATATATGGGACCAGTCGTGCTGAACAATAGCGAAATAGCACTTTACCTACGCACCGTAAACAACTTCTACAAGACTGCTCCTGGCACGTCCGTGGTAGACTTGACTCTAGAGACCCTCCAAGGAGATACGACCAAGCTCTCGGAGCACCTGGTACCAGGCTGCTACACCCTCGTACACTGCTGGTCTGGTTGGTGCAGGCCTTGTCTCAACGAGATGCCCAACTTGATCAAAGCTTACAACATCTACCATGAGCGAGGGCTAAACATGGTCGGCATCTTTCTCTGGGACAAAGCTTACAATCAGAATCTGCTCCTTGAAGACTACCAGCTGCCGTGGATACAACTCTACGACCCAACCGCCCAGGCTTCTATCACTTATGGCATCTATAGCATTCCCGAGATCATGCTGATAGCTCCCGACGGGACAATAGCAGCACGCTCGCTGCGTGGGGCTGAGCTCTTCGACACACTAGACACAATCTTTGGCTAAGTATGATCGCCCAGCCGCCCATAGATCCACGTCTAGACGAGCGCATGATGCAGCTAGCACTCCAGCAGGCTCTCGTAGCTTACGAAGCCGACGAAGTGCCTATCGGGGCGATCATAGCCGTCGGCACACGCATCTTAGCAAAAAGTCATAATCAGGTCGAGCTGCTCAACGACCCCACGGCGCATGCCGAGATGCTCGCCATCACGCAGGCGACAGCTGCCATCGGCGGCAAGTACCTACCGCAGTGTACACTCTACGTGACCGTCGAGCCGTGCCCGATGTGCATGGGTGCTTTACGCTGGACACAGATAGGACGTGTCGTCTATGGCACGGCCGACCCCAAGGGCGGCTATATGCGTTATAGTGATGCGCTCCCCCACCCCAAGAGCGTCATCGTGGGAGGCGTCTGCGAGGAGGAGTGCCGTGAACTGATGGTCTCCTACTTCAGACGAAAGAGACGCGTGTAACGATATTATTGCTGTCCGGTAAAAGTTTTTTGAGGAGGAGAGATAGGGACTGAAAAAAG
>ENA-OOZG01001246-OOZG01001246.1-human-gut-metagenome-genome-assembly--contig:-NODE-1246-length-18734-cov-13.899673_pt1 | contig 18734 bp, 12 predicted proteins | sample MGYA00241706_ERZ501384 | MGnify/ENA primary metagenome ERZ501384 (study PRJEB25962, sample SAMEA2042742) | human gut metagenome | biome: human gut; feature: human-associated habitat; material: faeces...
CGTATGTGACCGAAGCCGAATCCCGAAAGCAACACAGCGATTCGCCTTTATGCAATAGTCTCAAGTAGCGAGCGGGATACTGCACATCAATGCGTTGAGTAGCTCACTCCTCGTAATGCGACAACGGATGCCCAGACTGCTCTCTGGACATCCGTTGTCAGTAAAGTAAGATAAGCTTAGTACAGCCTAGGGTACCATCAGCTTATAGATATAGTATGCCCCCAGGTGCTCTACACGTACTATGTAGTTGCCAGACTGGAGTGCGCATGGATCGCATCTAAAGCCCTCGAGGCTCCATACCTCATACTGGTCGTACTCACCGCCCTCAATCTGGAGACAGCCATGGTCTACAGATACACGATAAGCGTCGGCAGCAGTGGTAGGTCTCTCGACAGAGGCCCACTTGTCAAAGGAGAGCATGCGACTATCTAGGACTGTCTTAGAGAAGAGCGACTCGTTCGATAGATCACGGCCGATGAAAGCTAGGATCTTCAGATTCTTTAGATCTCCCGTATAGAGCGTGTCTACATGGACGGTATAGCTCTTTGTAAACTTCTTCTGACTGTCAAACTCTATGGGGTCCCCAACGAAGTCGGTCAGAGAGCGTACGTAGACATTTAGATGCTTATAATTGTCAGGATTGTCAGGGTCAGGCGGGTTGAGCTGATCGTGAGGCTTCACCTGATCCTCAAAGAGTGACACCGTGATCCTCAGATCCTCGATGTTGAGATGCTGTAGCTCCTCGATGTTGACCTTAGCTTCAAAAGTCATAGGGTCCTCAGTGGGTGTGAGCGTAAAGTCAAAGCGGTAAGGAGAGTAGGTCTCCTCGTCTAGCTGCTTGATACGATCTATCGTGTAGCCCTCGCAAGCATAGCTAAGGCGTGTGATGTCGTACGGGATTCTGTTGAGGGCTAAGTTTGGCGCAGCATTAGAGTTGCGATACTTACTATAGAGCTCAGTCTCTGGAGTGCTAAAGGGGTCTCCATCGAAATGGTAAGCGCAGAGATTGACTTTCGTATCTGTTCCTTCGAAAGCCTCGAGCGTCGCCTTAATCTCTTGGGTTGCATAGCCAACGAAAGGACACCACTCACCCGTCATATACTCTAGGAGGTGCTGGCGCTTAGGCTTGCCTTCAGGCTGATCGTAGAGGATGACTCCGCACTTGAATTGCTCTGAGGCATAGTCGTTGTCAACGCCGTTGAGCTGCAAGATCTGCAGCGTTATATCGCCACTCATCTCAGGGGTTATATCGAAAAAGAGCGTGTCTCTACGCCCCTTGGGAAGATCAAAGTCGATAGTCTTTTCGATGGGTTGCTTGGTGACACCCGATAGCTTGTAGGTAATCGACTTGATATCCTTAGAACCCATATTGTGTAGGTAGTAGTAAGCCTTGACAGACTTACCCGCGGTGACGTAAAAGTCTTTGGCGCGTAAGTACTCTACCTTGCCACGGCTCGCTGTCGAGACACCCTGCGGAGCTTGGAGATAGACATCCATCGCCCAGTTATTTGCTATCTTAGTTTTGGACATGTCCATAACCCCTCCATTGTACCATAGGTGGCATCCCTTGGCATGAGGTGGAGTCTTGTAGTCGATGCCTAAGTCCTGAGCAGCAGCTTCACACTCCACCTTATACCCTATGAGGAGGGAGTCGAAAACCGAAACCTTTATTTCCTCATCCAGGGGGATGTAGTTATACCCGAAGTGTAGCGAGATCTGCTGGGAATAAATGTTCTTACCCGTACGCTTGTTGATGATAAAGAGCTCCCCCTCACGCTGCACTGTATCTGATGCAAAGGTCATACAGGGTTCGACAGCGCGGATTGTATAGCCAGCAAATCCCTCCTCAGGCGTAATCAGAATGCATGGTCCATAGGTGCCCTTATCGCGGAAGCCCATTCCGCTGTTTTTTTCAGGTGTAATGCGATTAGCATAGCTGTAGCAGATGAAGTCTGACGTATCCGTTGTGGAGCCCGGATCTGTCACACCGCTCGTTGTCTGAGCAGTCAGTTGAGTCGTGATCACTCCTACTAAGAGTAGTGAGAGCATGACTTGTAGTACTTTGGTCGCTTTTTTCATAAGTTGTTTTTTGAGATGAAGTGAATGTCTAGTTACGCGAAGTGCCGTGTAAGCGACAAATGCAAAACATCCGCAAAGGTAAACAAAAATGAAAACATTGTAGGAGATCTGATGAACAGATCAGACAGATCAGGAGGATCTCTTTGCTGAGTGTCTGACTAGTCTCCGAAGCGTCTGACGCTATTTTTGTGGAGTATAAGCTCTTGTCTATGTAGATATATTGTCTTATATTTGCCTATGTCGGGATTGGGACAAGAGTTGCCTCTTTGCCTTCTCTCTAGTAAGTAGTTTAACCAGTAATAGAAGTACTATGAGAAAGAATCTATGCTTTGCACCGCTGCTGATTTTACTAAGCTTCGCTTTCGGAGCTTGTGATTCTGACAGCTGCAACGAGCCTGTCTGTATAGCGGTGGCTCCCGCTGAGTTGACCCTAGAGGTGGGTGAGATGCGAACGCTATCCGTCTCGACGGGAGCAAGTGCCCGGGGGCTCGAGACATCATTCACGAGTAGCGCGACAGACATCGCCACCGTCGATGCCAAAGGGTGTGTGACCGCCATCAAAGTTGGCTCTGCTACCATCACCGTTCAAGTCGGATCTAGTACGACCTCTGTACCCGTGACGGTCGTGCCCAACAAAAACGACGCTCCGCAGCAGCTACCGCTGATTAAGTTTGACGTCACTTACGACGAGTCGGGAAATGTCTCTGACGAGGATATCCTAAACCACGAAAAGAGCCTCGGGCGTGAGTCTCGTCCTATATTTTACTCTGAGACCATCGTCTACAAGGGATTCGTAAATACGAATCTTAGTACCATCACGGGTGCAATCTATGGCCTAGAGCTAGGAGACGGATCGAAGATAATAGTCGCCTATGGTACAGAGACTATCAGTGACTGCCCCAAGACGAGGGAGATGCTGCGTCAGCTGGGCTTTAGCCACATAGAGGAGCGCTCCGTAGGACTGGATGTGCTAGGCAAGACGACGCCTGGACTCTATGCGATCCATGACAGTGATCCTAGTCTATCCGTCCTGATGTACGACCAGAGTAACAAGGACATCAAGGCCAATATGTACATCCAGTTTAGCCGTATAGCCACTGTCGAGGCACTACACCCGCTCATCCCGAATGTGGCCGACTTCCCTTCTCTGGAGATCTTTGCCAAGCATGATGTGGATGCGATCAAGGCCTTCGAACAGCGTATCGGCTTCAGAGACTTCAGCGAAGATGAGTCTTATGAGACTAACCTGTGCTTCAACACAAAGAGCGATAGGGAGGACAAGAGCAATCTTTCTTGGGTCATTTATGTCAATGAGTCAGAGGCAGGACCCGCCTTTATCAACTCAGAGGTGACGGGTATCAGTACGCTTCGAGAGCTAGTCTCTGATGAGGTACGTAACTATCTAAGCAAGAACGGATTTGATCGTAATTACAGCATCACCACGGGCAACTACATCCAAGTCTACAACGCACAGGGAGACCTCTGCCACCTATTCATGCAGGCGTATGAGGATGGCAATGCCTGTATGATGCAGTTCATCTGCAAGTCTGATCTTGAAGAGGAAGAGCAGCAGGCGCGGCGCCAGCTCCCGACTCAATTCGTGTCACAAAAGCCCCTTGCTAGAAAAGGTGTGATGCGAAGCATCTCGAGGACTAGGTGATCGAGTGAAAGGGGTTCCATCCCCTGCTGAGTAAGAAGAAGAACGGCTACTTTGACCCTCTTCTGACTCCTCGACTTTCGCTGTTACTATCCTTTAGGACTGCCTAGGCCTTACGGGATAAGTCATACCCAAAGAAGAGGCTCGTCCTGATCAGGACTACGCTGTCATATGAAATGCCCGTCATACAACGAAGGTGAGTCAGAAAACTTTCGTTCCCCGACCTACTCGATGTGTGTCCATTCTGACCTTTATCGAACAGCAATGAATGAAAACACAAGCCTTGGAGCACATCACGGTTATGACATGAAAAAAAATAGAGCTGTTGAGTCCAATTCCAGGTGTCATGGAGGAGTCTCCAGCGGGCAGCAAGGTGCTAAACAACAGCTCTATTTACAAGCTGATTAGTCCAAAGACAAGCAACATGAGTCAATCAGAGGTCAACCTGCCGCCACTAACCAGCTCTACTGAAGAACTCCTAAGCCCAAAGCCACGAACCATAACGATGTCAGAGGGTCACGTGGCGCTACTTAGTAGCTCTATAGATGAGTTACTAAATCAGACTGGCTCCTCAGATAAGCTCTCTAGAGGTACACCAATCGCTAAATAGCAACTCTATAGGCGAGATGCTTGCCCCAAAAGCCGATCGATCACAACGTGAAAGTTTTCAGCCGCTGACAAGCAACTCTATAAAATAGGAAGAGTTGCTGAACCCGAAGACTGGGTCGCCCACATGGGGAGAGAACCAACCGCTGAACAGCAACTCTATCTCACTTGCAAAGTTACTAAAAAGAAGTCGAACTGTTCTATACACCGAGTATGGGGTATTGTGAGATCCAAAAAGAATGTGTACCTTTGCACCAGCAAACGTGAAGGGAGTGTCTCCCGAGAGTAGCGAGGTGGCTACTTTTAGTGCGGTTGCTACGATGGTGATCATAGCTCAGCTGGTTAGAGCATCAGATTGTGGTTCTGAGGGTCGTGGGTTCGAATCCCACTGGTCACCCGATAGCTTCACTAGGTTTTTTCTTCTCTCTGTCCTAGCGTCGCTATTTTCGATCAGTTTTTGATTATAACTTATTTGTTTTGAGGTTGCTAAGACGTTTGTTTTAGCAACCTTTTTTCTTTGCTGGGGAGGGGAGAGGGCAGTGTTGTGTCGTGTCAAAGTGAGACTGTTGCAAGTTAACAGTCTCAAAGTGTAGCCTTGCGGCGTCAGGGTGTGCCGTAGACAAGGAGATTTTTACTATCTTTGCACCGTATTGTTGTCTTGCAGACAATAAGCGGCTAGGATGTTTGGCCAATTTGCTCTGCATTTGCTGGTCTATGTGTTGCCAGAGGCGGTCTGTCTGGCAGATCGTATGAGACGACGATATCAAGGGTGACTATCACGGTGGTGTCGGTCGCTCAGCTCAATCACTTACTTAATTACGAATAGAATACCAAATATAATTTCCCCAAATGAAGAACAAGAAGAGAATCTACACCTTTGGCAATGGAAGTGCCGAGGGTAATGCTCAGATGAGAGATCTACTTGGTGGTAAGGGTGCTAACCTTGCGGAGATGAACCGCATAGGTGTGCCTGTACCTCCCGGATTTACTATTTCGACTGAGGTATGTACAGAATATTATGAGCGTGGCCGTGAGGCTGTCGTCGCTGACCTCAAGGATGACTTGATGGCTGCCGTCAAGCATATCGAGAATATCATGGGCTTTAAGTTTGGCGATGTAGAGAATCCTCTTCTCGTCTCTGTCCGCTCGGGCAGTAGAGCCTCCATGCCTGGTATGATGGACACGATCCTCAACCTTGGTCTCAATGACACGGTCGTCGATGGCTTGGCACGTAAGAGTGGCAACGAGCGCTTCGCTTGGGACTCTTACCGCCGCTTCGTGCAGATGTATGGCGATGTCGTACTCGGCATGAAGCCTGTCAATAAGGACGATATTGACCCCTTTGAGGCAATCATCGAGGAGGTCAAGAAGGAGGCTGGCGTCAAGCTCGACAACGAGCTCACGACAGATCACCTCAAGGATCTCGTCAAGCGCTTCAAGGCAGCCGTTATGAAGGCTACGGGTCACGACTTCCCCACTGATCCATACGAGCAACTATGGGGCGCTATCATGGCGGTCTTTGGCTCATGGATGAATGATCGTGCGATCCTCTACCGCAAGATGGAGGGTATACCCGATGATTGGGGTACAGCCGTAAACGTCCAGGCGATGGTCTTCGGTAATATGGGTGACACCTCCGCTACGGGTGTGGCTTTCACTCGTGACTCAGCTACTGGCGAAAACCTCTTCAATGGTGAGTACCTAGTCAATGCACAGGGTGAGGATGTCGTCGCTGGTATCCGCACGCCTCAGGAAATCACAATCGAGGGCTCTCGTCGTTGGGCTGAGCGTGCTGGCATCGACGAGGCAACGCGTAAGGCTCAGTATCCCTCTATGGAGGAGACTTTCCCCGAGATTTACGCAGAGCTGAATGCTATACAGCACAAGCTCGAGGAGCACTATCACGACATGCAGGACTTAGAGTTCACCGTACAGGAGGGTAAGCTCTGGCTCCTCCAGACACGTAATGGTAAGCGCACCGGCCAGGCAATGGTCAAGATCGCTATGGACCTCCTCCGTGACAAGCAGATCTCCGAGGAGGAGGCTCTGCTTCGTGTCGAGCCTGCTAAGCTCGACGAGCTACTGCACCCAGTCTTTGACAAGAAGGCGCTTCAGTCTGCTAAGGTACTGACCAAGGGTCTCCCGGCTTCACCAGGTGCAGCTACGGGACAGATCGTCTTCTTTGCTGATGACGCTGCCAGCTGGCACGAGCAGGGTAAGAATGTGGTCATGGTACGCATCGAGACCTCGCCTGAGGATCTCGCTGGTATGAGCGTGGCACAGGGTATCCTCACGGCACGTGGTGGTATGACCTCACACGCAGCTGTCGTGGCTCGTGGTATGGGTAAGTGCTGTATCACGGGTGCTGGTGGGCTCATTGTCGACTACAAGGCTCGCACCGTAACTATCGATGATAAAGTACTCCGCGAGGGAGACTTCATCTCGATCAACGGCTCTACGGGTGAGATCTACGAGGGTCAGGTCGAGACCATCGCTGCTGAGATGGATGCTGACTTCCGCCAGCTGATGGAGCTAGCTGACAAGCACTCTAAGCTTGCTGTACGCACCAACGCTGATACGCCTCACGATGCTGCTACGGCACGTAACTTTGGTGCTGTCGGTATCGGTCTCTGCCGTACGGAGCACATGTTCTTTGAGGACAACAAGATCAAGGCAATGCGTGAGATGATCCTCGCTACAGACACGGAGGGTCGTCGCAAGGCTTTGGCAAAGCTCCTCCCGATCCAGACGGAGGACTTTAAGGGTATATTCCGCGCCATGAAGGGGCTTCCCGTCACCGTGCGTCTACTAGATCCTCCTCTTCACGAGTTTGTACCTCAGACGGAGGCTGGTCAGGTAGAGCTGGCGAAGGCTATGGGCGTCGAGCCTAAGTTCGTTCACGATCGTGTCGAGCAGCTCCACGAGCTGAACCCAATGCTCGGACATCGAGGCTGCCGTCTAGGCAACACCTATCCTGAGATCACCGAGATGCAGACTCGTGCCATCCTGGGTGCTTGCCTCGAGCTCAAGAAGGAGGGCGTCGAGACGCATCCTGAGATCATGGTGCCACTCGTTGGTGTCGTCGAGGAGTTTAAGCAGCAAGCTCGTGTGATCCGTGAGGCAGCTGAGGCTCTCTTTAAGGAGCAGGGTGATCGCATTGACTTCCACATAGGTACTATGATCGAGGTGCCACGTGCAGCTCTGACCGCCGATGAAATCGCTAAGGAGGCTGACTTCTTCTCTTTCGGTACGAACGACCTCACGCAGATGACCTTCGGATACTCTCGTGACGATGTTAATACCTTCCTACCTATCTATCTAGACAAGAAGATCCTTAAGGTGGACCCCTTCCAGCAGTTGGATCAGAGGGGCGTGGGTCAGTTGGTACAAATGGGAGCCGAAAAGGGCCGCTCAGCGAAGCCTACGATCAAGCTCGGCATCTGTGGTGAGCATGGTGGTGATCCCTCATCAGTAGAGTTCTGCCACCGTGTAGGACTCAACTACGTGAGTTGCTCGCCCTTCCGTGTGCCTATCGCACGCCTCGCAGCAGCTCGTGCCGCAGTCGAGGATAAGAAGTAAGCAGCGCAGATGAGCAGCGCTCTCGTTGCAGAGTGCTCTGCTCGCTAAGCTAACTACAATAATAAAGCAACTCTCTGGAGTCGCTCCCTAGGCGGAGTCTCTGGAGAGTTGCTTTCGTTTTATAGCTCCTGACAGAGCGATTATGATGCGTCAGCCCTGGTTACTCTGGCAGGGCTGACGCATTATATATAATGCCCTCGTCTATGCCGTGCTTGTCGCTCATGTGCAGCTTTTGAAAAAAAACGACTATGATACATCGGCTCTGGCTAGGTAAATTCAACGCTGGGGCGTTACAATAATTTAGGGCCGACTACATATCGAAACGGCACCGTGTAGGGGAAAAGTGATTTCCACGTGGATATTTCAAAATCTCCACGTGGAGAATTTTTATTTCCCAGGTAGGAAATAAAAAATTCCTCGGAGGAATCAAATGAAACTTCGGAGGAAATGAATGACGCCCACGTGGAAAATAAAAAATATCCACGTGGAGATTTGAGATTTTCCACGTGGATATTCGAGAAAGGAGGGAATCGGACGAATTTCCCCGTAAAGATATGTAAATAGAGATTAGAGGCTAGAGATTAGAGAGCCGGGCTGACACATTATATATAGTGACCTCATCTATGCCTCGCTTGTCGCTATGTGTAGCTCCTGATAGAGCGATTATGATGCGTCAGCCCTGGTTACTCTGGTGGGTTTATTGCCAGTTTGCAAAATAGTTGTACCTTTGCGGTGCTGATTATTATCGAAACGAGATAACCAGAGCAAGCTTTTGACCTCACATGAGTGTCGTAGTGGTATCTGTGTCGGTGTATAAGGAGTGCGTCCACGCTCCATCGATAGCCTACCGACAGGTGAACGGATCCCTCGCGACAACCCCAGAGTATCTTTGTCATGATGACAGGTCTTCGTCGGGGAGCTCGAGGAGCCTGCGCCTAGGGAGATCTCCTTTTGTATTAATCCCAATCAAACTATTAGCGTGAACACATTAAGCTATAAAACACAATCTGCCACCAAGGAGTCTGCTCAGAAGGAGTGGCTCGTGGTAGATGCCGAGGGGCAGCGTCTCGGACGCCTCTGCTCTATTGTTGCTAAGATACTGCGTGGCAAGTACAAGCCCTGCTTTACACCTCATGCAGACTGCGGTGACAATGTTATCATCATCAATGCCGACAAGATCGAACTCACTGGCAATAAGTGGGACACACCTAGCTATCTGACCTTCTCAGGCTATCCTGGAGGACAGAAGGAGTTTTCACCAAGAGACTTCCAGAAGAAGAGCTCTCGCAAGCTCTTTGAGAAGGTTCTCAAAGGTATGCTCCCCAAGAACAAGCTCGGTGCTGAGCTGCTGACGCACGTACGGGTCTTCGATGGTCCCGACCACACTATGGAGGGTGTACAGCCCCGTAAGATCGATATCAATACACTTAAATAAATACGCGGTAAACGATGGAACAAATCAATGCTATAGGTAGACGTAAGGCTGCGGTAGCCCGCGTATATCTCACAGAGGGTTCTGGCAAGATAACGATCAATAAGAAGGATCTCGCCAACTACTTCCCCTCATCAATACTTCAGTACATTGTGAAGCAACCTCTCCTCAAGCTAGAGGTGGCTGACAAGTATGACGTCATGATCAACCTCACGGGTGGAGGCTTCAAGGGACAGAGCGAAGCAGCTCGTCTCGGCATCGCTCGTGCACTGATCAAGATCAACCCTGAGGACAAGGCTACGCTGCGTGCAGCAGGCTTCGTAACACGTGATCCACGTGTCGTAGAGCGTAAGAAGCCAGGACGTCCTAAGGCTCGTAAGAAATTCCAGTTCAGCAAGCGTTGATGGTGCTGGGGGGAGGCTATCGCAGCGTGAGCGACTCATTGTGGTGCTCCTCCTGTGGTACTGCACACCCCGCACGATCTCTCGCGTTTAGTATCTAAATTGCATCGATGGCGTACTAGAGATTAGACCTTAGAAGTTAGAGATTAGAGGTTAGACCTTAGTTGTCTCTTACTTCAGTCTATACAGTTGCCCTACCCTGCAATTGCTTATTTCACAAGAACGTAAACGAAAACACAAAGACTATTATGTCACAAGTATCATTTGACCAGCTACTAGAGGCTGGTGCACACTTTGGCCACATGCCACGTAAGTGGAACCCCGCTATGGCTCCCTACATCTTTATGGAGCGCAACGGCATCCACATTATCGATCTGCACAAGACTGTCGCTAAGATCGATGAGTGTGCTGAGATTATCAAGAATATGGCCAGCTCTGGCAAGAAGATCCTCTTCGTCGGCACCAAGCGTCAGGCTAAGGATCCTGTTGCTGAGCTCGCTAAGAGCGTAGGGATGCCCTACGTTACAGAGCGTTGGCCAGGTGGTATGCTCACCAACTTCCCCACGATCCGCAAGGCGGTCAAGAAGATGGGGCAAATCGACAAGATGCGTGAGGATGGCACCTACAACAACCTCTCCAAGCGTGAGCGTCTGCAGCTCGATCGCCAGCAGGCTAAGCTAGACAAGAACCTTGGCTCTATCCGAGATATGAATCGTCTGCCTAACGCACTCTTCGTTGTAGACGTTATGCGTGAGCACATCGCTGTACGTGAGGCTCAGCGCCTAGGTATCCCCGTATTTGCTATCGTCGATACGAATGCTAACCCCAAGGATGTCGACTACGTCATCCCAGCTAATGATGACTCTACACAAGCTATCGAGCTGATCATCTCGGCTATGTGCCAGGCTATCAACGAGGGACAGGTAGAGTACAAGGCTATCAAGGCTGAGAAGGAGGCTGAGGAGGCTGCTGAGCTAGCACCCTCAGGACGTCGCCAGCGCACAGGTGCTCGCCGTGAGCGCATCCGCCCCACCAATGCTGAGGCAGAGCGTGAGGAGGAAGTTGCTGAGGAGGCAGCTCCCGAGACTGTAGAGGCTGAAGAGACTGCTCCAGCTAATGAGGAAGCAGCTAACCAACAATAATACTATACACCATGAGCGTAACAATTGAAGATATCAAGAAACTTCGTAAGATGACCGGTGCTGGTCTCTCTGACTGCAAGAATGCTCTCAACGAGACTGCCGGAAACTTTGAGGAGGCTATCGAGATCATACGTGCTAAGGGTAAGGCTGTCGCAGCTAAGCGTTCTGACCGTGAGGCTGCTGAGGGCTGTGTCCTAGCAGCACATAGCGAGGGCTTTGCAGCCATCGTATCACTCCAGTGCGAGACAGACTTCGTTGCTAAGAACGAGGGTCACATCGCTCTCACACAGCAGATCCTAGACGTCGCTATGAAGGAGCAACCCGCCACCAAGGAGGAGCTACTCCAGCTACCTCTAGCTGATGGACGTGCAGTCGCTGAGCATATCACCGATCGCATCGGTAGCACGGGTGAGAAGATGGAGCTGGGCAACTACGAGTTCCTCAAGGCTCCCTACACCACTTCCTACATCCACTTCGGCAACAAGCTGGCTGCTATCGTAGCTTTCAATGAGTCTATCGATGATGAGATGGCTCGTGAGGTAGCTATGCAGGTAGCGTCTATGAATCCAGTCGCAGTCTGCGAGAATGACGTACCAGCTCACGTCCTCGAGGAGGAGCGCAAGGTCGCTATGGATCGTGCTCGTGAGAGTGGCAAGCCTGAGGCTATCTGCGAGCGTATCGTAGAGGGTTCCATTCAGAAGTTCTACAAGGAGAGCACGCTGCTCCACCAGCCTTTCGTTCGCGACAACAAGATGGATGTCCAGGGCTACCTGCACACCGCATCTAAGACGCTGACGGCTACAGGCTTCAAGCGTGTCAATCTAAACGAAGATTAATCAATACTGAGGATAAGTAGTCGCTCTCGGGCGGCTATGAAGCCTAATTGAGAAAGCCCTGTACACCTTTATGGTGTGCAGGGCTTCGTTGTTAGAGGGACTCTCTATAATGAGTTTGTTATAACTTGATTCGTTTGCTTCTGCCATCGGATGGGCTTCATCAGAAAGCGCGTAGGTAGGCGAAGTGGGAGGCGGTGTCGAGATCAGTGGCGGTGAGCGGGAGGAGACCCGAGCAGAGGCGACCGGCGGCGTCTAGGGTAGGGACATCTGCTGTGGAGAGGAGTGCTTTGGCTCGCGGTGCCGAGAGGATGCCAAAGCGGTATTGGTCGAGGCTTCCTTGAGGGACGCGCTTGCGGTAGAGGTCGAGGGCGTAGTGCCCCATCGTGTAGCGCAGATTGATCTCGACCCACGGGTGTAGGGCGATACGGCTGCTGACTCCGTCGGGGCGGTAGGTGAGTAGGTCGATGCCAACGGCCCCACAGTAGTAAGGTGCCACCTCACGAGAGAGGTAAGCTCGGTGCTGCGCCAGAATTTGGGCGAGTTCATCGGGATCGGAGAGGCTCTCGGTGAGTCGCTGGAGCGTTTCCTCGGGAGCTTGGCAGAGACTCTCTAGATAGCGTCCCTGGCCGTCCGTCTCAAAGGCGCACAGTCCGACGAACTGCACTTCGCCTGCTTCGTCTATATAGTACTCGGCACCGTAGTCCTGCTGCTTGTCAAGCAGCGGCTCTACGAGGAGGGTGCCGTGCCGTTGCAAGAGCTTGCGGAGCGTTCCCTCAAGTTGGCTGTCTAGCTGGTTGATGCGCCAGAGTCCTCTCCCCGAACTGCTATACGGGAGCTTCACGAGACAGGGTCCCTGGGTCAAAAGCTTCGCTAGCTCCTCTACCTGCGTAATCATCGCCACACGACTGCGCCACGGCACGCTACTGTAGCTCTCAAAGAAGCGCGCACTCGCAGCTCTCGTCCAGCAAGGCATCAGCTCCTGGGGCAGTTCGCTACATGCTTCTCCACCGCTCAGCCCGTACTGCTTCGCGATGCTGTGCGCCAAGCTCCGCTCGTGCCCCCACAGTATGAGTTCGGAGTCCCCGACATCACCTTTTGCTATATGGCTCAGCTCACGGTCGGTCAGATAGGGCGAGAGGCTTTCGCTAAAAGGGTGTACCCACCACGAGTCCCCATCTAACCACACTGGGGATGCCCAGAGCGGAAGACTCCAGAGGGCGGAGCGCATCTGTCGGATGAGCCGTGGCGGGGTGTAGTGGAGCGCGTCGCCAGCCTTCAGAGCGACCTCGTGGCCGATGTTGCAGACGATGAGTGGCGTGCGCATGGCCTCAGTGACGGCGCGGCTACTTACGGCCGAAGTCTGCGGGGATCTCGCCCCAAGCGACTGTGTCCCACTTCAATAGTGGTACACGAAAGGTGTGCGTCTTCAGCCAATGTGTGGCACGCATGATCAGTTCGTAGGTCTTAGCACTACGTGGATCCGTCGAGTCAAGTCGCGTGCGGCAACGTGCTTGCGCCACCCAGCCGAGCGCTACCTTGCTGTCGGAGTAGATAGGCAGAGGCGGAAGCTTGCCCTGCTCCATAAGAGCCAAGGCGTGAACGATGGCTAAGTACTCGCCAATGTTGTTCGTACCCCACGGGATCACCGCTCGAAAGACCTCCCCATGGCTAAAGGTGTAGACGCCACGATACTCCGTCACGCCTGGGTTAGACGAGCAGGCGCCATCGACAGCTATCGAGTGGTTGAGGAAACCTTTGGGCGCGACCTTGTCGCCGATGAGTTGATCAGGTGCTTGCGCCACGCTGTGCTGTACTTGCAGCTGATTGCTCTGTGGCTTAGCAACACGATGCTGCTGTCCCAGCTTGCGTCCCTCGTCGTAGCCTAGTTCGAAGGCCTCTTGCGCTTGCTCTGCCGTGGGGTAGGACTTATACTTAGCCCCTTGGAAGCCCTCGATCTGCATCTTGCAGTCCTGCCAATCATCATAGATGCCTGGCCGATAACCCTCCCATACGACGTACCACTTGCGCTGCTTGGCTGACATAGAGCTTGTCTTTTCTAGTAAAAGCCCCCAGCGTACAGATTGGCGAAGTTGACTTCACCCGCCTTTGTCTCAGCGTCTTCAGGAAGATCCACCAGCATCTGCTGCACTCCCTCGTACTGCTCCGTGCGGTCGCACGCCTTATACAGTGAGGCGGCATACTCTAGGAGCGCACGGGTCGGCTGGGGAATCATATCCAGAGGCTGCTCCATCTCATCGGCAGCAGCCTCCTTGCCCCGTAGCTCCTCCACGAGATGCGTCAGGTGCATGTAGCCCTCCACATTGAAGGGATCCGTCTCCACCACCTGTCGAAAAGCACGCTCAGCGCGCTCCTTGTCGCCCTCGTGGTAAGTGATCAAACCCTCGTAAAGGTAAGCACGCTCCTCCTCGGGAAACTTCTCCGCCGTCTCTAGAGCAACCGCCAAAGCCTCCTCCCAACGCTCCAGCGCTATCAGCACCTTCACCTTGATGAGCCAGTAAAGGGGCACTTCGTCCGTCAGCTGTAATGCTTGGTCGATGGTCGCGAGTGCTTGCTCAGACTCACTTAGAGCCAGCTGCGCCTGAGCTTTCATACGGTGTAGCTCAGCTTGCTGTGCCGTCTCCAGCTCGGTCGCCAAGGCGCGCTCAGCGTAGGCGATCGTCTCGCTGTGCTGATCCAGCCCGTTAGAGACTTTGGTCGCCTCATAAAGTGCTGCTGGATAGTCTGGATAAGTCTCCAGTATGGTGGTCAGCTCAGTCATCGAGCCAGCTAAGTCGGGCTTGCGCTGCAAAGCCTGCGCGAGGTAAAGGCGGCACTCAGGGTCGTCGATCTCCTCCAGCGAGGTGCGCAGAGCACGTATCGCAAAGTCCACCTCGCCTATCTTGAGTGCCCGGAGCGCGTCAAACTTCAGCGTGTTCGCCTTGAGCGTGTCCGCCTTGGTCTCAGACACCTGCTCGGTCACCTGCTCCGTTGTTTGCTCCGCTACCTCCTGCGTGACGTCAGTCGTCTCCTGCTCAACCTCTTCGGTTGAGACAGGAGACTTTTTATTTGATTTCTTGAAGCGTGAGAATAGTCCCATAGCTCTTGTCCACTAGAGGCAAAGCTCCTCGATACGCTGTGCCACCGCCTCAGCGGTGAAGCCAAGCTTCTCATCCAGCACTGTGTAGGGAGCGGAGAAGCCGAAGCTCTCCAACCCGTGGATATGCTCCATATCACCGACCAGGCGAAGGAGCGTCACAGGCAGTCCAGCGGTCAGACCGAAGCGTGCGCCCTTAGCGGGGATCACGCTCTCACGATACGCCTCAGGCTGATCGAAGAAGAGCCCTTCGCTCGGTACCGAGACGATGCGTAGCTTGTACCCCTTGCCCTTAAGTAGCTCAGCAGCCTGCACCAGCGTACTCACCTCACTACCCGAGGCGATGAGCGTCAAGTCGGGCGTCTCGCCAGCAGGCGTCGTATCAGATACCACGTAAGCGCCATGCTTCAACTGGCAAGCACGCTCGTAAGTGGGATTGGGTAAGTCCTGGATGTTTTGGCGAGAGAGGATGAGAGCCGTCGGCGTGTGGAGGTTTTCCATAGCCATCTGCCAGGCGACCGTAGCCTCATGTACGTCGGCAGGGCGTAGCACCTGTAGGGCACGACGACCCGAGTGATTGTGCAGATGCTCGAGGAGACGTATCTGCGCCTCCTGCTCGACCGGCTCGTGTGTAGGCCCGTCCTCACCAACTCTAAAGGAGTCGTGCGACCAGATGAAGATGACCGGTTGCTCCATCAGCCCAGCCATACGAACGACGGGCTTCATATAGTCTGAGAAGACAAAGAAGGTACCGCACGCTGCACGCATACCGCCATGCAGGGTGATACCCACGCAAAGCGCTGCCATCGTAAGCTCCGAGACACCAGCCTGGAGAAACTTGCCGGAAAAGTCGCCCGCCTCCAGAGCCTTCGTACCCTTGAGATAGCCGTCCGTCTTGTCCGAGTTAGAGAGGTCGGCAGAGGCAACGATCATATTGTCCACCCGCTTGGCCAGTTCGCCCAGCACTGTTGCCGAGGCGGCACGCGTTGCCTGATTAGCCTTCTGAGCAATCTCCTGCCAAGCTACATCGTAGGTAGGCTCTGCAGCAAACCAGCGGTCATAGAGCTTCGCCTGATCAGGATGCTCCTTCTTGTATTGCTCCTGGATCTTGTACTGACCATCCCAATAGGCGATGAGCTCCTCACGACGATCAGCGTAGAAGGCAGCTACATCCTCGTATATGGTAAAAGGATTGTCCGGGTCAGCCCCCAGTGCCTGCATTGTCTTAGCATACGAAGCTCCCGCCTTAGAGATCGGTTGGCCGTGCGTTGCGATCAGATTAGCCAGTGGATTACCCTCTTCGTCGACCGCCTTGTAAGCCATATTGGTATAGCCAATGATAAGCGTCGGGGCACCCGTCTCTTCAGAAGTCTCGATAGCGTCTTGTAGCACCTGACTCAGCGCTTCAGGGACGTTACCTGGCACCTCAAAGACGTTCCAGCCCCACGCATCATACTTAGCCACAACGTCCTCAGCCGTGATATCCTCGACACGCGTCGAGAGCTGTATGTCGTTGCAGTCGTAGTACATAATCAGGTTGTCCAGCCCTAGGTCACCAGCGATGCGTCCCGCACCCTGACTGATCTCCTCTTGGATACCTCCATCAGAGATAAAAGCGTAGATACGTTGTGGCATCAGCGTATCGCCAAGACGGTGCTGGAGGAACTTCGCTGCGATGGCAGCACCCACAGCGTAGGTGTGTCCCTGCCCCAGCGGACCACTCGTGTTCTCGATCATACGGCTACGACAAAGCTCTGGGTGTCCAGGCGTAGGACTGCCCCACGAGCGGAAGGCTGCCAGCTCCTCCATCGTAAAGAATCCCGTCAGTGCCAACTGTGCGTAGAGCATTGGCGACATGTGGCCAGGATCCATAAAGAAGCGATCCCGTGCGGGGTGCTCCGGGTTACGTGGGTCATAGCGCAGTTGCTCGGAGAAGAGGACCTGGATAAAGTCCGCTCCGCCCATAGCCCCACCGGGGTGGCCACTCTTAGCGCGCTCAACCATCGAGATAGCGAGGGCGCGGATATTGTCGGCAGCACGCTCAGCGATGTCCATAGGCTGCTCTTGGGTTGATGAAGTCTGATCAGTCATTTTGTTGCTCATAATGCGATAGAGGTTCTTTACTTTAAAAGGTGAGACCTTCGGCTCACGGGTAAAACTTACGTCCTCAAAGGTACGAAAATTAGAGATTAGAAGTAAGAGAGCATCGGAGCTGTCGGAACTATCGGAGCAATCAGAGCGATCAGACGGGGAATCGCTGTCGGGACGCACTTTGCATATGTCTAATTAATTGACGGTGCAAAGGTAGCACAGCACGCAAAAGAGTCTACACTCTGGTGCACTCAAGGTCACCTTGAGACCTGCGCGCTCCTCAGCAGACCATAACGATGAGCGACTCAACGGCTGATTAGAGACTAGACGTCAGAGCGAGACGCATCCCTATCAGTCCTAGGATAAGCCTCATATTGAGTACCTAAACAAACTGCTACGCCAGTTTATCCCTAAGTCCTCTACTTTCGAGGACTTAACCGACGAAGACCTTAGACGCTTTCAGAACCTGCTAAACAATAGACCTCGTAAAAACCTAAACTATAAGACGCCCAATGAAGTCATCAAAAACATCATTCTTGAGAAATTGCATTAGCGGGTAGGCAAGCACACAGTTTTGGCGGGTGGAATGTACGCTTTCCAGTTTTTCTTCTTTGCTGTAGTTACGTCAGCAGTGCTACACCTATTTCTATCTCTTTTCTTAGAGGAGCGATTTACTAGATCAATAATACCACTACTCTTTCTCCTTCGATTGGGAAGACTATTCACCAACTTGGTCATAGCCTTGCCATTGATACAATTACTGGAGCAATAAAGAGTATTCAATCTAGCACACCCAGATATGTTCAAGTTAGTCAGCTGATTGTTGGAGCAGTTAAGCTCTTCCAAGGCGGTGTTCTTTGACACGTCCAAACTGGTCAGTTGATTGTTGAAACACCAAAGCGATGTCAAGGCGATACAGCCCGACACGTCCAAGCTCGTCAGTTCATTGTTGAAACACCAAAGCGATGTCAAGGCGGTGTTCTTTGACACGTCCAAGCTGGTCAGTTGATTGTAGGAGCAGTCAAGCTTTTTCAAGGCGGTGCAGCCCGACAGGTCCAAGCTCGTCAGTTGATTGTAGGAGCACTCAAGCTCTGTCAAGGCGGTGCAACTCGACACGTCCAAGCTGGTCAGTTCATTGTAGGAGCAGTCAAGCTTTTTCAAGGCGGTGTTCTTTGACACGTCCAAGCTGGTCAGTTGGTTGCCATCGCATATAAGCTCTGTCAAGGTGCCGCAGCCAGAGACATTCAAGCTGGTCAACTGAGTGGTCATGCAGTTAAGCTCTGTTACATCGCCTCGGATGGTGACCGTTTGGCTGGTGAGGGTGAGGGTGTAGGTGTCGTAGTCAGAAGTCTCTTGGGCCCCCTCAATGGTGACGTTGCCATTGGCCTTGATACTCAGGCCGATTTCCTCCCCGACAGCTCGAGAGGTGGTCATGGTGATGACGCCTTGGGTAAGGAGGGTGGTGGTCGCTAGGAGCGTGCCGAGGATGACGAAGAGCCAAATGCGTAGATGCTTGCTCATAGTGTAGTTAAGCAGCTAGTGATTAGTAGTTAGTGGGTAGTAGTTGGTTGTAGCGTGATGGGGAGCTGTGAGGGCTTTGCCGTGTGAGTGATGTTTCCTGCGAAGTTATACCTTTACTTTGAGGTATGCAAGAGACTGGAAAATAGAGGTTAGCTTGCAACAATAATTTAGAGTTGGAGACGTATCGATACGGGACTATGTCGGGGAAAACTGATTTCCACGTGGATATTTCGAAATATCTAGGTGGAGAATTTTTATTTCCCAGGTAGGAAAGAAAAAATTCCTCGGAGGAATCA
>ENA-OOZG01001257-OOZG01001257.1-human-gut-metagenome-genome-assembly--contig:-NODE-1257-length-18655-cov-9.813065_pt1 | contig 18655 bp, 22 predicted proteins | sample MGYA00241706_ERZ501384 | MGnify/ENA primary metagenome ERZ501384 (study PRJEB25962, sample SAMEA2042742) | human gut metagenome | biome: human gut; feature: human-associated habitat; material: faeces...
ACCCAGGGCGTTGCCCTGGGCTAGGAGCTTCTGCCCTTTCAGGGCGTGTGGGGCATATTTGCAAAAGCTTTTTTTAGTTATTAACTGAGTTGAAACTGAGGAGGATTTTCCATGGTAAAGCGCGCAACAATCCGGATGTTTCTTCTCCTAAAATTCAATTCAGATTATGGTTAAGAAAGTAAACAAGGTTCAGAACAATGCTCAGAATAATGTTCAGAACCAGCAGGTGAATAATAATGACTGCCAGCATGTGCAGTTGGGTGGAATGGCTTACTATGATGCTAAGCAGTATTTCCTCTTCAGTCCCCAGGAATCGGGGGTGAATAAGGTTCCTCGATTCCGTTCGATGGGCGTGGCTCAGCAAATGCCTGACGGAACATTTGATTTCGTGGTTCAGCACCGCCTCAGAACTCAGTCGGAACTGATTAAGAAACTGGCGCATGGTCGTGTGAGCAAGACAAAGGATGGTGCTGTTCAGCTTACCTTGAAGGTGTTCTGCCATGAGGGAATCAACATCTCCCAAACGCTGGCTGTTGAGGCTGCTGAAGGTGCTGATGCTGTATTGGATTACCAACTGAAACATTAGGATGTTTTGTATTCAACTTAAAAACGATAAGTAAGAAACAGACAGATGAGTTGTTATTTAATTAAGGTGGAGAACGGGCACAAGGTTGCCCGCTCCATCACTTCGGAAGAAGAGTATAAGCAGCTGCGTGGAAGCAACGAGCAGAAGGCGAATCTTCGTCTGGCTCGTGCCGGAAACGATGCTGCGAAACGGAGACTGGTGCAGTTTAACTACTCCGGCCACTATCCGCAAGGCGTGGTGAAGGGAATGAAACTGCCCAGCGGTGCTTTCGGATTTGATATGGATGAGCCGGAGGCTTTTGCCAAGGCTGCCAAGCTGCTGCTGAAGGAACCGGACAAGTACGGACTGCTGATGCTGGAACGCAGCGCACGACAAGGCGGACATGCGGTGTTTGAACGTGAGAAGGGCAAGACGGTTCTGGAGAATCAGGTACGAATTGCTACGATGCTCAAGTGTGAAATGGATACTTCGGCTCACGACATCAATCGGGTTTATTTCACGACCACATCGGATGACGAAGACCTGCTCTTTCTTTCGCCACGGCTCTTCAAGGATGAATACGATGAGGCTGCCGTGGCTGCTGAAGGGAAAGTGCTGGAAGAGCGTGAAAGATACGGAAACGAGGAACTGTCGGAAGGGGCGCACAAGGCAAACAAGCATTATGAGCCCTGGAAGGAAGAATTCAAGAAGGATTCTCAAGGGGTTTTTAAGGGTCAGGAATTAAAGAATTCGAGAATTTCTACTTCTGCTGCTTCATCCGCTTCTGCTTCATCCGCTTCGACTCCCTCCGTCTCTCAGGACAATTATCTTGGGATTCCTTATGGGGAAATCATTAAGAAGTGGTGGCAGATGTATAATGATGGGCAGGAGCCGATGCGCTCCAACCGCAATACGCTGACTTTTGAGCTGGCTGTAAACCTGCGCCACATCTGTGGTTTTGACCGCAATCAGCTGGCTCAGATTATTCCCTGCTACGATGGGTTTCCCGAACAGGAAAAGATAGCTTGCATCAACTCGGCATTGAACGAGAAAATCACGCAAATGCCTAAGCGACTGAAGGATGTGCTCTCTGCCATCCGTCAGGAACGAATGAAGCAGGGAAATGCGGGTGGTGGTTCGGCGGCTGACAATGAGGCGCTGGTAAATGCGCTGGACGAGGCTAACGCCAAGGACGATCTGTTCTATTATAATGCGCTGCCTAAGTTGCCGCAAGGCATTCGGGATTCCATCAGCGCAGTGGGTCCGGCACTGGCACTGCCTGTAATCACAGCCATCTGTCCTGCCATCGGAATGCTCGCAACGGGCGTGAAGGTTTCCGTTCACGGCAAGATGAACTCACTCAACCTCATCTCCTACATCGCCGGTGATTTTGCATCTGGCAAGGGAAGTATTGACCCCGTGATTGACGCATGGACTTCGGAAGTGAAGGAAATGGACAAAATGTATCAGCAGAAGGAGGATGAATGGCGAGCCAAGAAACGTGCAGCCAAGAACAAGAAGGAGCAGCCGGAAGAGCCGAAACTGCCTGTAAGATGCTTGACACTGAACAATACGGTGGCGAATCTGGCTGAACGACTGGCTAACACAGAAGGCAAGCACGCCTTCTCGTTTACTCCGGAAGCTGACACCGTAGCGCAGAAGTGGAAATCGGCGATGAGCGACTTTTCCGTTATGTTGAGACAGGCTTACGACGGAACAAGCTACGAGCGTGAAGCAAGAAGTGCGGATGCAGTGAATGTTCATATAGACAGACTGTTATGGAACGTGGTGATGTGCGGCACTCCTGATGCGCTCTATCGAGTGGTAAGCAATTATACGGATGGTTTCCAGAGCCGTATCATCGTGGCAAAAACGCCCGATAATACCTTCACTCCACTTTCTGACAACATGTATGTGATGAACGAACGCCAGCGCGACCGCATTATTCAGATTGCTCATCTTCTGCCTTTGCTGACCGGTGAGGTGGTTCTGCCCAAGCTGGAGGATAAGGGTAGGGAATGGCTGGAACAGATAAGACTGGAAACGATGAAAAATGACGACAAGGTGAAAGCCCGCCAGCGTTTCCGTATCTGTCCAACCACCATGCGAATGATGACCTGCATCATGCTCTGCAAGGTTCTGGAAACGCTGATTCAGAAGCATGGATTCAATGGAGCCGAGAAACAGCTGAAGGAGTCACCTGATTTGTGGAAGGGAATGCTCGTAAAGACGCAGACACCAACCATGCTCGAAACCTTCAATATCCTGGCAGATTATCAGTTGGATAATGCACTCTACTTCTTCCGTAGTCGCATAGAGGATGCGTTCTCATCCAAGAATTATTGCAGTCAGTCGCCCTACGATCGTACACATAGAGGTAAGAATGATTCCATCTTCGAACGTCTTGACGTAACTTTCACCTTTGAGCAGGCAGAGCAGCAGAGTGTTGCCGTAAAGGGCGCAACTGCTACCCATGAGACGGTAAGGCAGATGCTGAAGAATTGGAAGCGTCAAGGTTTGATCAGTATTTTACCAGACAAGCGTTATCAGAAAGTTACTTCTATCATATAAAATCCGGTCATTTCCGGTCATGGTCATTTCCGGTCATTTTGGTTTTCGGTTCTTAAATCAGCCTTAATGGCCGGCCTTGATCCAATTATTCATTATTCATTATTCATTGTAAATTATCATGAACATTTGTATATTTCGCCGCCGTTTCACTCCATGGGGAGTTGATGGCACAATGGTCATTAACGGTAAGTTTTTCTGCGGAACATTGGAGCGCCCTCAGAGCTATCTGAAAGCTGATGCTTACAGACTGGCACTTGTGCCGGTTTCCAACCCGAAGTTTCTGAGGGATGATGAGAAGAGCAGAATCATGCCTGTCATTCTGAAGGAAAACGGCAGAGCTCCGAAGTCTGTTATCCGCAAGCCGTTCTTCGTTCCAGGCAATGGCCCTTATAAATTAATGTATGGCAGCATCATTCTGGGCAGATCCTACATTTCGGGACTTGTGCTTCATTCTGAGGAATACTTCTCGGAGTTTTGCGAGAAGGTGGATGAAGCAGTCAGGAACAGGGAGCACATCACGCTCGTTATCAGAGACTGGGGCTTTGATGCGATTCCGCTTAAGTATTTATCACCTTTCAAATCATCCGTAAAATCATTATCATGCGTAAGATAAAGGAAATCATCATTCATTGCAGTGCGACCAAGGAAGGTCGCAACTTCACCATAGCGGATATTGACCGCTGGCACCGCGAGCGCGGACTGCGCTGCATAGGTTATCATTTCGTGATTTATCGTGACGGCAGCATTCATGTAGGCCGAGCGATAGAGGAGGTTGGCGCCCATTGCAAGGGCCATAATTCCATCAGTATAGGCATTTGCTACATCGGCGGTTTATCAAAGAAAGGCAAGCCGAAGGATACAAGAACCCGAGACCAGAAAGCGGCAATGCGCTCGCTCATCGAGCAGCTGAAGGAGGAATATCCATTAGCCACGATTCATGGTCATAACGAATTTGCCAACAAGGCTTGTCCCTGCTTTAATGTAAAGAAGGAGTGGGGCTAACAGATAGGGAACGCGCTGCGTTCCCTATTTATACTTATTTCCCGATGCACCATACGCAATCAACTGAATATCAGTTATTTAACATAGTTTTGAGTCATATGGTAGCCGGGCTAAAATATAAGGTTTTTTATCTCCTTAATTATCTGATATTCAGTGCTTTTTAGTCCTACTTTCCTACTTTTTTCAAGTATCTTTTTAAGCCCTTTTCTACGCCTTCACTTTCCCACGCAAATAATGAATGTCATTGATTCTCAATCGGTTAAAAGTTAACGCGCTATTTGTGAGCCGCTTTCCTTCTGAATGAAAAGAATGTTGATTATCAGCTACTTACGATTTTCGTATTTTCACTTGGTTTCACTTGATTTCATTCATTTTGTATGTCACTTATCTTTACAAACCCCCATTTTTAGGGGTTGAAGATTTAATATATTTAACCTTTGTAAACACTCAAAATCTGCATTTTCGTGCTAAAACGTGGTTTTTTACCATTTTTGAGAGGTCGGCTTTTATCTGAATAAATCTGCCATCGTCAGCTGGCATTGGATGTCATCAGAATAGCCGCCCGGCGCAAGTCCATAGGAGGTAATCATCGTGATGAGTACCGTTTTCTCGGTGCCTGTTTCCCTGATGAAGGTCTCCCTTCGGTTACTGATGCGGTTGTCCTCTTCTTCTGTAATAACGTAAGGGGTGTTGGATTATTGCATCGTCTTGATAAGTGATAAAACCAATATATTCTGACATGTATCTTTCTTTTATAGCTATAGAGTATTGCCCAAAAGGGCAACTATCCTAAAAAATGGGATAGTTCAAACAGGAGGAAGCTATAGTATTAAACATACCTCGTTGTTTAATCATTTCGATTTTAATATCGATATGAATCTCACTTCATCTCTTTGGGTCTGCATTTCCATAATGCCATAGGGTGACTTGTTATTCGTTCAACGATTGAACTTTCATTAAATAGAATATCTGGTCTATATTCTCTCTGATTGAAGTGTTCAATAAACTTTCTTTCGTCTTCTGTGAAAGATAGAAAAGAACCAAGAAAACTAAGTACTTGTTCTTTTACTGCGTTAAAGTCAAATTTTTCTTTTCTGCTTAATACAGGGAGTAGATGGGCACGAACTTGCGAGAAGGAAAGTTTTTCTATGTGCTTGATGTTTTTGATATCAAGTGTAACCTCCTCAGCTTTGCAACTGGAACCGACAGCCAAGTAGAAAACGAGAATTTTACGGAGAAGAGCTCTTTCTTCCATTGTTTCAAATAGATTCGCCTGTATCATACCATACACGTCATAAATGTCTCGTACAGCAGCTCTACTGATAAGTGCGTTGAGCTTGCTGGCAAAGAGTTCCATCGGTGCGAGGGCACAAACCCTTATATCTCCAAGAAAGTCGATACTGATTGTACGTTCTTCCATTGGCAGTACGTGGCAACGGTCGCTATAATTAATTTCTATTTTAATGTTGTCCGGATTTCCTCCTGCGTTTATATATCCAAATACCCACGAGTCCAGTGTATGTGGACTTTTAGAGCCAGGCTTTAGAACATATCCCTCGTTGGACATATAAGCAAGAATCTCGTCATTTATATTTTTTCTTGCTTTAATCATTTCTTCTCTACTGCAATTCTTGGCAAAATCTAAGTCGATGTCAACAGATAGTCGTGGCATCTGAAAAACGGTGAGATTGATAGCTGTTCCGCCTTTTAATACAAGTGAATCGTGTAGAAATTCATTCTGGTTGAAATATTGTAAAATTTCTGAAAGACGCATTACCTTTTCGAGATTGTCACGGACAAATCCCTTCTCTTTGGCTATTTTTTCTAAATATATCTTGTTATATGAGTTCATTTTCAATAGTTTTTTCAATTACACAATCTTCTGGTACATAAAGCTTCCATCGACATAAATAGGTGTCAGAATCGCCTGTGGAGGTTAGGCGTTTGGTGTGCAAGACACCTTTCGAGCGGCACATTTCTATGAATTGGTCGCTTATGTGATGATGCTCTTTGCTATGCTCCAGGATGAATCCTACCTTTTGATAGAGGAATGCTTTATTGTACAATGCCAGATACTTTTCGAGTTTGGGCTCATCAAGCAGTGATATTCCTTCCATGCAATGAAGCAATTCCTCAATGCCTCCAGCACGTTCTATACGGTCGCAGCAGTCTATGATTGTTCGTTCCAAATCAGTTACACGTACATAAGGATTTCCCTTGGGAGTTATAACGCCATTTTCCGCAGTTGGTTCAAAAGGGGCTGCACAGTACACAAAGTCTATTCCTTCAAAAGCAAAATCTTTGAAACGGCTTTTGCTGCCAACATAGGCATTGTAGAAAGGTTGGTGAGCAACTCCATGTAATTCAAGGGCTGTGTGCCAACCAACATATGAAGACTCTGAAATCTTGGAACTCAACTCGAACTTGTCACACATGGGAGCATCTGTCGATGGATCAATAGTGACGTACATGTTTCGCCTAATCGGTTTCAGAACCTTCTGAGATTGCCATCGGGATATGGCCGTGGATGTTCCTGCATGAGACAATTTCATCTCACGCATCACATCTTCAAAGTTGAAGATCCTAATCTTGTATAAAGGCGTAAAAGTTGCCATATTTGCATCGAGGTATTTATATATGAATAACTTTGTGCAAAAATAGCAACTTTTCTTCAAATATCCAAATGTTTAGGCAAGAAAAACAAATAATTATACTATTTTTAGAATTGATAGACGAATGATGCAACCTTGCCCCATTTCGTATAACTATTCTTGCATTTCAGCAAGGAAAAATAGATTCTCCCAAAATCCTTGACTATATGTTATAAACAAGTTTATTTCGGCATATATACATATATGGTTTTCTTAAACTTGTAAACTTCCTGGTTTGAGTGGTTAAAAATCGGTAGAGGTTTACTATTTGAGTTTGAAAGAACATGTATATATACATGGGTAAACTTAAACCTTAAACTTGTATGCACCGTAAGCTTTGCCTTGGCTGCTTTTTACTGGTGCATGGCTTTACTTATCTTCTCCTTGCTGAAATTCTGTTGTCCTTTTAGATATACAACAGCTTCATGTCAAAAACATCGTTTTTGTGACAGAAATCATTAGCTTGCCGCTTGTCTCAGGCATCATGCTTCTCTGCTCAGCTTCCCTCTACATTCTGATGCTTACCCTTGGCAGTCATAGGCCTGTTCGTTCTGTCCTTGGCTTAACCTTATTCTTGTTCATGATGAAGTGTGAGTTTTTCTGCCAGTCTCTTGAACTTATAAGCCGTATTGCGCAACCAGTTTGCTTGAACAACATCGAGGAGGATGCAGCTTTCCTTTACCCAACCAACTGCAGATATTTTCTACTCATCCTTTTCATTCATATTTTTGGACGAAGCATCCACACTTACTTTTTCCGTTGCAAAGTTAGTGCAAGCCACATTTCTGCAAGTACCAGGTGCCTTATTCTCTGAATTTTTTCAAAAACTTTTCCGTCTGCTGCTCATCCAAAAAACTTTTCCTGCCCAAGGGTGAAATAATTCGATAATTCCTTGCTTCCTATGTTTTCCTTGCCAACTCTGATAGCATCGTAAAAAATAAATGTTTCACTTCTAAAAATATTGAATTATGAAAAAGATGGAAAATTCTTTCGCAGTAACTGGTTACGTAGGTAAGGATGCAAGCATCCATCAGTTTACAACCGCAAGCGTAGCTCGCTTCTCACTGGCTATCAGCCGCAATGAGAAGAATGGCGATGAAAACTCTCGCACTTCTGCCTTCATGAATGTAGAGGCTTGGCGCAAGAACGAGAACACCTCTTCATTCGACCGCCTCGTCAAGGGAGCACTACTCACTGTAGAGGGCTATTTCAAGCCAGAGGAATGGCAGGATGCCGAGGGAGTCAAGCACAACCGAGTGATTCTCGTAGCCACCAAGTTCTACGAAGCTGTAGAGAAGGAGAATGCTCCTGATTCTCAGCAGGGCAAGACCCAGAAGGATAAGTAAATCCTTCTCTCCGTGATAAAGAGCGACCTTCAGGTCGCTTTTTTTGTGCTTATACTTCTTGTCATTTTAATCATTCTGCTTCATTTTAATACCCTATTAAAACAATGCAAAACCGTCAATAACCAACAGATATACAACAGATTTTTCTATTTTATGCTTATACTTTTCCTTGCTGAAAGGATAGTCCTGTTATAGGAGGATCTCATTCATCGACTTCTGGGAATCGGTAAGAATTCTGTTGCGAAGGTAACGGTTCTGTCTTATCTTTACAAGGTCAGGGCGCTGCTTTGCTGAAAAATCTCCACACCATTCGGGTAGTATTTTGCAGACAAAACCTTGTATGGATAGCCATAACACCTTCTGAATGCAACATAATTTTTAACCATCCCCGAAGTAGTTGATCTACGAAAGGGAGATAAAATCAGATGGCATTATGACAACAATGAAATCAATTCTCAGCCGACTTACCCAGGCAGTGAGCGGCACAGACAAGGAGCTCTTCAGTGAGCAGGAGTTGAACCAGTTTGCTTCATTCTATCTTGACAAGTGGGATGAAAACACAAGCGAGGACGTGGTGGCAGAGTCCTTTGTGGACTATTGGTGGAACACCGACAGGGCTTGCAGACGATGCTCGGAATGTGGCAAGCTGATGCGTGAGGGTTATTGCGCTGACATGGGAGTAGCCTACTATTGCAGCAAGGACTGTCTGCATAGCGACTTCACGGATGAGGAATGGGCAGAGGAATGTGAATCCAACGACCAGAGTTATTATACAGAATGGTAATCAAATAAATATACAAGACAATGGCTAATCAGGCAACAACGACCTATAAGGTCACAGGAACCAAAAAGGCAGTAAGCAACCTTTGGAACACCCTTCAGCGCATGGAGGTGAATAGTAGGAACATCTGGCTGGATGACCTTGCCACGCACTATGGAATCGACTATCAGAAGAAGCACATCAGCGTGCGTGGTCACATCTACTGGGCAGAGTATGAGGAGGATGAAGACACCAGTCTTCTTTCCTTTGAGACCGAAACTGCCTGGGATGCTTGCAATGACCTCTTCTTTGAGATAAACCGACTCCTGGATGATGAACTGAGCATTTCCTACAGATGTTGCGAGTGCGGATGTGAGGTCTATTACACCCACGATGAAGGCGATTACTTTCCCGAAGAATGCTGCGTCAGCGCATCCGGCGAACCATTCGAGGATTGTTGCGATGATGTTTACGGCACTATCGGAGAAGCTATCAGGGAATGGTCATCCAAGACCGGCATTGAGCAGGGTGAGCGAACCGATGAGCAGATGATGGACTTCATCAATGAATATGAGTATGAGGACGATGACACCTATTTCTACATCCGAACCTTCACCTTTGAATAAATGACCCCTCAAATCCTGACGTTTCCCCTGACACTTTGGGTTGTTAGGGGAAGCGAGAAGGAATTCTCGCCAGATACCCGTACCTTTGTACACGTTAATACATGTCGCCACGTACACGTGAAGCCATGTACACATGAATACGTTAATACATATATACAAAAGATTTTATATTATGTCATTGAAAATCATTACATTCGCCAATCATAAAGGTGGCGTTTCGAAGACCACCTCTACAGCCTCCATCGGGGCTTGCATGGCACGTATGGGCAAGAAAGTCCTGCTCATAGACCTTGACGGTCAGGCAAATCTTACCCTGTATTTTATCCCGAATGAAGATGAGGTGCAGGCAAGCATCTTTGACTCTCTGGTTGATGGTGCACCCCTGCCAGTGAAACACATCAGGGAGAACCTCGACCTCGTTCCTTCCTCTCTCGAAATGGCAAGCGCAGAGATTGCCTTGACCAATCTTCTGGCAAGAGAACAGCTGCTGAGCCGACTGCTTGAACCTGTGAAGCAGAACTATGACTACATTCTTATAGACTGTCCTCCATCTTTGGGAATCGTCACCACAAACGCTTTCCTCGCAGCTGATGAAATCATCGTTCCGATGACTCCAGAGCTTCTTCCTCTGAAAGGAATGAGAATGCTCGATTCCTTTGTCTCTACATTACAGCGAGTGAAGCCGAACCTCAGACTTGGAGGAGTCTTTATCGCCAGATTCAACCATCGCAAGTTGAATAAGGTGGTTGAGCAAGCCGTGAAGTCCCGTTATGAGACTATCACCATGCAGACTCGCATCCGTGAGAACATCGCCCTGGCAGAATCGGCAGGCAGCGGTCAGAGCATCTTTGAATACGACCCTCAGTCGAACGGAGCGAAGGACTATCAGGCATTGACAGAAGAAATTATTTCACGTAATCAGTAAAGACTATGGCAAAGAAGAATATGGACATCCTGCTTGGCAACATTCTCGGAAAGGCTGCCATTCATCCGCAGGACAGATTTGACAAGTCTCCTGGGAATCTTCAGGAGCAACAGCCCCCATCTCCCAACTCTCAGACAGAGAGCGATTCGCCTAATGATGAACCATGGCGTCATTTCTCATTTATCTGCTCAAAGGAACTCGTTGACAAGGTTCAGAGCATCGCCCGAAAGGAAGGCTTCACCATCCGCTCCTTCATGGAATACGTCATGAAACAAGGCGTTGAAGCGTATGAGTCGAAATATGGTAAGGTCAAGAAAATCAGAACTAAAACCATTAGGGAAGTCATGTAGAAAATGTGGATGTGTAGCCATGTACACATGAATACATTGATACACGTACACGTTGATACATATATACATATAGACGTTGATACATGTCCACATGTGGATATGAATACAATGAAATTAAATAACATCAAAAACGAAAAGTCATGAAAATGAAAAAGTATCTTTCAATCGCCATCCTTCTGATGATGATGGCTTCACCAGTAGTATTCACCTCTTGCGACAATGATGACCCGATGGAGGAGGTCGATAGTCCGGAAACAAAACTGGACGTTTGGACAGAGCCTTACCATATCATGGGTGTAAATGTGGATGAGGTCAAGAGCTATATGGCTCAATCCATGAAGCGTTACCGCCAGGTAGCTGAGACTTCCGGCGACTACATCCAGTTGTCCTTTATGACAGGGCAGGGTAGTGAAGGCGTTCTTTACAGTTTCTTCCGTCTTGACGGTTCGCTCTATTCCGTCATTGATACGGAGCGAAGTGTGAACCGTGGGCTTGTCATTGACTATCTGAAGAAACACTACACGCTTGTTTCTGCCGATGAAGCCAGCCTGCAGTACTGCTTCACCAACCCGGACAAATCCATGGTTATTACAACCATGAAAATTTCAGATTCCTATTTCAATGTGAACTATTCACTGGTTTATTGATAGTAAAAGCCTTAAATATATATAAAAACTGGATTTAACCCCGTAATCAGCAATAAAATTACAAATATCGGGGTTAAAACGGTTTTTGTGGTGTGTCAGAGGTAATTTAATCGTTGAAAATCCTGCATAAGAAAGTTGCTATTTTTGTACGCAGATATTCGTATATGAATACTTCGATGCAAAAATAGCAACTTTCATTGTTGTTGGTCATGTGGACGTGAATACGTGAATAAATGTATATATGTATAGGTGTGTATATGAATACACCATTTAAAGCCGCAAAATGCCGAAAAAGAGACTCTTTAAAGCCTTTTTTCTGGAAAAATCGCTCAAAAAACAACTTTTTTGAAACTTTTTTCTTGCTACGAAAAAAGACTTCACTCTCCCTTTCTACCTTTGCATCGTCAAAACAAGGAAGCATGGGTGAGCGGCTTAAACCAGCACACTGCTAACGTGCCGAACCGAAAGGTTCCGAAGGTTCGAATCCTTCTGCTTCCGCACATTGGCTCGTAAGCTCAGTTGGATCAGAGCACGACGCTACGAACGTCGGTGTCGGGAGTTCGAGTCTCTCACGAGTCACAATATTGGAGGTTTGGCAGAGTTGGTCTATTGCACCGGTCTTGAAAACCGGCAGGCGGCAACGTCTCAAAGGTTCGAAATCGCCTTAAGCGAGTGCAGAAGCCAAGCTTGCTTGGATTATGCCGAGTGTCTGGCGATTCTCATAGAAATCCTTTAGCCTCCGCAAACTTGCCCTATCGCATAACGGTAGTGCGGCAGATTCTGGATCTGCAAGAGGTGGTTCGATTCCATCTGGGGCAACATCAGTAAGGAGCTTTGGCAGACTTGGTGTATGCGCGGGACTGAAAATCCCGAGAACGTGGTTCGACTCCACGAGGCTCCACTTATAAATTCGGGAGTGCTCCAGTGGCAACGAGAGTGGACTGTAAATCCGCTGTCTGATGACTTCGTAGGTTCGAGTCCTACCTCCCGAACTCAACTTGCCCTATGGTATAATGGTAGCACAACAGGTTTTGGTCCTGTTAGCGAAGGTTCGATTCCTTCTGGGGCGACAAGTTAAAAAAACAACTCCATGGTGTAATTGGTAGCATACCAGATTTCAGATCTGGAGGTGGTGGTTCGAATCCTACTTGAAGCTCTATATAAGAAAGGCTTCTCTTCAGGCAGTTTTGCTTGAAAAGAAGCCTTTCAACTTTCTTGTAAGACGATGTTTCGTTGATGTTCGTTCATAATCCCTCCTTTATCCTTACACAAAGTTCAGAATAGATTTGAGCCTGTCCTGTACCTTGTTGAGTACCTGGATGGTGTCTTCGTTATTCTTATCCTTCTTGTTTTCAAGAAGAATGATAGCCTTCTTTATCAGCTTGCAGTCCTCTATGGATAAAGGCATTTCAGTGATAGAATAGTTAGGGTCAGCGTATCTGTAGTATATTCTATCATAAACCTCAATAGGAGCATTATAGCCCAGTTTGTCAGATCTCATAATCTGTATGTCCATCTGAACAGTTCTGGCGCATACTCCTTTGGTGATTCCCTCCATGTCGTAGAGTGCATCGCTACATGCCTCCACGAGATCATCGAGAGTCCATCTTCTGTATCTGTTTCTTAAACAGTTGTCTATAGTTTTGTACCTTATTAAGGCATTCTTATTTGCTGGCATAGTTCTTTCATTTTAAGCGTAAAAAATGGTTGGATTTCATCCAGCTTTTTCTCGCCATGTCAGAGCAGATGCAAGCATTTGCCTAAAAAGAAAAAGTTGGATTCTCCCGGCAAGGAAACTCCAACTCTTCAATATTATCTTTGTTCTCTGTGGGGCACGCTGCTACGATACCCGATAGAAATAACTATGCGAATAATGATATGGGAATCCTATACCGGCTGTATCTGATGTACTTGATGTATGTACATAACTATTCCGCTCAAAGCGTCGATAACTCTGAACGAATGATTGTGATGTTATGTGCATATTTAAATTCATTTCCGTATAGGATTTTTATTGTATTTTACTTCTAAATTCTTTTAACGGGTGCAAAGATACAAAAATAGTGCGAAATCTTTTTGCGTAGCAGCAAAAAAATGGTATAAACATGCGGATTTTAATCAAAATGAGCTGTTCTTATAGTGATAATCGGCTGATTTCCCCTAATAATGCTTCGCCCCACGCCATGAAGGATGCTACTGGAGTTCCACCTGATAGACTTTGCATTTATGTCAGCAGAGCATGACGTAAGTGCAAAGTCCCTCAGTCGGAAGGTGCCCACGAAACGACATCCGGTAGCTTACAAACTGAGTAGGTGGGACGCAAGCGATTCCCACTTAATCAGTTTGACACTACTGCATGTCCATTCGTCGAGAAGGGCACTGGCTCACAGCATCCTCCTTCATATTCCCTCCCTTCCACCTTATTATAATATACTGGTCTTCTTCTTTATAAGCATTCTGTCTTTCCTTATAAATCTTTCGGTTTTCCTTCTTTATAATCTTCGCCCACGCCATAGTCCAGTAAGCATGAACAGTTAGCCAGGGTGTTGTTCTTTCGCAGGCCGATTTTATCGACTTACGAAGGAACAACACGCTGGCTTTTTTAACTGTTGATACTTGCTTGGCCTATTCCCACCCGGCTTTTTTATCCCTACAGTCATTCCCAGTTATACTTTTTCTTCTTACTGAAACCAGAAGTCTTTGATTCCGTATCGTCTTTGGGATTTCGGGATTCTTTTTCTGCAAAGTTATCGCGTATCTGGCAAATAGCAAGTCGTGATTCGGTAACAATCTTCCTTTTCCATGAAACATGTAAAAGAGTATTCTTCCCATCAGACTTGCCTTATTGCCTTGTACGCACTTTGAAAAGCAGAAAAAGCTTCCCGATCCCAAGTCCGAAAGGACTTAACGAAAGGGAGAAAATAAATTTAGAGACTATGGCAAAAGATTTCAACAACCGCCTGATTACTCCAGAATTGGAGAAGGCAATGCAGGACTATCCGCTTTATTCCCAGGATAGCAAGAAGAAGGATGCAGTTTGCATCGCAGTGTTTTTCATCGGCAATGCTCGCTGGTACATTCTTGAAGGACAGCGAGAGAATGATGATTTTGTGCTCTTTGGCATCGTTGTAGGTCTGGCTGAGACAGAGTACAGCTACATTTCTGCCAATGAAATGGCAAGTGTGGAGTTGGATGCAACCAAGTTCGGACTCGGCAAGGTCAGAGTGGAGCAGAGAAAGCCATTCCAACCATGTCAGCTTTCAGAAATCTTCGACAGAGAGTTGCAGTCTTTCCTCAGCAGACTTTACGATTGAAAACATTTTTCTCGGTGGGTAGTGGCTGATGGCTGCTACCTGCCAAGTAACAACAATTAAAGCTATGAACATGGTACAGGTTTACATCAAGGGACAGGAGGATAAGGAGTTGAGCAGCTTTTTGCGCTATTATCCGGTACGTATCAAGAACATCGGTATGGATGCTTTCTTCGACCGCCAGGTTATCTATGATTTCAAGGATGGTCGAAACCATGCAGATGTGGCGAAGTGCGTGGCAAAGATGCTTGTCAAGAAGTTTGGTCGTAAGGTTCGCAGCGTGGTCTTCTCTTGCGTTCCTGCAAGCAGTCAGGAGCGTAACGAGGCACGCAACAAGAACTTCTCTGAACTTGTCTGCAAATTTTCTGGAGCAATCAATGGCTTTTCCCATGTCAAGGTTGTTGGTGAACGTACCGCTGTTCATGGCACTAAGGTCAAGAAGGATGAGCGAGCAAAGCGCTTGAAGGAAAATAATAATATTGAGGTGGATGCGAACTTCTTCAAAAACAAGATAGTCTGCATTTGGGACGATGTGGTCACTACCGGCACTTCATTCTGTGCCTACACCGCACAATTAGAACAAGTAGGGGCGCACGTAACAAACGGCATTTTCCTCGGCAAGACATCATATAAATACGTACAGCAATGAAAAGAAAGAACATGACAAAGTTTGACAAGGCTGTTTCGGCAGCCTTTACAGGTCATCGCTTTTATAATTTCTCTCAGCAGGAGGTCATAAGAGTACGATTGACTAAAGCCATCCTCGAAGCTTACGAGCATGGCATCAGTAATTTTATTTCGGGATTCGCTATCGGTATTGACTTGATGGCAGCCCAGATAGTGCAGTCGCTGAAACCTTCCTGCCCAGGAATGACGCTTACTGCAGCCATTCCTTTTAGAGGTCAGGCAGATAGGTTCAAGCCCGGTGACAGGATGGTTTATGATGGATTGATGGCTTCTGCAGATGAGGTGATCATCCTTTCAGAATACTATTACACCCGATGTTTTCTTGACCGAGACGAGTTCATGGTTGAGAATGCGTCCCTTCTTATAGCTTTCTATGATGGGAGAGAGAAGGGTGGAATCTACTACACTTTCAAGAAAGCCAACAGTTTGAGCGTTCCGGTTGTGAATATATATTGAATAACTCGTAAAATATCAAGCTTATGAATGAATTTGTTGACATCATCGTTATCTACGTCGTTCTCCGTGCCATCCTCGCCTTCCTGGGCGCATGGTGGCATGGAGACGGACGCAACGATTTCAGACGAGACCGATAAAGGGTTGGTCTCAATAGTTTTGTGTACTATTACGGATAAAGTTTCTGACATTTTCTCTCTTCTTTTTATTTGTTTCTATTCTATTTTTTATTCGTGGGTGCAAAATTACGGCTAATCTCGAACAATATTATCCGTTATATTTGCGTTATCATAGTGGATATTTGCACAAACGCAGATAAATGGAGATTATGCCTATATTAGAACGAAAGATTGCGCACAAAATGACAATTTTGTGCAGCCATATGATTTATCCGGAGCTCGTGCTGCCCCTGCATAAGCATGCGGAGTATCAACTGATAATTTTCACCCACGGCAGCGGAAAGCAGTTCGTGGGCGAGGGCGTTGCGCTTTATGCAGAAGGTGATGTTGCGCTGATAGGAAGTTATGTTCCGCATCTTCATCTTTGTAAAAGCAGGATGAAGAGTGGGGAGAATGCTGGGAAGGATGTACTTAAACCAGGGCTTGAAACAGAACTTGAAGATAATCTGTATAGTAGCGGCGAAGCCATCCAGTTCAGTCCTCAATTGTTTCCTTCGTCTCTTTTGAATTTACCCGATTACGCCCATATTTCAGAGCTTCTTTCGAAGAGCCAGTATGGAATACGGTTTTATGATGAGGGTTTGTATGATGAACTCTTAGAGATGATGAAGGCTTTCGATTCATCCACCCACACCTCACGGCTTATCATCCTGCTCCAGATTCTCGACCGCCTGTATCATTGCAAGAAAACGCAACTCCTGTCGCCTACGGCTTGCAGCAATGCTAATCGTCAACCCGAGTTGGAGGAGCCTATCGGCAGAATCTACACCTATTTATATAATAACTTCCGTGAGAAGGTGGTGCTGAAGGATGTTGCCGATTTTGTAGGTCAGAATCCGACTTCGCTTTGCCGTTATTTCAAGAAATCCACCGATAAAAGCATCTTCCAGGTGCTGGCAGAAATCCGTGTCGAATACGCATGCAAGCTGCTTGCCAATTCAGATCTGACTATCACAGAAGTGGCTTTCAGTTCCGGCTACAATACGCCGACTCTCTTCTTCGAGCAGTTTCAGAAGATCATCCATCTTACTCCTGCTGAATATCGCAGGGAAATTAACGGGACTGCTAAGTGATGGCTAAAATTGCAAAGATACTCTATGATATTGTAAACATACAGAACTTTGTAATGCGAAAAAGTCAGTAACTTTGCACCGTCAAAAGAATAGTTGAAATTTAAAAGATTAGTTTAATTATGGAAAAGGAAATATTATTGAATAATGGAGTGAAGATTCCTACACCGGGTTTCGGAACGTTTCTTACTCCTGATGGAGCAACCTGCGTTGAAGCTGTAAAATCAGCCATCGCTGCTGGCTACATCCACATCGACACCGCTGCTATCTATAAAAATGAGAAGAGCGTGGGCGAGGGAATCAAGGAAAGTGGAATCAAGCGTGAGAATCTCTTTGTTACCAGCAAGGTTTGGAACACGGAGCGTGGCTACGACAAGACCTTGAAGGCGTTTGACAAGACTTTGAACGATTTAGGTCTCGATTATCTCGACCTCTACCTCATCCATTGGCCAGCCAACGAGTTGCAGTTTGGCAAGGATGCAAATCAGCTGAATGTAGATACTTGGAAAGCGATGGAGCGTCTGCATGAAGAGGGCTTGATTCGCAGCATCGGTCTTTCCAACTTTATGCAGCATCATGCAGAGCCAGTAATGGCGAAGGCAAACATCTGTCCGATGGTTGACCAGATAGAGTATCATCCTGGATTCACCCAGAAGGAGTGCGTGGAGTTCTGCCAGAAGAACAACATTCTTGTGGAAGCATGGAGCCCATTGGGAAGAGGCAATGTCTTGGACAATCCTCTCTTGAAGTCGATTGCTTCTAACCATGGCAAGAGCGTGGCCCAGGTAGTCATCCGCTGGGTGATGCAGACAGGCGTGTTGCCACTGGTAAAGTCGGTTACTCCAAGCCGAATCAAGGAAAACTTCGATGTCTTCGACTTTGAACTCTCTCAGCAGGAAATGTTTGAAATCGCATCGCTGAAAACTGACAGAATTGGTTCAGACCCAGATACATGTGACTTCTAATACTGTATAGTTTTGGAGTGAAATGCTCCCAAAAACATATAAGATGAAAATGTAAAAAGTTACGGAGATAATTCATATTCTCCGTAACTTTTTACATAAACCACTTGCTTTTGGTGTTATTGAGTTTCCCTCAGTTCTTCTATGAGATTTTCAAGAATATAATCATCGCTCATAAGCTGTAAACCATATTTGGGGTCAGACATCTTGAATAACCGGAAATCCTTAATGACCTTAATGACCGTGACCTTAATGACCGGAAACGCCCCTAAACATTCATTTGTTATTCTGATGAAACTCCTTTCTTGTCTTAGCCATTGCTTCCGTAGCCCTATCGTGGGTTTCTATCAGCAATGGGCTTTTGTGGTATTGTACAATCTTGATCCCGACTGACTTGTGCCTTTTCTTTTCCTCGATGCATTGAATGATCAAGTCCGGATTGGCAGACTTTGAGGTTGGAGTCTTGTCAAAGTTCTGAATATAGGCAGCGTTGGTCAGGAAGAGAATGTCGGAACCTTCCGGTATTTCCTGCATTACCTTCACCATGAGG
>ENA-OOZG01001272-OOZG01001272.1-human-gut-metagenome-genome-assembly--contig:-NODE-1272-length-18440-cov-5.534294_pt1 | contig 18440 bp, 9 predicted proteins | sample MGYA00241706_ERZ501384 | MGnify/ENA primary metagenome ERZ501384 (study PRJEB25962, sample SAMEA2042742) | human gut metagenome | biome: human gut; feature: human-associated habitat; material: faeces...
GAGGTTCGCCACTACTTGTGGCCGGACGGCCTCCCACGGATGGTTACGATGCCGCTGACTCAACTTTTCTCGCTAAAATATTTTCCGTGATTTATACAACCGCTCTTCGGCGGTAGATTATTCTTCCGCACCCTGACCCCAGGTAGGCTTGCCAACCTGGGGCTATGATTATACAACCGTCCTTCGGCGGTTGCCTCCATCACCGGATTGCCATTGATAAACTGCCGAAGTACGGTTTAATATGTCAGCACGGGGTTGGCTCGCCTACCCCGTGACACCTGCTCCAATTGAAGTAGCATTGCCCTCAACCGCCGCATCGGCTGATGATAACCCGTATTATATACGAGGTGCAACCAGTAGAAGAATTTGTGGAGGTTATTCTTAGTTTGATTTTCTTTAACACAATATGGCAGAAATGTTAATGGAATTTCACATAACTCTGCAAGGTGATTTTTGGTGGTTTAGGAAAAATGTGTTAGTCCGAATACCAAACTGCTATCTCCATAAAGGTTCGTTTTCCCATCCTTGTGGAAAGCCCATGGCATGTAAATCAATATTGGGATAATCTGCAAGCAACCTGAGCAGCGAACTTTTCAAATCCATACAAGGAGTTATAGTTTGCTCCATATATAATATGGTGCATAACTGATGGTAAAGTTTGATAGGCTTTTGGGTTGGAGCAATCCAAGAAAGTGGAAGCCGATTTGGCAATTGTGGCTTCAATGCAAAACGCCTATTCCATATACGAGCATGGTGTGCACAACAATTGCGAAGCACGGTTATGCACCTTATCCAACTTTCCAAGTAAGTGTATTGAGGTAGTCCAAACTCTCTTGCCACTTGCTTTTTAAGACGATTGTCCTTAAACAGACAAAATAATTTGGAAAGCGTACCAAACGAAACGACCTCCAATGTTTTCCACACAGGAGGGAGAGAAGGGAAAGTATATTTCTCGGAATGCTCCTTGATGAAATCTTCATTCGAACGAGACACCTCTTTCTTGATATTGTCAAGGCAGCCTTCATAAAAGTCTGCATTCTTGAACAATGATGCATCCATAAACCAAAATGCGCCATGCTCCATAGAAAATATCTGAATCATTTTGGTCCGAAGAGAAATCTCTATATCTTGAATTGCCTTGAATATGAGTTGACGAAGTTCTTTGTCAAAGAGATAAAGGTCGATGGCTTGTTCAAATGTACTACCCAGTTTATAATGATGAAACTGTCTGTCTTCCTCCATATATCGTAGGTAACTGGCAATACGAAAATAACTGATATTGCGAAGCTGCAATTTGGCAGTTGCAATATCTTCTATCACCAGCCCTCTGTTCTGGAGCAAGGCAACCTGTTCATCTACGTTTATCGGTTGTTTGTCGTAATCCATGTACCCTTTATAAAAAGCGAAGTCCCACCGTGGTACGCATCGTTGAGAGGCGTGGTGGGATTTGTTGCTGCAAAAATACTCTTTTTTATTGGAAACTCCAAATATTTTCTTCAAAATCTGCTTGTCAAATATGGGTTTTAACGTAAAAAGTTCTAATTCCCAAGGTTTTCTCCTTGTAAGCTATGCGAGATTTAGAAAAATATCGCATCTTTGTCCCCGAATTAAGGCGTTCTTTGCATATTGCAAAATACAGAAACGAGCAGAAATCCGCTCGTTTCCATATCGTTACCTATATTCAATAGGTAATTTTGCAACTTCTTGATATTTAATAGAAGTCCTTTTTAGAGCGAGTTACACACATGAGGAATATTTAGAGGGTGTGCATTCTATTTTTCCATGCACACCCTCCGTTATTTTTTAGTTATTCGTTTGCTATATCAGTTCTTCACGCGCTTCACGCCGTCTACGATGTAGATGCCGGCAGGCAGGTCGTCCCACTGCTGGGTCAGCTTTACGCCGTTGAGGTTGTAGATGCCTTGCTTGCGGGCGGGCACGTCGGCTGTAATGGTGCCGATGCTGTTGTTGTCAGGCTCAATCACCACCTTGGACTTAAACACCTCGCCATTCAGGACTACCGCCTTTTGGTCGGTGTCAAACTCCGCACCGACGGGCTGTGTGATGGCGCAGTTGTCGAGGATGAGGTTGCTGATGAGTGTGATAGATCCGCTGCCGCTGCCTTCTGCCTCTACGTGAGAGTTGCGCACGGTGAGCACCTCGCTCTCTGCTCCAATAAAACCAGCTATGCCATAGCCACCCTTAACAAACAGACTGGTGTTGTCGATGGTTACGGAAGCGCTCTCCATGTCGAGACCGCAGAATCGCTTGCTCGTGAGATAGAGCGAACCGTCGCCGGTGATGGTAGACGTCTGGTTCAACACCATGCTTGCCAGGTCGGCTGTAACGGCGTTCTTGCCAATCAGCTTGACGGTGAAGTCGGAGACAGTCTTGTTCACAATGCCCGTTCCATCGGTAGAGTTTCTTTCGATGGTGGCGTTGTCGAGAGTGAGGGTTTTTGTATCGGGGTCGTAAGAGGCGCTGCCGCTCACTCCGTAGATGCTTGTGAGGTCTTTATAGTTGAGTGTTGTCACCGGCTTGTCGGCGATATAGATGCCATAGCTGTTGGGTTCAATCACAACTTTGGAGGTTACGGTTTCTCCGTTCAATGCCACCGACTTCGTATCGGCGTTGTATGCCGCCTTGGACGGAATGTCGATGTGGCATCCATCAAGCTCCAGACCGGCGATGTCGCAGATTGAGCCTGTGGGGCCCGTAGCTTCCACGTGAGAGTTGCGTATTTTGAGCACCTCTTCTGCCACGTTGTCGTTTGCTGATATGCCCCAGTCGCCTTCCACCTCCAACCAGCAGTTGCTGATTTCGAGAGGACAACCTTCGAAGAGCACGGCGCATCTGTCGTTCTTTATGGTGAGCTTTGAGCCGCTGCCGCCCACAATTGTTGTCGACTCGCACATGTATATGCCAGCCGAGTTGGTGATATTAATGGTGTTTGTGCCGAGCAACTTTATCAAAAGGTTGTCGCAGGTTTCGTTCCAGATGGCGTTACTGCCATCTGCCTCAATAGTGGCGTTCTCGAGCGTCAGGGTTCTGGTGTTGGGGTCGAAATACACCTTGCCGCTCACTCCGTTAATCTCGGTGAGGTCATAGCGGTTGTAGCCCGTAATATACTCTCCGGCAATCTTAATGCCATACGTTTCTTGCGACATCACGAATGCTGACTACATCATAATTAGCACAAGCGTGAGAAACATACGCATGCTTACTTGTCTGGTTGGTTTGTTGTGTTTCATAATTTTTTTTAGTTTTTTGCCTGGGCAGCCGAAACATACCCAGAGGTTTGTAAATATTAATTAGGAAATTGGTTCCTTTGAAAGAATTTTTCATATTTTGACTATATCGTCAAGAGTCCATGTGATGTTGTCTCCGCATTTGCCTGTTTTGGAAGCCTGCACATTTACACTCGACAGCAGCGACAGCAGCACTGCCACCACCAACATTGTTACTTTTGATTTGCTTTTCATATTCTTTTATTTTATAGGTTTCTATCTCATCTTCACAACCGCTGCTCCACCAATCGATGCGGCTTTGCCATCCACAATGTTTGACTGTCATTTGTCTGGTTTCCACAGCTTATCGCCTATATGTCACAACGCATCCCTTTGCGTCGGCGTTAAATTCCTGAACAAAGCGGAGAATCCACTCCCGTTGTCCGACTCTCCCTAAAATCCGTTAGCCTGGTTTCGGTCTGCGCCACAAAGTTATACAATATATCCAAATTCCAAACATTTATGTCTAAAAAATTTACTCTAATTTTTGATTATGATGATTTTTTACAACAAAAGAAACGCCCTCCGATTTCTCATAAACCGGAGAGCGCATGATTCTATAATATTTCACAACCTTACTTTACCACTACCTTATGCGGCTTGCCGTAGACGCGCACCACGTAGATGCCGTCAATGGGCACAGAGACGCGGTGCGACTTTCCGCTGTAAAGCAGCGAGCCGCCTATGCCGTAGACCTCAACCACCGCATCGGCAGCTCCTTCTACGACTATCTCGCCGCCGGCGGCAGTCACCGTCACGCCTGGCGTGCCGACCTCGCCGACAGAGCTTTCACCCGGAGTGATTTTCGAGAAATCACCCCACTCGGCAGCTGCTTTATAAGCGTCAACACATCCTGCCGGGACAACAAGCTCGCACGCGGTTTTATCCATTCCGACAAACACATCTTTTCCACATTTCGGCGGCACTTTTGTCAGCATTTCAAGCCTTGTCAACCCTGTGCATTCTTTGAATGCGGCATTTCCGACACTCGCCACCGACTCTCCGACAACGACGCTCTTCAACCCGCGGCATCCATAGAGGGTGTATCCCCCGATGCTCTTCACTGAATTCGGAATTACCATGCTTGTCAACGATTCACAGCCATAGAAGACATGTCCTTCGAGGTTGATCACCGAACTTGGAATCACCACGCCTGTCAAGCCGCTGCAGCCACTGAAAGCACCGCTTTTGATGTCAGTCACCGAATTAGGAATCTCTATGCTCGTCAACGCCACACAATAAGCGAAGGCATCTTCTCCGATTTTCGTCACCGTGTTAGGGATAACCGTATTCTTGCAACCATAAATCAGCGTGTTGGTTGCTGTTTCTATTATCGCATTGCAATTGCCTCTACTGTCGTACACTTTATTTTCCTTGTCAACACTAAAGCTCGTCAACTTGCCGCAATTGAAAAATGCCTTGGCTTCAATAACCTTCACCGCGCTTGGAATCGTCACGCTCAACAACCCGCGGCATCCACTGAAGGCCGATGGTCCGATGCTCGCCACCGACTCTCCGATAGTCACAGTTTCCAAGCCTTCACAGCCACGAAAGACGCCTTCTAATATTTCCTTCACAGAGTTTGGAATAACCACATTTGTCAATTTTCCGCAGAAACTGAAAGCATATTTCCCGAGATTCTCGATTCCTTCCGATATCGTCACCGACACTATCGAAGTGCCCCATGGCGCGCCCATTAAGGAATAGCCATACATCTTTCCCTTTCCGGTCAACTCCAAGTTGCCTTTATCGTCAAGAGTCCATGTGATGTTGTCTCCGCATTTGCCTGTTTTGGAAGCCTGCACATTTACACTCGACAGCAGCGACAGCAGCACTGCCACCACCAACATTGTTACTTTTGATTTGCTTTTCATATTCTTTTATTTTATAGGTTTCTATCTCATCTTCACAACCGCTGCTCCACCAATCGATGCGGCTTTGCCATCCACTATGTTTGACTGACATTTGTCTGGTTTCCACAGCTTATTGCATATATGTCATAACGCGTCACTTTGCGTCGGCGTTAAATTCCTGAACAAAGCGGAGAATCCACACCCGTTGTCCGACTCTCCCTAAAATCCGTCAGCTTGGTTTATGTTTTTATTTCGGTTTGCTCGCAAAGTTATGCAATATATCCAAATTCCAAACATTTATATCTAAAAAATTTACCCCAATTTTTCATTATGATGATTTTTTACAACACAATCTCGTCATATCACAATCCACACGCCATCATTATCTTTGCCTTCTCGCTTCAAAACATCAAGTTTTTGCAAAACAGACAGATCGCGCTCGATGGTGCGTTGGCTCACCGACAAGATCTCCGACATTTGTTTGCCGGTGATTGTCGGAGACTCTTTGATGAGATTAAGTATTTTCTGCTGACGCTCAGTGAGTTTCGTCTCCGACATATCTCCGTCATATTCTCCGACATTCGGGGTGTCGGAAGAGGCAAAGATGATGGTTTGGAATTGGGTCGGAGTGGATTTGAACTTGGGTTTTAGTTCGTCCCTATAACCTTCCAAGGCTTTGGTCTCATTACAAATGCGTGTGAGTCCGCTTCCTCGTTTCTCCATATAGTCAAGTTGAGCCATCACGTTTGCAAGTATGGGATTACGTCTCTCAGAAGACACATCTTTGATGTCTAAATCTTGAATCAGCATACCATTGTACATTCCTCCTGGAGATGTGACTGTGAGGCGATCGTTGTAAATGTCGAGATGAACTTCACTGCCCATCACTGTGTAGTCACGATGGATGAAATGGTTTACCATTGTTTCAAGAACTGCACGTTCCGCATACTCTGGTTTATTCTTTCGTCCATCAGGCAGTTTCTCCCAACCCCTTCTGGTGTTAGACTTCACGAAATTCATTGATTCTCGCAATAACATAATGATATTGCCCGTAAATTCGGCATCATTTATTGCATCGCTCTTGTCTTTTCCATCCCAACGCGTGCAATACAACCGAGACTGCCATAAAGGGCAATCATCAGAAAACAAAGCGCCAGCATTGGTCAGATAACCTTTGCTTGTTACAAGTCCAAACGAAAGCAGATATTTAGTATTCCAATCTTGCTCAGTTCGTTTTTTAAACTCATTGGCCAATATGATAAAAGAGTTATCATCCTTTCTGTAGTCCGTGATAAGAGAATCATAGGTTTTATTTGAGCCTTTGAGAACCAATCGTACCATATGCTCTGCTGTTGCAGGCACACTTTCATCTCCAATGCGTACAAAAGCGACACGTTGCCCATCACCGACATAATAGTATGGAGTGTAGTTGCCCGCATTTACCTTCAATTGCAAGACATTCATTCCTTCATCTGTTTTATGAGGAATCATCTCAACCTCTGGCAATGGGTCCATATAATCCCGAATCTTATTGCTAATCGTTTCGCAAACACGTTGTATGTCATCAAGTCCTTTAACAATCCCATCATTGTCAACCCCGATAAACAAGGAACCGCCGAGGCCATTGGCAAAAGCGCTCACACTCTTCAGCCAACTTTTCGGTCTTTTCTCTTCTAACATTATCTTGAAATCATATGCAGTACATTCACTTATAAGATCCGTTGTTTTCATTTTTTATTGAACGTTACTAATATCAAACTAAACGAAATGCGTAGAGTAAAGGTAATTAATTTGCTGCATATTAAGCATAAATTATCCGAAAAAACTTGTTTATGACAACAAATTTTTCATTATGATGATTTTTTACAACAAAAGAAACGCCCTCCGATTTTCACAAACCAGAGAGCGCATGATGTTACACTAATATTTTTTATAAAACTTACCTTATTGCTACCTTGACGGTGCCTTTCTTGAATTCCACGATATAGATTCCCGGCGACGGCACTTCAACCTGCCGGTTCAAGCCCATTCCGACAAGCATTCCGCCCGCCGAATAAACCTTAATCATCTCTGTTCCACCTACGCCGTCAACGCAGATGCGTCCGTCGCACACAGCCACACTCACACCGTCGTTGGCCACCGCCGACACGCCGCTTGTTGTCAGGTCGCCGATATTCGAGAATTCCTTCCATCCGGTGGCTGCGGCATAGGCTGCCATCGACTCTGCCGGCACACAGAGATGCGCCGAATAGTCGGTGAATGTATTGTCACGTATCGATGGCGGTGTAACAGCCAGACACGTGATTTCCTCAAACACGACGTTCCGGAACGTCTCATGCTTAATTTCCTGGAGCGATGCCGGCAATAGTATGCGTTTCAACGACGTACAGCCGTCGAAGGCATATTCACCGATTGTCTTCACCCCTTCGGCTATACCCACCGACACGAGCGACTCGCAGCCGTCGAAAGCGAATGAGCCTATCATCCCGCCTGCCACACTCACGGCTTTAAGACTCTTGCACCCCTCAAATTCCATTCCAAGTTTGCTGATATCGCTGCTCAGCTGCAACGGATTGGCGGAATTAATCGTTTCAAGCGACTCGCAACTATAGAATGCACGGTCGGCTATCGTCAGATTGTCGGCGCAGACATTTACCGTCGTCAAAGCCTTGCAGTTGTAGAAGCATCCGCCGCCCACCGAGACGAGGTTTGACGGGAGCGTGATTCCTGTCAGCGACAAGCAACCTTTGAACACTCCGTCGGGCAATTCCGTGACGCCCTCCGGTATCTCTATCGCTGCAACGGATGTCGCCATGAATGCCCACTTGCCGATGGTCTGCAACTGGCTGCCTGACGCAAACGTCACCGCATTGAGCGACGTGCAGTCTCTGAACATATTCTCGGGAAGCGCTTTGACGGCTGCGGGAACGGTCACCTTCTGCAACTGTGTCTTGCCGCTGAACGCAGCATCGATGCGAGTCACCGGCATCTGAGAGCCGTCAATCGACAGATAGTCCTTGATGTCGGCAACCACAGTGTCGTCGGCAACACCTGTCACCCACGCTTCCGTATCGTTTGCCCTATACTCAACGCCGTTTGCCAATCCGGCAAACGTCAGATACGTGTTGCTTTCGTCCCAGCCTTTGTCGGTTGCCGCCACATACGCTGCGACGCTTCCAACCGGCACGATTACCGTGCATTTTTTGAACTGATATGAATACGTCGTCGATTTTGGCAGCGTCAGCGGAGCCGCGCTGTGGCAAACCACCTTTATGCCGACATTCCAGAAAGCGTTGCTGCCCATGGTTGTAAGCGATGCCGGCAATTCAAGCTCCTTGATTTTGCTACAATTGAAAAATCCCATCTCGCCGATTTCAGTCAAGCCTTCGTTGAGCGTTATCGACAATATGTTCTGACAGTTGTAGAATGCCTTGCGGCCTACGGTCTTCACGTTCTTGCCAAGCGTAATGCCTGTTATTCCGCTCTGGTCGAATGCGCCATCAGGAATTGCGGTCACGCCGTCAGGGATGTTGACATCACACGCCATCGCAGAGCATCCGTTGAACGCCGACACGCCGATTTCAGTCAGTGCGGTGGGTAGTTCTATCGACGTCAGAGCCTTGCAGCCGAGGAATCCATATTCGCCGATGCTTCCCAGCGAAGCGGGCAGCACTACCGACGGCAATGCCTTACAACCATTGAAAGCGTAAGCACCTATCGATGTGACCGTGGCTGGCATCGTCACCGACGTCAACCCCGTGCAGTTGCGGAATGCATCGTTGGGGATTTGCGTGATGCTGGCGGGAATGGTCACCGACTTGACTGCGGCGGAGTTTTTCAGCAACGCCGCGCGCATCTCGTTGACCGTATAACTGTTTCCGCCTTGCTCCACAGTGGCTGGAATCACCACGTCTGAGCCCGTGACATCGGTATCGACATTATATAGCAATGCGTCAGTGTCGCCAAAATAAAACGACAGTCCGCCGGTCTGCATCTCGCCGACAGCTATCACACTTGTCGACTCCACCCACCGGTCTGCCTGGCGATATGCCGTCACACAACCATTGGGCACGAAAAGCGGACAATTCAACTGCCGCGAATTTCTCAACGTTGGCGGTGTCGTTGCCTTTGAAATCAATTTCTTTATTTTACTCCAAATTCCAACCGTATATATGTCTGTGACAGTCGACGGAATGGTCAGTTCTGTAACAACGGCTCCAGTAAAGGCATAACTTTCAATCTTCGACAAGCCTTCGTTGAGCGTTATCGACGCAAGGCTGGAGCATTCGCCGAACGCAGACTCCGGGATTGTTGCCAATGGGGCGCCGGTGAGGTTGAGCGATTTGATTCCCGATTTTTGGAAAGCCCCCTTGCCTAATGTCTTCAAGACAGGCAGCGTCACGTCAATGGCCCAAGCACTGCATTCATAAAATGCATAATCGCCTATCTCCTCGACTTCCGACGGCAGCTGCAGCGATGTCAACGCGGAGCATTTGTAGAACGCATTGCCGCCGATAGTCTTTACCGTTTCTGGAACAATCACTTCCGTAATATTTTTGTAGTAGAAGAGTCCGCGTTGAATCTTTGCGAGCGCACGGGCTGCTCCGCCTATCTGTATTGTCTTTGACAAGGCAACCGAAGTCTGTGTTCCGTCAAAATATATGGCGCAGGCATTGCCGTCTTCCATTGCGGAATAATAAACATTGTCTGCCTCTTTCAATCCGCCATAAACCGACAATTCATAGCCTTTCTCAACGCCCCAATGCCCCGACAGAGTAGTCCGATAAACCGGAATGCTCGCAATGTCGGGAGCCACGACCATCAGATGTGCACTCTGAAACGAATATTTTCCAACCGCCGGAGGCGTCTGGCTCATAAAGTGGATCAACTTATAGTTGGAGCCCACGGAATTATCGGCGAGCACAGGAGAGCCTTTAAACGTAATCTTTTTCAGAGTCTCTCCACGCAGAAAGTATGTGCCTACATACTCCACACTCGCAGGAATTGTCACTTCCGTCGCCGAAACAACTTCAGAGTAGAGCGAATTCTTTTCCAGTCGTTTCAAGCCTTCTGGAAGCGTTATCGCCGTAATGTTCTTTATAAGCGATTCGCCCTCGCCTTCAAACATTCTCACAGCAAGCTCCTCCACGGGATAGGTTTTTCCTCCAATCTGCACCGTCTGCGGAATATTGAGCGGGCCGTTGAGCTCGCTCACCACGTCGTAGCCGATTGCACGGTGGGAATCGTGATAATAACGTATGCCGTCTACATCCGCATGGTCTGTGCCTTCTACAAGCACCTCCGCCTGATTCCACCCGGCAGCGTTATAGGCATCGGAGCATCCTTCTGGCACGTGCACTGTGGTGCGGCCCGAATATGCCTTGTATTGTATGCGGGTGACTTCCGGCAACGTGGGCGGAACGGCCGACGTCAGCGTAATCTCCACATTCTTATAAGACGTGTCATTGTCAATGAAATAAACAATGTTGTTCGTAACAGAGCCTGTGATATAATCACGGCTGCCAGCGGTTATCGTTGGCGAGCCTTCGATTGTCAGCTTCTGTATTCGTCCCGACTCAATCGTGACCATCTCCTTCACCGATGCCGGAAATGTCAGTTCGCTGATGCCCGACATTTGTGCAAATTTCGTTTTTACCGACTTCACCGTGCCGGGGATTACGAGCGACGTCAATTTGCTCTGCCCGGAAAATGCGTTTGCCTTGATTTCAAGTAAACCCTCCGGAAGAACTATCGACGTGTAGTCGAACCAGCCACCCCTCAAGCCATAGACGGTGAACGCTCCATCGCCGAGCGCCGTGACGCGGTAGGTCTGATTGTCGTTGGGGTTTACAACTGTCATCGGCACCACTACATCCATCTTTGTGGGACGCACCATTTCGCCGTCTACCGTATAGTCATACTTCGCCACTTCGACGGTTTTCGCCTCCGCGTCGGTGATGTTGTAACACAGCTCATCGACAACAAAGTCTGACGCCTGTATGCCTGTCGCAACGGCAAGCATTGCCGCCAACAGACAAATTTTAATTCTGATTTTTCGCATAAGATTTGGTTTATTTTTTCGCTCGCAAAAATCGGCATTTTCAAACCTACTGCAAAAAATCAAAGCCGCAAAAATGTTCCTCTCGCGCAATCCGATGTTCCTCTGACGCAATTTGTCGCTATAATATTCTTACTTTCAATCAATTCACACCTTTATTTTTTTTTGATTTTCATTCCCCTTCACACCATCTTTTCACTGCTTTCCGGAGCGCGGAATCAAACATTTACAGCACACCTGTGCCGTCTGACTCATTGTCTATTTTCTTGACGCCATTGTCAAATTTTTTGACAGCCAGACATCCCGCCTAAAATCGTTACTAATTATGTCTCAACAATTTAACTCTTTTGGCACTATTATAGCACTATTTTTTTACATGAGAATAAAATTTGTCATATCAATGTTTCTGGCGGCGTTGGCAGCCACGGCTCAGACACGGATGTCGGTCGACAGCTGCATGCGCTATGCCGCAAACCACAATCTCGACGTGCGCGCAGCCCGCATTTCGCTCAGCGACAGCCGTCTTGACCAGCAGTCGGCATTGGCAAGCGCACTGCCGTCGGTGGGTGCTCAGATAGGCGCACAATTCAGCTTCGGACGCTCCATCGACCCCGCCACCAACACCTACAACAACCTGCGCACATTCAGCAATTCCTACGGGTTGAGCATAAGCGTGCCGCTGTTTACCGGTGGAAGTCTTGTAAACGACTTCCGCAGCGCGCGTGCAGCCAAACGCCAGGCGGAGTCGGAAGTCGACGCGCAGCGCGACAACGCCTCTATCGCGGCACTCGACGCCTGCGTCAATCTGCTATACTGTCAGGAATTGTCTAAAATTATGGACGCCAAACACCGCGAAAGCCTCGACGCTCTGAAGCAGACTCGCCGCATGAAGGAGCTGGGGCTGAAAAGCGCCGTAGACCTAAGCCAAAGCGAAGCCCAGGAAGCCGACGACGACTATTGCCTCACCTCCGCGCTCGCACAATTGCGTTCTGCCGAACTGAAACTGAAATCGACGATGAATTTTCCGCTCGCCGACAGTCTTTCGGTGGAGATGCCGGCAACAGGGGCGGCTACGGTCAGCAACGGGCTGCTGGCTGCCGACAATCCTCTGTTGCGTCAAGCCGAGGCAAACGTCGAGACCCAACGGCTAAACGCGCTCTCTGCCCGCGGACGGCTGATGCCGTCAATCTTCCTCAACGCCGGCATTTCCGACTACTATTACAGCCATCAGGGGCAGACAAACGAGTCGTTCGGCAGACAGATGGACGTGAACTTCGGACAATACGTCGGTGTGTCGGTAAGCATTCCGCTGTTCGACGGTCTGAGCCGCATCAACGGCTACCGCAAGGCGCGCAACAGATATGTGGCGGCGCAGATTGCATTGGAACGGCAGCGACTGCAACTTGACACCGACTTCTCACAAGCCGTCATCGACCGCGACAACTATGCCAAAGAGATTGTGAAGATGGAGCGCAAGGTCGATGCCGACTCGGTGGCATACGCTCTGGCGCGACGCAAATACGACGAGGGACTGATGGACGTGCTCGACCTGCGCAAAAGCGCCGACAATTGGTTTGCATCGCAAGCCGAACTCGTGCGCTGCCGTTTGCTCTTCGACGTGAAACGTCGCCTCGCCAACTATTACATTACAAACAAAATCTTTGACTGACATGGACATACAACTGAAAAAGCGCCGCTTCCCGATAAGCCGCAAAACGATTACAATAATCGCCATTGCCGCCGGAGTGGCTATAGCCGCCGCTATTGTGGTGCTACAAGGCGGAGCGTCGGCAATGAGAGTGGAGAGGGAGTCGCTGCTCATAGGCGACGTGACGCGTGGTCAGTTTGACGACTACGTCCGCATTCTCGGCAAGGTGCAGCCGCTCACATCGATACAGCTGAGCGCCGAGGAGGGAGGCATCGTGGACCGCATTTTCGTAGAAGAGGGCGCAAGAGTGGTGAAAGGACAACCAATAGCACAGCTGCGCAACTCTTCGCTCGACCTTGAGATTCTCAATGCCGAGGCAAACCTCGCCGAGAAACAGAATTTCCTGCGCAACACGCAAGTGACAATGGAGCAGGACAAGCTAAGCAACCGCACAGAAAAACTGCAGCTCGACATCGATGTGCGACAAAAACGACGCACGTTTGAGCAGTACAAACGTCTGCTCGACGAAGACCTGATTTCCAAAGAAGAATATCTGAAGGCACAGGAGGACTTTCAGCTTGCCTCGGAGAAGCGCAAGCTTGTATGCGAGCGGCTGCGCCAGGACTCCATCTACCGCAGCATCCAGATAAGCCAACTTGAGAGCGACCTTCAAAACATGCGTCTGAGCCTCGACCTTATCCGCCAGCGGCGCGACAAGCTGACCGTATGCGCTTCTGCCGACGGCGAGCTGGGACAGATGTCGCTGGAGCTGGGACAGACCATCGCTTCCGGACAGATGATAGGCCGCATCAACGTGGTGAACGGGCATAAGATGGAAGCCGACATTGACGAGCACTACATCGACCGCATCGCCACCGGACTGACCGGGACTATGGAGCGTGGCAAATCCACCTATCAAGTGATGGTGGGCAAGGTTTATCCCGACGTGCGCGACTCTAAATTCCGCATCGACATGCAGTTTGTGGGCAACGTTCCTGCCAATATGCGCAACGGGCAGACAAACTATGTCAACCTGCGCCTCGGCGAACCTTCGACGGCGATAATGATTCCTCGCGGATCTTTCTTCACGGCAACAGGCGGAAACTGGATTTTCGTGATAGGAAAAGACGGCAAGACTGCCCATCGCCGTTCTGTAAGAATCGGACGGCAGAATCCGAGTTTCTACGAGGTGACCGAGGGGCTGCAGCCGGGCGAGCGCGTTGTGATTGGCGGCTACGACAATTTCGGCGACTGCACAAAACTGATTATTGAATAATACAAAAAAACATCCACAGATATGATTATCAAAACAACAAATCTCACAAAGACATTCCGCACAAGCGACATCGAAACCATTGCGGTCAACAACATCTGCCTTGAAATCGAAAAAGGCGAATTCGTGGCAATAATGGGTCCTTCGGGATGTGGCAAAACCACATTGCTGAACATCCTCGGACTTCTTGACTCGCCAACTTCCGGCTCTTTTATGCTCAACGGCTCAGACGTCGGAACGCTCGGCGAGCGCGACCGCACTCGCCTGCGACGCGGAAAGATTGGATTCGTGTTCCAGAGTTTCAATCTCATCGACGAACTCACTGTGTGGGAAAACATCGAGCTGCCGCTCACTTATATGAAAATCCCATCGGCTGAACGCCGGAAGATGGTCAACAACATCATGCAACGCATGGAGATAAGCCACCGCGCAAAGCATTTCCCTCACCAGCTGTCGGGCGGACAGCAGCAGAGAGTGGCTATTGCACGGGCAGTGGTGAGCCATCCCGATCTCGTGCTTGCCGACGAGCCTACGGGCAACCTTGACTCCAAAAACGGAGCGGAGGTGATGAGAATCCTCAGCGAACTCAACGCCGCCGGCACCACCATCGTGATGGTAACCCACAACAAGCACGACGCCGAGTATGCCGCGCGTGTGGTGGAGATGCTCGACGGAAAGATTGTGTCGACAATACAAAACAAAAATCTTTAATCTGCGGAGGAATCAGACGATGAAATCACTATTACGCAACCTGATGTTCGTGGCGCGGCGCTACCGCCTGTCGGTGGTGCTCAACCTGCTGGGACTGACAGCGGCATTCATGGTGTTTGTGGCACTGTTGATGCAGATTGACTACGACCGCAGCTACAATGCCGCACTGGCTGATGCCGACCGCATAGCCATGCCTTGCAACATTCCGCCAAAAGACAGCGATTTTGAAAAGTTTTCGGCAATGAGCTTCCCTATAATGGAGCTGATTGGCGGGCAACCGCATGTGGAAAGCTACACCTATATCCTCGGCGACTGCTATGAGGAGACATTCTACATCAACGAGCATTTCTGCTCCGGGACGTTTATGATGTGCGCTCCGAATTTTGCCGACTTCTACAAACTCGACATCGTGGTGGGTGACAAAAAATGCCTCGATGCCAACCAGGTGATGATACCGGAAAGTTTCGCCAAGAAATATTTCGGCGACGCTTCGCCATTGGGCAAAAGCATCAACAAAGCGAAAACATGGATTGTGGGTGCCGTCTACCGCGACATCCACGCCAAAAACACATGGCTGAGGAATCCTGTGCTCAGAGTAATCGACAAATCGTGGTTTGGCGACAATCTGACGAACCCCAACATGAACTCGTTCACGATGTTCATAAAAGCCGACAAAGCGGAGAATTTCCCTGCAATACAGGCGTCGGCCAACAAGCAGTTTGAAGAAATCTGCAAAGGCAACGAGTGGTTTGGCAATACCCGCAAAGAGTTTGTGCTGATTCCGCTGACCGAGACCCACTACAACAGCGATTTCATTCTGGTGGGAGAACAAATAAAAGCGTCAAACGAGAAGATTCTGCTGTCAATAGCATTGCTGATTCTGCTGATTGCCGCCATCAATTTCGCCAACTTCTCCAACGCGCTGATTCCGATGCGCGTGCGCAGCATAAACACGCAAAAGATTCTCGGAGCCACACAATCGTCGCTGCGCCTGTATCTGACAGCAGAGGCTGCCGGAATCGCTTTTACGGCATTCATAATTGCCGTCGGTGGGTTGTTGCTGCTGTCGCACACGGAGATGAACCAACTGACCGTGGCTGGAATAAATCCTTTCGGCAACCTGCACGTGCTTGGTCTTTCTGCCGCGACGGCGATTGTGGCAGGTGTTCTTGCCGGGCTGGCTCCCGCTTGGCGAATCACGTCGTTTGCCCCTGCCGTGGCGCTTAAAGGCAACTTCGGATTGTCGCCAAGAGGCAAGGCTATGCGCACGGCGATGATAGGGCTGCAGTTCTTCATCTCGGCTTCGCTGATTGTCAGTGCCCTGCTTATGCAATGGCAACGCGACTACCTTGTGAACTCCGCCGACTACGGATTTCTGAAGGATGAGCTGATAGTATGCGACATCACCCGCGCCGACATCTCCGAGCCGCAAACCGCCGTCGAGGCTTTGAAACGTCTGCCGATGGTGGCTGATGCTTCGCTGTCGTGGAGTGTGGCTGGGCGCAAAGACAACTCCCAGGGATGGGTGTTCCACAGCGCCGACGGTAATGAGGTGGCGCCACGCACCCTGTTTGCCACCGCCGGCTATTGCAACACAATGGGCATAAAAATCGTCGACGGACGCGACTTCTGCGCCTCCGACACAAATGCCATAATCCTCAACAAGCTGGCACGCGACAAATACAGCAGCTCTGTCGATGTTGGCAAATGCCTTATGTTCGGCGGCACGCAGTTTCCAATCGTGGGCATCTGCGACAATGCGAAGTTCTCGTCGCTGCACAGCAAGACGGAGCCTGTAATGATTGTGTTGAGTAAGGACTTTAATTGCGACAACCTGACTGTGCGTGTCAAGAAAGGCGCAAACATGTTTGACGCTGCCTCCAAGATTCGCACGGAATTGACGAAGTTCAACGCTGAATACCCTTTCGAGATGCAGTTCTACAACAAGATTCTCGACGACACCTACAAAAACGAGATGCGCCTCACCAATCAGATTTCGGTTTTCTCGCTGCTTGCCATTGCCATCAGCATTATGGGTGTGTTCGGGCTGGTGGTGTTCGACAGCGAGTACCGCCGACGAGAGATTGCCGTGCGCAAAGTGTTCGGCTCGTCGACTGCCGATGTTGTGGCAATGTTCAATCTGAAATACTTAAAGATTCTGGCTGTCAGCTTCATTCCTGCAGTGCCTCTGTCATATTGGTTCGTGAACCGATGGCTTGAGGAGTTTGCATATAGAATCAGTATCGGCTGGATGGTGTATGCCGCCACGTTCATCGCCCTTGCCGCACTGACTGCCGCCACTGTCACCTATCAATGCTGGCGCACAGCCAGGGCTAATCCTGTCGACAGCCTGCACGCTGAATAGCTTCCTGAAAATATAAGTTTCCTCAATCCCGGCAGAAAGGCAATTGAATCTTGCCGTTTTTGCCGGGATTTTTCTTAACTTCGCAACACAATGAAAAAGCAAGGCAAAATACTTGTTGTCGACGACAACCGCAACATTCTGTCATCGTTGCGGCTGCTGCTCGACGATGTCTTTGAGGATGTGACGACGCTGCCGTCGCCAAAAACCATGCTGAATGTCTTGGCGCAAGGCGTCGATGCCGTGCTGCTCGACATGAATTTCGTGGCTGGAATCAACAATGGCAACGAGGGGCTGTACTGGCTTCACAAAATCAACGACAAGTTTCCGGATGTGCCTGTTGTGCTGTTTACGGCTTACGCCGATGTGGAGTTGGCGGTGCAGGCGATGAAGGACGGTGCTTTTGATTTCGTGGAAAAGCCGTGGGACAATGCCCGCCTGATCGACACGCTTACGCGCGCGGTTAAATCGCGGCTGGGATCCGCTCCCGCCAATCCAGCACCGACGGAGATGGTCTGGGGACAATCGGAAGCAATGCTGCGACTGAAGACTTTGGTGGAGAAAGTGGCACGCACCGACGCCAATGTGCTGATTACTGGCGAAAACGGTACGGGAAAGGATGTGCTCGCCAATGAGCTTCACCGCCTGTCTGCCCGCGTGACGAAACCGATGGTGTGTGTCGATATGGGTGCCATTACCGACACGCTGTTTGAAAGCGAGCTGTTTGGCCATGTCAAAGGTGCGTTCACCGATGCCAGGACCGACCGCAAGGGTCTGATTGAGGAGGCCGACGGTGGCACGTTGTTTCTCGACGAGATAGGCAACCTGCCGTTGCACCAGCAGGCAAAACTGCTGACCGTGGTGCAACGACGCTATGTGCAGCGCGTTGGCAGCAACACGCCTACGACCGTCGACATTCGCCTTGTGTGCGCCACCAACAAGAACCTTCAAAAGATGGTTGCCGACGGCTCTTTCCGGGAGGATTTGCTCTACCGCATAAACACCATACAGCTCGAACTGCCGCCGCTGCGCAATCGCCGTGACGACATTCCTCTACTCGCCGACAGCTTTCTTAAATGCTATGCCAGACGCTACGGCAAGGATATATGCCGCTTCTCAACGGAGGCTATGGAGGCGTTGAAGAGCAATGCCTGGCCCGGCAACATCAGGCAGCTGCGCCACGCCGTGGAGAAGGCGGTGATAATCACCGACAATGCGGTTATCGGCTCTGCCGACCTGCAACTACCG
>ENA-OOZG01001277-OOZG01001277.1-human-gut-metagenome-genome-assembly--contig:-NODE-1277-length-18422-cov-2.427070_pt1 | contig 18422 bp, 13 predicted proteins | sample MGYA00241706_ERZ501384 | MGnify/ENA primary metagenome ERZ501384 (study PRJEB25962, sample SAMEA2042742) | human gut metagenome | biome: human gut; feature: human-associated habitat; material: faeces...
TCACGGTGGACCGCCTGAACGACGGCAACCGGTTTATCGTAAAAGAAGGTCTTTCGGTCGGTGACACCATTGTCGCCGAAGGCGTGGGACTGGTGAGAGAAGGCATGAGCATAACCCCTAAAAACGAAACGAAATGAACCTGCGATTTTTTATAGACCGCCCGGTGTTTTCGGGCGTTATCTCGGTGGTGATTGTACTGTTGGGCATGATTTCCATGTTTTCCTTGCCGGTGGAACAATACCCCGACATCGCACCTCCGACCATCAACGTATTCGCAACTTATCCGGGAGCAAACGCTGAAACCGTGCAGAAGGCAGTGATAACCCCTCTGGAAGAAGCCATCAACGGAGTGGAAGACATGACCTATATGACTTCCACGGCATCGAATACGGGAGATGCTTCCATCAACATCTATTTCAAACAGGGAACCAACGCGGACATGGCGGCGGTAAACGTGCAGAACCGCGTGAACGGCGCACTGAGCCAACTTCCGGCGGAAGCCACCAAGACCGGTGTCACCACTGAAAAGCAGCAGAATGCCGAACTGATGACTTTCGCGCTCTATTCGCCCGATGACCGCTTCGACCAGACCTTCCTGAACAATTACGTGAAAATCAATGTCGAGCCGAGGCTGAAACGTATCAGCGGCGTGGGAAAGGCACAGTTGTTCGGTTCCAACTACAGCATGCGACTTTGGCTGCGTCCCGACAAGATGGCGCAATACGGGCTTATCCCCGATGACATCTCTGCCGTACTTGCACGACAGAACATCGAGGCCGCCACCGGCTCCTTCGGTGCCAATCATCCTACCGCCAATGAATACACGATGAAATACCGCGGACGCTTGTCCGGAGCGGAAGAGTTCGGTGAGCTGGTCGTCAAGTCACTGCCGGGCGGCAATGTGCTTCGGTTGAAAGAGGTTGCCGATGTGGAACTGGGCGATGAATACTACAACTATTCCTCCGAGGTGAACGGGCATCCGGCAGCTATGATGCTCATCAACCAGAAAGCCGGGTCCAATGCATCAAGCACCATCAAGGAGATTCACGAAGTGCTTGACGACCTTAGCCGGGACTTGCCCGAAGGGACGGAATTCGTGGTGCTTACCGATACCAACAAGTTCCTGTATGCCTCCATCCACTCGGTCCTCCGCACTTTGCTGGAAGCGATACTTTTGGTTATTATTGTGGTGTATGTGTTCTTGCAGGATATCAAGTCAACGCTTATCCCTACCATATCCATCTTCGTTTCTATCATCGGCACATTCGCCGTGATGTCCATAATCGGATTCTCCATCAACCTGCTCACCCTGTTCGCGCTTGTACTTGCCATCGGAACCGTGGTTGATGATGCCATTGTGGTGGTGGAAGCGGTGCAGGCGAAGTTTGATGAGGGCTATCAATCAGCAGTTCTCGCGGCTGATGATGCCATGAAAGGCGTTTCGTCGGCTATCCTGACCTCTACCATCATCTTTATGGCAGTGTTTTTCCCCGTAGCCATGATGGGCGGGACTTCGGGAGCGTTCTACACGCAGTTCGGTATCACGATGGCTGTTGCCGTGGGAATCTCGGCAGTCAATGCCTTCACACTCTCACCGGCACTTTGCGCGCTGCTGCTGAAACCCTATATCGATGAGCAGGGCAACACCAAGAACAATTTTGCAGCCCGTTTCCGTAAAGCGTTCAATGCCGTCTTCGACAGTCTGAGCCGACGCTATGTACGTGGAGTGATGTTCATTATCCATCGCCGATGGCTGTTGTGGAGCATCATAGGCATTTCTTTCGGGTTGCTGGTGCTGCTGGTCAATGTCACAAAGACGGGACTTATTCCCGAAGAGGACACCGGGACGGTCATGGTGAGCATGAACACGAAGCCCGGCACATCCATGGCTCAGACAAGTAAGGTGATGGAGCGTATCAACAGCCGTCTCGACAGCATCGGCGAGATTGAATACAGCGGTGCGGTAGCCGGTTTCTCTTTCAGCGGTTCCGGTCCCTCGCAGGCGATGTATTTCGTGACACTCAAAGACTGGGAGGATCGTAAGGGAGAGGGGCAGTCGGTGAATGATGTCATCGGAAAGATTTATGCCGCCACTTCAGATATTCCCGATGCCACGGTGTTCGCCATGTCGCCTCCGATGATTGCCGGGTACGGCATGGGAAACGGTTTCGAGCTTTATTTGCAGGACAAGGCGGGCGGAAACATCGCCGCTTTCAAGGAAGAGGCGGACAAGTTTGTCGAAGCCTTGTCGCAACGACCCGAAATCGGCGAAGTCTATTCCTCCTTTGCCACGGACTATCCGCAATACTGGGTGGATATCGATGCCGCCAAATGTGAGCAGTCGGGTGTGTCGCCCGCAGATGTGCTTTCCACATTGTCGGGCTATTATACCGGACAATATGTTTCCGACTTTAACCGGTTCTCCAAGCTCTACCATGTGACCATGCAGGCTCCGGCGGAATATCGTGTGAATGCGGAATCCCTGCACCACATGTATGTGCGCGCCTCCGATGGCGGCATGTCGCCTTTGAGCCGGTTCGTGCGCCTGACCAAGACCAACGGCCCGTCAGACCTCACCCGTTTCAACCTGTTCAACGCCATCTCGATTAGCGGGTCGCCGGCGCAGGGTTACAGTTCAGGGCAGGTGCTCGAAGCCATCGGCGAGACGGCACGTGAAGTGCTTCCGTCAAATTACACATACGAGTTTGGCGGCATTTCGCGTGAGGAAAGCAAGACGACCAACAATGCCACGCTTATATTCCTGCTCTGCATGGTTCTGGTCTATCTGATTCTGTGCGCCTTGTATGAGAGCGTGTTCATACCCTTCGCGGTTCTGTTGTCGGTGCCTTGCGGACTAATGGGCAGTTTCCTGTTTGCGTGGCTCTTCGGTCTGGAGAACAACATCTACATGCAGACCGGATTAATCATGATTATCGGCCTGCTTGCCAAGACCGCCATCCTGCTTACCGAATACGCCGGCAAGCGGCGGTCGGAAGGCATGACGCTGGCACAGGCAGCATACAGTGCGGCAAAAGTCCGCCTGCGCCCTATATTGATGACTGTGCTGTCCATGGTGTTCGGTCTTGTCCCGCTGATGATGGCGCACGGAGTGGGTGCCAACGGCAGCCGTTCGCTTGCCACAGGTGTAATCGGTGGAATGATTGTCGGTACTTTGGCTCTGTTGTTCCTTGTGCCGTCATTGTTTATTGTATTCCAATATATTCAAGAACGTGTTAAGCATAATTAAATGAAGAAGACAGTAATATATATCATATTGTCGGGATGGATGTTTGCCGGTTGTGGCACATACAGCCGGTATCATCGTCCTGACCTCTCAACGGAGAATCTGTATCGGGACGTACCGGCGGACATTGATACAACGACCATCGCGTCCCTGTCGTGGCGGGAAATGTTTACCGACCCGAAACTCCAGTCCTTGATTGAAACCGGACTTGAACGGAACACAGACCTCAATGTGGCACGGTTACGCGTGGAAGCGACAGAAGCCGTCCTGATGACTGCCAGACTATCATATCTTCCATCACTGGGACTGACTGCCGAAGGTAATGCCAATAAACATGACGGAGCAACGGCAAAGACATATAATGTGGGAGCGTCGGCAAGCTGGGAACTGGACATCTTCGGCAAACTTACGGCGGCAAAGCGTGGTGCAGCCGCCGCGTTACAAGGAAGCCGTGCCTACCGGCAGGCCGTACAGACACAGCTTGTCGCCACTATTGCAGACAGTTACTACACCCTTGCCATGCTTGACGCACAAATGGCAATAAGTAACCGGACTTTGGAGAACTGGCGGACTACCGTACGTACTCTTGAAGCGTTGAAAAAAGTGGGGAAATCAAACGAAGCCGGCGTATTGCAGGCAAAGGCGAACGTGATGCGACTCGAAGCATCCCTGTTATCCATACGCAAGAGTATTTCCGAAACAGAAAATGCCCTGTCTGCGATACTTGCCATGCCGTCACACTCGATTGGACGAAGTAATCTGGCCGAGGCTGCTTTCCCCGATACTGTCTCGATTGGAGTCCCTTTGCAACTGCTTTCCAACCGTCCCGACGTGCGTCAGGCTGAAATGGAACTGGCGCAGGCGTTCTACGCCACCAATGCGGCTCGTGCCGCCTTCTATCCCAATATTACCCTCTCGGGGACTCTTGGATGGACTAATAACGGCGGTGGCGTAATCGTAAATCCCGGACAATGGTTGCTCAATGCCATCGGTTCCCTGACACAGCCCTTATTCAACCGGGGCACAAACATCGCCAACTTGAAGATAGCCAAAAGCCGTCAGGAAGAAGCCAAACTGTTGTTCCGGCAATCATTGCTGAACGCTGGAAAAGAAGTGAACGATGCTCTGACTGCATGGCAGACGGCAAAATCGCAAATTGAAATCAATGCTCGACAGGTTGAAACATTATGCGATGCTGTGCGAAAGACAGAATCGCTTATGCGTCATTCCAATGCCACCTATCTGGAAGTGTTGACCGCCCAACAGTCTCTTCTCGAAGCGGAAGTGCAACAGCTACAAACTCGTTTTGAACGCATACAAAGTGTAATCAAACTTTATCATGTGTTGGGAGGAGGAATGTAACTGCAATAAATAGAAAAATTTGAAATTATTATTAGTGTTATTCATCTCGGATATTTTTCGTGATTCTGCCGCATGTAGATATTGTACGAAAGCAATATTTGGATTGTAAAATATCAAGCCAATGAAAATACTTTTGCAGCATAAAATATTTATAGGATACTTTCTTTTAATGGCGATCATTGGCAGCATGGTCGCTATTGTTCTGCACGAGCGTAGTCGTGTACAGAAAATAGAGAATGAATCAATCGCTATTTTTCAAACCCAGCACAATATCAATACCACACACCGCTATGTGACCACGTTAGTAACTTATGGTGAATCCGTCATGGTATGGAATGATGAGGATTCTGGGGCTTACCGGGAACGACGTGTACGGACTGATTCCATGCTGCAAACATTACGTACACAATGTAAGGATTTCATACAACCCGAACAGATAGATTCTCTTCGTACATTGTTAGCAGCTAAAGAAGACCATCTGTTTCAAATAATGGAAGCGACCCGAGAACAAAAGAAAACGGATAGCCTTCTATTTCATCAAAAACCGACTGTAACGACACAGACAACCACCCGGACCGTTACCCGAAAGAAGAAAGGTATCGCCGGATTCTTCGGTGGCAAGGAAACCGTACAGATGCCGGTTGTTACAACCAGGCAAACCGCACCGGATAAGGAACTGATCTCGTTGTTGAATAAACGGAAACGGGACATAGAAACTTATACGGACAGCCTGCGGTTGTGCAATAGGGAACTCAACCGGAAATTGCGTTTACTTATTACAAGTCTGGATGAGCAGACATGGAACGCCTTCAGGAGCAAGGAAGAGCGTCTGAAAGCTTCCTACGAACATTCGACTTTGGTCATTACCGGCTTGATTATATTCTCAATCATCCTGTTGTTCATTTCGTATCTTGTCATACAACGGGATATTAAGGTCAAGGCAAAAAACAGGAAGCATCTGGAAGAAACGATAGAGCAGAACATCGCGCTGTTAGAAATGCGGAAGAATATCATCCTGACAATCTCTCATGACATCCGCGCCCCTCTGAACGTAATCAGCGGCAGTGCGGAACTTGCCGTGGATACCCGTGAAAAGAAACGCAGGAACACGCACCTGAACAACATCAGGATCGTGTGCCGGCACGTTGTACACCTGCTTAACAACCTGCTGGACGTGTACCGCCTGAACGAGGCCAAGGAAACCCGCAACGATGTGCCGTTCAACCTGAATGCCCTGTTGGAACGCATTGCCTTCGGCTTCTCCCACGTAATCAATAACAAAGGCATCCTATTCAATCACGATTTTACCGGTACCGATGTCAAGCTTTGCGGTGACGTGGACCGTATCGAACAGATTCTGGACAACCTGCTTAGCAATGCCGTCAAATTTACAGAAACCGGCACAATCAGCTTGAATGCTCGTTATAACAAAGGGGAGTTGGTGTTGGAAATCAAGGATACCGGCATTGGCATGAGTGAAGATGCGCTTTTACGTATCTTCCGCCCGTTTGAACGATTGGGTTCCGTCAGAAACGCGGAGGGTTTCGGATTGGGCCTGCCGATAACAAAAGGTCTTGTCAACCTGCTTGGCGGGACAATAGACGTGACGAGCGGCATTGACCAGGGTAGCACGTTCCGTGTTACACTTCCATTGAAAACCACGGATGAAACGGTAGAGAGCGAGAACTTGATAATTCCACATCCGGCACATTTGCCTCGGAATGTACTTGTCATTGATGACGACACGATGCTGTTGAATGTGATAAAGGAAATGCTGGAGCGTAACGGGATGAATTGTACTACCTGCGTAACCTCCAAGGACGTGGTCAAGGCGATGCGGGGCAAGGATTATGACCTGCTGCTTTCCGACATTCAAATGCCGGGTACCAACGGTATTGATTTATTAACCCTATTGCGCAACTCGAACATCGGAAACTCCCGTACCATCCCTATTGTAGCCATGACCGCACGCGGAGACAGGGACAAGGAAGCTTTTCTCCATGCCGGATTTACGGACTACATCTATAAACCGTTTTCATCCTCGGAACTGCTCGGCCTGCTTTCGAGGATGAAGACAGACAGGCGGGAGAAAAAACCGGAGGTTGATTTCAGTTTGGTCCTTTCAGAGGTCAATGACAAGCACAAGGCACTGCTTTCTCTTATATCCCAATCAGAGAAAGACCGAGAAGAACTTGATGCCGCCATGAAAAACGGCGACAGGCATAAGTTGCGTGAAATCACCCACCGTATGCAACCGATGTGGGAGTTCCTACGGATGGAAGAGCCCCTGCTGGCTTACCGTGCTTTGTTGAAAGACAGTAAAACAAGCGACAAAGAGTTAAAAGAATATACCCGGCAGATAATAGACAGCACCGCCATGCTCATCAAGGCGGCGGAAGCCGAGATAAAAAGACTGACAAATGAAACGGAAGATACTGATAGTTGAAGACAACGTGGGGCTGTCGCAAATACAGAAAGACTGGCTTTCCCGGGCCGGTTATGACGCTGTGACAGCCATGAGCGAGCCGATAGCCCGCTCGTTGATACGCAAAACGCAGTTCGACCTTATATTGTCGGACGTGCGGTTGCCGGAAGGCGACGGCATTTCCCTGTTGGAATGGTTGCGCAAGGAGAAGAAAGACATCCCGTTCATCATAACGACCGAATTCGTTTCCGTCCCGGACGTTGTGCGTACCATCAAACTGGGAGCCAGGGACTACCTGCCCAAACCGGTACACCGGGAACATCTGTTGGAACTGGCGGAAGATGTGTTCCACCCGGTAGCCACCGTGAGAAAGCAGGAACGGCAGTTGTTCCGCCGTATAAGTCCCATGATCCTGAAAGTGGAGAAATTCGCCAGACTGGTCGCCCCGTCCGATATGTCCGTGATGATACTCGGGGCCAACGGGACCGGCAAGGAGTCGGTGGCGCAGACCATCCATGACAATAGCGAACGATACGGCAAGCCTTTTGTCGCCGTAAACTGCGGCGCGTTACCCCGTGAGCTGGCAGCCTCGCTGTTCTTCGGGCATGAGAAAGGCGCGTTCACCGGGGCGGACACGGCAAAGACCGGATATTTTGACCTGGCGAAAGGCGGCACACTGTTCCTTGACGAGATAGGCACGATGCCGCATGAAATCCAATCCATGCTGTTACGAGTATTGCAGGAGAATGTATATACCCCGATAGGAAGCGGCAGGGAACGGATTTCGGATGTCAGGGTCATTTCCGCGACAAACGAGAATATGGAACAGGCCATCAAGGAGGGACGGTTCAGGGAAGACCTTTACCATCGTCTGAACGAGTTTGAGATCCGGCAACCCTCCCTGGAGGAATGCCCGGAAGATATCATTCCGTTGGCGGAGTTTTTCCGTGAACGTTTCTCGAAAGAACTGAAAAGGACTACTCAAGGATTTACCGAAGAGACCAAACAGAGGATGCTTGCCTACCGGTGGCCGGGCAACGTGCGTGAACTCCGAAACCGTGTCAAGCGTGCCGTACTGGTCTCTGAGTCTCCGATGCTTGACGTGGATGGATTGGAAATAACTGTCTGTGTATGTAGAAATGAAGAAACAGACACACTTGCAATCCTGCCTCTGAAAGGTGAAGCATTTGAGAAAGAAAGCATTATCAGGGCTCTCAAAGCCTGCAACGGTCACCGGGAACAAGCGGCTGGAATGCTGAACATCAACCCGGCAACACTGTACAGGAAGATGAAGAAATACGGGCTGAAATGAATTTGACGACTAAAAATAGTGCAAATGTCACTGAATATGTGTACTTTTGCATTTAAATAGCGAAAAATGCGGCGTGCTGTCTAATGGGCAGTTGCCGTTTATATATAGACATAAGACCGCAAGCGTCCTAATGGGAATCTGGAAAATGAACATTAACAGGAACTATTGCGTGATTGCTTATGCTATGCCTTGGCATAGCGTGCATTCACCTATTCCTGTTAAGGGCATTCCAGAGCCTCCATTAGAAATAGCGTGGATTGCACGCTTCTTTTTTACAGTTTCCGGTTGAAAAAGAATTAAAGCTATGGCAAGGATTCAAGTTGTGACGGCAATAACATTGGACGGTTTCCTTCCGGAACCGGCCGGAGCACTTGTGTCCTGGGTAAGAAACGACAGGCGGGGTTTCCCCTTTTGGCGTGAACGCTGCTCGGCCCTTATATTGCCCCATTCCATCCTTGATTTGCTTTGCGAGAAAGACAACAGGGACGATTCATTCATTTACCTTGCTGAAATCATAGAACCGGAATCGGTGGAGCTGCTTCGCGGGCTTTTCCTCTATGATCTTGTTGATGAACTTGTGGTTTACCAGCTGCCGTTTTCTGCCGGACAAGGGATTCCCGTGTTGAATACATTCCGACCACAACATTGGGAACTGCATAAAACCACCTCTTTTTCCAACGGCATCTGCCGTCTGATCTACCGCAAATCTTGCAAGATGTAACTTGCATTTTGCGAAAAAACTTGCATTTTGCAAGAACATTTTCATCTCCACTTTTCATACTAAAAATTTTTATTCCGCTGTATTTCAATGGAATGCCAATGCCATTCAGTGAAATACATGGTCATTGGTACGCCATTAGCCCTATATGTAGTATAACCTGTTGCGCGACAAGGTGTAAGCAAAACTATTATTTACACTAAAGACAGAATGCATTATGCTACAGATAAACAGCGAAAGTGTCCAAATAATGCTCATGCAAATCATGGAACGGTTTGATAGGATCGACCGTACCCTGGAGCGGATGAACAAGTTGAAAGAGTGTCTGGAAGGCGACACACTTCTGGATAATTATGACCTTTGCCAATTGCTCGGTATCACCAAACGCACGCTGGCACGTTACCGCCAGAAGAAGTATGTCACCTATTACATGATTGACGGACGGACTTACTACAAGGCCTCCGAAGTGGAAGCGTTCCTCAACCAAAAAGGGAAGGTGTTGCCCCCAAAACTGAAAAACCGGATGGATGTTCAACTCAAAAAATGACTGGTATGGAAATAGTATGTATCGACAAACAGACGTTCGATGAACTTCGGGTACGTTTCGGCAAACTGGAGGAAAAGGTAATGGGTATGTGCCGTCCGGTGGAAGACCTCGGCTTAAAAAAGTGGCTTGACAACCAGGAGGTGTGCGAGATATTGCGCATATCCAAAAAGACGCTTCAGGTGTACCGTGACAAGGGTATCCTGCCTTACTCACGCATCAAGCACAAGATTTTCTTCAAAACCGAAGACGTACACAAACTATTGGAATCGAATTACTACCACTTAAAACGAGAACTATGAGCTATCATTTTTTAGAACGGAAAGACCCGCGTGTCGATGTCCTGTTTCAGGGACTTGACAATATGGAGCGGTTAATCGCAGCGATGGAGGACACCCCTAAATCCGTATTCCACGGCGAACGTTTCCTGACGGACGAGGAACTATCCAAAATTCTGAGGGTCAGCAGACGGACATTGCAGGAATACCGCACACTTGGTGTTGTCCCTTACTATCTGGTACAGGGTAAGGCCCTCTACAAGGAATCGGACATCCTTAAAATATTAGAGGATGCCTACAAACGGTGCAAAGAAGATATGCGGTGGGTGTGACATGACAAAACGGAGAAACGGCTCGTTCATAGGGACATGCGTTTCTCCGTTCTTGATTTTCAGATAGCGTGGGGTGTCCTTTTTCTGCCTTTCCGAGCGGTGAAATCCTCCTCGCAAAGTTCAGTCGTGCCGCTGAAACCGCTTGCTTTCAAAGCCTTCATGTCCTCGTCCACTTTCTTGTCCGTCACCTGCGCGTAAAGTTGCGTTGTAGAAATCGACATGTGTCCCATCATGCGGCTGACCGTCTCTATCGGGACTCCGAGTGAGAGTGTGACATGGGTTCCGAAATTATGCCGGGCCTGATGGAAGGTCAAATCGAAACCGTACACCTTTCCCAGTTCCCGCGTCAGCAGGATAAAATAGCCGCGGCGGTAAACATTGAACACATTATCCCCTTGTCGCTGGTTCCGGTATTTTTCAATGATTCGTAAGGGAATATCCAACAGGCGGACGGATGAAAGCGTGTCTGTCTTTTGACGGCGTATGTGAATCCACCATGCGCCGTCTTCGGACTGTGTGATGTCACTTGTCTTCAACCTTTTCAAGTCCGCGTAAGCCAGTCCGGTAAAGGTCGAAAACAGGAACATGTCCCTCACGAATTGCAGTTGAGGTTTCTCCACGGGAGTCTCCATAAGTTTCTTGAGGTCTTCCAGCTTCATGTGGCGGCTCTTCCGTCGTGGCAACGCAGGGTGGAGACGGCAGTACGGGTCACGGCGGAGCGTTCCCTGGCTGACTGCCAGTTTGGTCATCTTTTTCAGGCGGTACAGATGCTCATGCACGGTCTTGGGCATCATGTGGCAGTCCTTGCAAAGGAACAGTTCAAAATCATCATAGAAATTCTTGTCAAGGCTACGTAGCGTGACATCTTCCACGCCTTTCTTATCCTTGATGAAAGCGGAAAGGTGCTTGTACGATCTCAAGTAAGAATCAAGCGTTTCCTTGATGCGGTCCAGCCCAACACGTCTTCTGAAATCTTCGTTATGTTCCCGGAAGAGAGCCAGCAGGGTAAGCGGTTTCAGCCCGACACCCATTACGGCGTTCTTCACCAGTTCCGCCGTGATGAATCCCAGGCTGTTCTTAATCCGGTTGTAATGTCCGGTAATCTCCTCCGTCAATTCGTCTATGGCACGGTTCACTGTCACCGCATTCGCACTGCGTCCGTTGGCAAGGCCTTTTTCCGGATTCCAGATGTCGGGATTGACGGATACCTTCGTGCCAATCTGTTCCCATTCGGCATCAATGCTTACCTTGCACAATAATTGACAGGTTCCGTCCTTGCGCATTTTGGTGCGGTTGATATAAAACAGTATCGCGAATGTACTGCGATGTCTGATGGTTTTGTCTGCATGTTCACTTTTCTTTTTCATCTTATTGCGTTTTAGTCGTTTGTCAAATAACCACGGAGAAGCGTTCCGCTATCCTCTCGTTCAGCACACGGGTGTCGGCATTTATCTTGTCGTCAGTCACTTTGGCATAGATTTGGGTCGTCTCAATCCGGGCGTGTCCCAACATCTTGCTGACCGTTTCAAGCGGAACCCCATGTCCGAGCGTGATTTCGGTCGCATAGGTATGGCGGCCGGCATGAAAAACCAGCGGACAGTCTATGTCACAGAGTTTTGCGATACGTTTTAAGTTAAGGTTCATCGTGCTGTTGGAATACATGGGTAGCAGTTTCCCGTCCGGCGCTGTGTCCCTGTATTTCTCCATGATATGTAACGGCAGGTCCAGCAGGGGGATTTCAAGCTCGACTCCGGTTTTCCGGCGCGAGCTTCTGATCCACCATGTGCCGTCATCGGCAAGTGACAGATGCTCTTTCGACAGAAGCCGCATATCACTATACGGGATGCCGGTGTAGCATGAGAAGAGGAACAAATCCCGTGTGAGATAAAGGTTCGGTCTGTGAAGAGGCATGGTCATAAGCCGTTGCAGTTCCTCGGATGTGAGATACCTCCGTTTCTGTTTCGGGCGTACGGGTTCATAGCCGGTAAACGGGTAGGTGGTGATGATGCCGTCCGCTACGGCTTCACCAACGATGATTTTCAACTGCACGGTCAGGTTGATAATCGTTCCCGGAGAGAGGCGACAATCTGTCCGAAGGTGCGAATCGTAATCCTGTATGAAGGAGAGGGTCAATGCCGAAAACGGGATATCCGACAAGTTGTACTTTTCCCGCATGAACCTTTCCACATGGTTGTAGGCGTTCCGATAGCTTCTCAAACTGCCTTCGGTCCGGTTTACACCCACGCGCTTCGCGAAGTTCTCAATAAACGTGCGGAAGTAGCTCAATAACGTTGTCTGTTCACCAGCCATACCCAACAGCAGACTTTTGACATCATCCGCAGTCACACTGTCACGAACAACCGACAGTTCAGCATAGATTCCCAATGCCATCGCACGGATTTCATCCAGCCGATTGTTGATTTCCTTCGCCTTCACACTTTTGCCTGAAGCACGCCCCGAACTCCATATTGCCTGCGGCACACGGAGTTTCAGGCTGAAAGCCGCTTCAGAATACTTGCCGATGTTCAGCCTTGCCATTACAGGACACATACCATCGGCATCCGCCTCGCTCTTTTTGAGGTAGAACGACACCTTTACATTCGCTTGTTCCATAACCTTTTACTTTGTTTGCAAAATTACCGGATATCGAGCAAATGAACGGCATGACGAATATAGCGGAATATGGAAAGAAGCTCCATGCGTAACATTCAGAACCCGTATTTTTTCCCTTTAGCGAAAAAAGCATTAACTTTGTACTCGCAAAATATGAGTGAAACAGCGTTCTTTACGGTGATGTCAGTGGCAGTGCATAGACCTTTTTCCAATATTGTTTTCGACCTTGAACAGGCAACGGATAAGTAGCAATTTATTTTCCTAACTCCTCCAAAACGGGGCAAAACCATATAATGGACGAATATAGGTAAAACCTACATATCTCCCTTTTATTCCAATAGTTTGCATTATTCCTGCGAAATCCATCCGTATGTGAGCGAGTTTTCTTATACATTGCCTGACAGCATATTGTCTACATACTATGGCATAAACGTAAAGACACTGCCGGAACAGATGTATCTTGTTGCTATCGTAAGCAACTATAATCCTTCAGACGTTACAGACCGTAAGGTGTATAACTGTGCTGAAGTGAGATTTACAGACGGAGGTGCTGCCAGCGGCATTAGTGAAGTGGTGGAGAATAATGTCAGCGGACGCCTGTATGGCTCTTCAGACTGTGTTAAGGCAGACGGAAACTTCGACCGCATGTATGTATATGACATAAACGGAAAACTTGTGCGCAAGTGTGAAAATCCGGGTGAAACATTTACTCTCAGTCCTGGAATATATGTAACCAGGGCTGTCAGAGACGGCAAGACAGCTACGGCTAAATCAGTTATTGCCCGCTGAATAATGTAAAAATAAGTTTAGCATGAGTAGAATGTGGGGACTGGCATATGGCACCAGTCCCCGGTTCTACAAGCTATCACGCATGGTGTTGTGTGAAAACTTTGACGACTCTTAAACGTTGTTACTTAACATTTAATACTAGGGGTAAATCATTATATACTAATTTTTTTAACAATTAAAGCCTATGATTAAACATTACGCTGCTGCATTATTGGCGGCAATTATGTAGGTGGAACTGCCTTTGCGCAGAGTCCGGATATGAAGTTGAGATGCGTAGAAAAATGGGGTGATGCTATGGGTGATGCCAAAGGTATCAGCACCAAGGCTGTAAGTTATTACAATTCAGACAATCAGATTGTTTCTGAAACAGACTATGGCGCTGATTATGTCACCGGTGAGTATCTTCCAAGCAGATTCACTGTCTATGAGTATAATGACAAGAAACAGCTTGTTAAGAAGTATTCTCAGCAATATGGATTGTATGACGGCGAGGATCTCGCCTTTAAGGCATCTGTCGACACTGTTTACTATTCGTATGACGATGCTGGCAACAAGGAATTCAGTCAAAGGATTCTATTGTTTATGAGTATGACGATCAGGGCAACAAAGTGAGATATGCAAGATATTTGCCTGATTTCTACGGAACTGTAAACAACGGACAGCCTTATGTTATGCAGGAGGAGAGATACAGCGACTTCGTTGCTCCTAATTGTCCGAGAAAAATAGTAGGTGACGGCAGATATGACAGCTATAAGGTTTCTTACGACATTGCCTATGATGCTGACTTTAACATGATTTCCAAGAAAAAGTTCAACTCAAGCGATGTTCCGACGGAAAGCGAGTATTGGACATACAATAACGGACAACTGACCAACTATATTAAATATAAGGTTAGCAGCGTTGCCGGCGAGAACGATGAAACGACTTATGAGGAAACTCCTACCACTAAGACGGAATACACTGTAGTTGGCGAAGATCCTTTGCGTATAAAGGAGCAGGGTTATAGTTATAACAAGCAAAATTCAAGTTGGGGTACAAATGTTTATTATTATGTATCAGAATATTTTAAACCAGATGCAACTTCGGCTCCTGAGTTATCTGCTGAAAAAGTAACGGATAAACTTAATGCTGTTAAATTAACCTTCAATGCTGTGCCTTTGAGCGGTGTTCAGAACGTAGCTTATGACATTATGCGTCATGGAATAAAGGTTGCACGCCTGACATCTGCAGATGCGAAAGACGGTCAGATAACCTATACAGACGAGAATGTAAAGAATGGTTACTACGACTATTTTGTGCAGACTGTTGACGCTGATGCCGACACAAGTGGTGAAGAGGCACTTAATTCTTACGGATTTGGTATGAACTCTTCAAATCTTATCCGTGTTAACTTTGATACGGAGCTACCTGCTGTGACGAATATACATAAGGCATATGTAGATTATGTTGACGGCCAGTGCTTTGCTACGTTGAAATGGGATGAGCCCGCCAATAAGGATTATTATAAATTTGTCAAGTATAATGTGTTCGTTAAAGGCATGAAAATACAAGACAATCAGGGTGACACTCTTACCACTAACAGCTATAGAATAGCCATTGGATGGGGTTCTGAAGCTAATAATATCTCAAAGGATATTTATGTACAGGCTGTTTATGCCATAGGTAAGGTTAACAGTGATACTGTTACTATAGACAACAAGGCTTACAGTCTGGATGGATATGTTGCCCGCTCAGTTGAGAAATGGGGCGATGTTATGGGTACAGCCAAAGGTATCAGCACTAAGGATGTAAGCTATTACAACTCAGACAATCTTATTATTTCTGCTGCCAATTATGGTGCTGATTATGTAACTGGCGAATTTGTTCCGAGCAGATTCAATATCTATGTTTATAATGATAAGAAGCAATTGGTTAAGATGTACTCACAGCAATATGGTCTGTATGATGGTGAGGACTTTGCTTTCAAGGCTTCTAACGACACTACATTCTATTCATATGACGATGCAGGAAGACTGGTTTGCGAGTATAACATGCAGAGCAAAGACTCTATCATATATGAATATGATGAAAACGGCAACAAGGTAAGATACGCCCGTTACAGACCAGATACTTATGGAACAATGAACGGCGGTAAACCTTATATCATGCAAGAAGAGAGCTACAGCGATTTTATTGCTCTCGACTGTCCTACAAAAGTTAAAGGCGACGGAAAATATGATAACTATAAGTTTACCATGGACGTTGTCTATGATGGTAGAAACAATGTGATTTCAAAGAAAAAGTATGATGTTAACGGCGTTCCTACACAGAGTGAATATTGGGACTATGTTGACGGCTTGCTTTCTACTTATATAACTTATGATATAAATGCAGAAGAAGGAGAAAATGGCGAAACCGTTTATGAGGAAATGCCAAACACTAAGACTGTATATACGCTTGAAAGTGCTGAACCTATGCGTATAAAGAATCAGGCATATACATATAATCCTTATGATTCAAACTGGGGCGAAAACGCTTATTATTATGTTACAGAGTACTATAAGCCGGAGAGCGAGACGGCTCCTAAGCTGGTAGCTGAGAAAGTTGCAGATAAAATTAATACTGTAAAACTTACGTTTGATGCAACAACAATAGAAGGTGTTCAGAATGTTGCTTATGACATTATGCGTCATGGTATCAAGATTGCCAGAGTAACTGCTGAAGACGCTGTTGACGGTATGATTACTTATACTGACGAGTATGTAAAGAATGGCGACTATGAATATTTTGTTCAGCCTGTTGACGCAGACGCAGACAAGAGCGGCGAAGAGCCTATGAATTCATATGGATATGGTATGAACGTATCTGATCTCGTGCGCGCTAATGTTTACACAGAGCTTCCTGCAGTTACAAACGTTCATGGTGTTGACGTTTCTTATGAAGCAGGAGAGTGCTTTGTTACAATAGAATGGGATGAGCCTGCAGACAAGGACAAGTATATGTTCGTTCAGTATAATGTATTTGTCAAGGGAATGAAGATTCAGGACAATTTCGAGAATCCTATTACAACCAACAGCTACAAGATGTCTATTGGCTGGGGTGACGAGAATACAGAATTGTCTTCAGACATCTATGTTCAGGCTGTATATGCCATAGGTAAGGCTAACAGTGATACAGTTACTATCTCTAACGATATAATTCCGTCTGCAATTGATGCTGTTAATGCAGGTCCTGATTTCAGCTATAACAATGGCATATTGACAGTTGCTGATGGTGCTACAATGGATGTCAGCTCAATCAACGGAACTGTAATAGCAGTAGGCCGCAAAGAACCTCTTGACCTTACAAGCAATCCTGCCGGTGTATACCTTGTTAAGGTAACCAAGAATGGTGTTTCTTCTGTATACAAAGTTGTTGCAGGCAGTAAGCACTAATGTAGATATGTCCAAGTATGCGCCATGAAAATGGTGCATACCTGGACTTTTTAAATCTAATACAGGCAACTACAATCATAATAAAGCGTATAAATAGTTTCTACATGAAAAGAGTACTTACAGGTGTAATGGCTGCTGCTCTCTCTGTTGTGGCTATGGGACAGTCAAAGGTCTATTTGTCCGAGAATTTCGACAATGGTATTCCTTCTGACTTTGTTACTATAGACCGTGACGAGAATCCAGTGGCTACGTTCTGTTATAAAAATGTTTCCATAAATCCAAGCTGGATAGCCAATGTCATAGATGTTAAAACAAATAAGGCTGCATTCAGCTTCACGCAAGGTAATTATAACTTCGCGCAGGAAAACTGGCTCATAACACCGCAAATTTCCATTGATTCTGACTCAGAGGCTTATCTCTGTTGGGACGGCAAGTCTGTGTATAATGATTACTTGGAAGACTATAAGGTAATGGTGTCTACAGGTAATGATGATACGGGCAGCTTTAAGGAACTTCTTAGTGTTAATGGGGAAAGCTATTTCTGGAAGACTCACACCGTGTCGCTTAAACAGTTTGCCGGTCAGAAGATATATATTGCTTTTGTGTGCCCCAGCCTCAATAAGTATATCCTGGCTATCGACAATATGTATATAGGCGAACTTGATGGCTACAATTTTGATGTGAAAAATACATCAAGTCGATTCTCTGGAAATGTTGCTTCGGCTACAATCAGCGGTAAGGTGCGTAATATAGGCCGCACGGCAGACATCAAGTCAGTGGCATGTACCATCGGCGGTTCTGTCCTTTCTGAAGATGTAAATGTCTCAGACTTTGAGCCGGAGGAAGGGCTCGACTATAAATTTGACATTCCAATCACTGCAAACAGTGTTAACCGTTATGACATCAGTTTGCGTATGGCAGATGGCACAGAACAGAAGGTTTATACTGACAGTGTGATCAGTTCTTATTTCCCGCGCACGCTTTTGCTCGAGGAGATTACTGGTGGCTGGTGTCCTAATTGTCCTGACGGCACTCTTTATCTTAATGAGGTCAAGGAGCGCATGGGCAGCGACGTCATAGTAGTGTCGATCCATATGAGTCCTGATCCTCTTATCTGTAATGAGTATGCAAATGGTATGATACGCTGGCTCTCAAGCCTGCCTTCTGTGATATACAACCGTGACTTCGATTACAAGAATACAGATATGTATCACACTGAAGGCTATCTTGAAAAGGCAATGCTTGAGCCTACAACAGCCATGGTCACTGCTACGGCTGCTCTCGACGGCAATAAGGTGAATATGCATGCCAATGTCTCTTTTGCCGCAGATTATGATAATTCATCAGACAAATATAGGGTAGGCTTTGCCATTGTAGACAAAGAATATACTC
>ENA-OOZG01001282-OOZG01001282.1-human-gut-metagenome-genome-assembly--contig:-NODE-1282-length-18295-cov-5.443202_pt1 | contig 18295 bp, 14 predicted proteins | sample MGYA00241706_ERZ501384 | MGnify/ENA primary metagenome ERZ501384 (study PRJEB25962, sample SAMEA2042742) | human gut metagenome | biome: human gut; feature: human-associated habitat; material: faeces...
ATTCCCATTTGCCTTGTTTGCGGGCTGCTCTTTCCAACTGTTTTGCTCATCGCTTTTAAATCGCAAAGAAAGCACGATCCAATCCCAGCTGCAAAGAGGTCGTGAGCGACTGAAAATTGATTTAGGAGGGAACTCTCTTGTATAAAAACGAGTTGAAAAAGCTATCCAAAGCGCTTGACCCGACTACAGAGCAAAAAGAAAGAATGTTCAGCGCAATTTTGGCGAAAAGCAGAAGTACAGAAAAAAGAGGAATTACATTCGCGAAACATTTTAAGGCAGGCCTGGCAGCCGCAGTAATCGCTTGCTTCCTGCTCACAACAGCTTTTGCTGCCACTGTTTTCGGATCAGATGCAAAATTTGTCAGTTTTCTAAAGCCGGCCAGCGATGAGCAATCTGAATACCTGGCAAATGGGGCCTATGTCGTTGACAAGCAGGCTTCCAACAAAAACGGCACACTTGAAGTGAAGCAAATTCTCGGTGATGAGAATACTGTGTATATCCTGATGGATTTTACTGCTCCTGACGGAACTGTGTTGGATGCGGAACGCTACAGATTTGATCCCATAAAATCTGACTATAGCACGAGATTGGGGGAGTTCTCCGGATCAGCCTTTATGAAAATTGAAGACGATGATCCGTCCGACAATAAAATTTCATTAATCATGTTGATCGGCAGTGAGCATACCATGGCGGGCGAAACAATGACCCTGCATTTAGAGGATCTGCATGCGTCCTACGATCAGGCTTCCAATATTCCGGAAGCGATTGCGGTTCCGGGCGAATGGAATATTTCCTTCCCACTTAATTTCAAAAATGCTTCGCGCTCTTTCAATATCAATAAACCCGTTGCATTGTACGGGGAATCCTTCCAGATGGAGACTGCATCCGTCTCTCCCCTTTCGATCTCGCTGACCATCACAGGAGATTTTAGAACCAGCATAGGAGATAACAAGGATTTTGATATTGTATTCCCGGTAAGCTTGGTATTTGATGACGGCTCGATCCTCACAGCCGCATGTGACACCGCGCAAGCGTCGGCTCATGCCTCTTATACCAACAATAAACTTGCGATTACGCAGCGTTTTCATCATGTCATTGACAGCGATTGGGTGAGAGCGATCATTATTTTCGATCAGGAGTTTGCGCTCCAATAATCGTAACCGGCGCTCTTTCCAGCGGGGTGAAATATGCCGGAATAGCAAGAGCAATATAATTTTATGCGCTTGTATGGCATCACGGAGGCGCAGCGGGGCAGCAAAAAGTACACGAAGTGGAGCATGGTACAATCACTCGCCTAAATGAAAAGTCAACAGCAGCGACGGATTTCCATCTCTGCTGTTGACTTTTTCCGGTTTATGGCAGCCCTGATATGCGGAGCCTTATGGCTGCTATGACAGGTTAGGGCTTCATGGAGATCCGCTTGAGCGTGTAATACTCGCTCAGCGACCACTTGGACTGATCGCAGCCAAGGCCGGACTGCTTAACACCGATGTGCGGCGTAAAGCTGTTGCCGGAAGCACCGTTGATGAAGACATCGCCAGACTCAAACGTTTCAAATGCCTTTGCAATAGCACGGGCATCATGTCCCCACAGATAAGAAGCAAGACCCATATCGGTATCGACCGCCTGCTTGAGCACCTGGTCAAAGTCACTGTAGGGCTGAACCGCGATGATGGGGCCAAAAATTTCCTCGCGCGCGCAGCGCATGGAATCCTTGACATCCACCAGCAGTGCAGGCGTCACAAAGTTTCCGTCCTCCATTCCCTCAGGGATCACGCCGCCCTTAACAAGCTTTGCGCCGTTGCTTACAGCGTCATCGATCAGCTCAAGAATACGGTCGCGCGCCTGACGGTTGATCATCGGCCCCATGACGATCTGCCCTTCGTCCTTCCATCTGCCGACCGTGACAAGATCCATCTTCTCCGCCACCAGCTCACAGAAGCGCTTGTACAGGCTCTCGTGTACATAAATGCGGTTATAGTCGGTGCAGTCCTGACCGGAATTAGAAACCTTGGTCGCCACAACATTCATAGCGATGCTCTCCAGTTCCTCTCCACAGTCGTCCATAATGATGACCGGCGCATTGCCGCCCAGCTCAAGGGAATAGTTCTTGATGGAAGTAGATCCCTCGTTCATCACCTGAACGCCGGTGTCGCTGGAACCGATCAGCGTGATCATATTGGGAATCTTGCTGCTGTTGAGTGCATGGCCAACCTCGCTCGCCTTGCCCGCGACAATATTGATGACGCCGTCGGGTAAGCCGATGCGCTTGGCAATCTCACCATAGTGCAGAGACGCAAGACATGTCTGGCTGGAGGGCTTGAGCACGATCGTACAGCCGGATGCCAGCGCCGGGCCCATTTTTAACCCCATATTGGCAAGAGGATAGTTCCATGCCAGATGTCCAACCACCACGCCGCGGGGGCGGTGCTCGACCACATGATAGACGCCGTGATCCTTCGCGCTCTTGTCCGGGATGCTTGTGCCGAACACGCGGCGTGCCTCATCACCGTAGAAAGTCAGCAGCCGTGCGCTCGCCTCAAAATCTCCGACCGCGTTTTTAAAGGGCTTGCCCGTCTCCATGGAGTCCAGTTCAACAAGAAAATCTTTATCCTTGTAAAGTTCCGCTTGGAATTTCAGCATCCACTCAATACGCTCATCTACGCTTGTCTTCGACCAAGTGGCAAAAGCCTTTCTCGCCGCCTGCAGCGCCTGCTCCGCCTGCTCTGCGCTTGCACCCTGGAAGCTTTCAATAATGCTGCCGTCGGCAGGATTTTCGACCCTTACAAGAGAGCCTTCGCCCGCAACAAGCTGTCCGCCGATATACATTTTAGTGTTCATTTTATTCCTCCCGATCATCTGATTTACATGCACTCTTTGTAAATTTTGTAAACGTCCTCATAATACAGCGGTGCCATACGGCCGATCGTATCATTGCCGTATTGGAAGTTCTTCTTGACAACGGTGGCCAGTTCTTCCTCCGAAATATTCTTTACACCCAGATCAGAAAGCTTGCGCGGCAGCTTCAGCACATTGTAGAAGTAGTTTTCTACCTCTGCGATACCGGCAAGTGCAACCTTTTCAGGATCATCAGGATCATTTTCAACGTTCCAAACGTCAACCGCATAATTGACAAACTGATCAAGATAATCGCGGTAAATATAACGCATCCACACCGGCGTGACAACCGCGAGACCCGCGCCATGAGGGATATCCCAGTCACCGGACATTTTGTGCTCCATCGCGTGGCAGGCCCAGTCGCCGCTACGTCCAGGCTTAAGGAAGCCGTTAATTGCCATCGGAGAAAGAAACATCAGGTTGCTGCGTGCCTCATAGTCTTTCGGATCTGCCATAACTGCCTTCGCACATTCGATTGCTGTACGCAGGCCGGCAGTAAGCAGATTGCGGGCAAGCAGTGAATCTGTGTCAGGCGTAAAGTAATCCTCGGTAAGATGCGAGGTGATATCGGCAATACCACACGCCGTCTGGAACGGAGGAATCGTCATGGTCAGTTCGGGATCCAGCACAGAGAAGCGGGGCTTGATCCAATCATGCTCAAGGCCTCGCTTGGCATGCTCGGATTCCTTGTTGATGACAAGACCGGCCGTATTCTCGCTGCCTGTGCCGGCGAAAGTAGACACAACGCCCAGCGGGAGCGGTCTATGATCGACCTGCGCCTTACCGATGCAGTAGTCCCATGCATCACCGTCGTAATCTGCCGCCAGTGCAATCAGCTTGGAGCTGTCGATCACACTGCCGCCGCCGACCGCCAGAACGAAATCAATTTTTTCCTTCTTGCACAGCGCCACACCCTCGTTGACCTTTTCAATGCGGGGATTTGGAACAACTCCTCCCAGATCGACAACATAAAGTCCGGCGTCCCGCATAAGCCCGGTCAGCTTATCGATCAGCGGCTGCACAAACGGCTCGGAAACATGATGGATCAGCACACGGGTGCCACCATTCTCTTTGATAAGATCAGCGATCTGGTCCTCGGCATTTCTTCCAAAGATAATATCTGCCTGATTCTTAATATCAAAATTGATCATACTCTCAACTTCCTTTCAGTCTTAGCGTTAAATGGAACGACGGTAGATTTCCACGATGTCGTTTTCATCCAGCGGCTGGACAACGCCGATGCGTGTACCGTTGTCGCGGTAGTAAGGAACACGGCGCGCCATCTCGTGGAAGGCCTCGTCATTGAGGTCCTCTTCCCTGATGTTCTTGAAATCGCGGAGACGGCCGGGCATTCCCAAGCTCTTGAAAAAGGCTTCAAAGCGGTTGATCGTCTCTATCGCTGTCGCCTTCGGATCGTCAAAATCATAGCTCAGCCCGAACACATTGACGCCGAGCTTAGCAAAAAGCGGAATATCGGATTCATAAACATAGCGCATCCACACCGGTGTAATGCAGGCAAGTCCGGCGCCGTGGGCCACATCCCACTGGGCGGACATCTCATGCTCCATCAGATGGCAGGACCAGTCGCCGCTGCGTCCGAAGCGAATAATTCCGTTGATGGCAAAGGGGGCTGTAATCATAATTTCTGCGCGCGCGTCATAATTGCAGGGATCTTTCATGACCAACGGCGCATTCTTTATCACCGTTTTGAGCGCACCGAACGTCAGATTGTCCGAGAAGTCCACATGCTTGGTGCGGCTGAAATAGTTTTCTAACAGGTGCGAAGTAATATCGCTGATACCGGAGGCTGTCTGATATGGAGGAACGGAAAAGGTCAGCTCCGGATCCATAATAGCGAAATCAGGTCGAATAATGTCAATATCATCCGCCGAGCGTTTAAGCTTTTCTTCGTATTTCGTGACTACGGAAGCACGGGTCGATTCGCTGCCCGTTCCGGCAAAGGTAGAAATAGAGCCGAGAGGCAGACGGGCAACGGGGATCTCTTTCTGCAGATAGAAGTCCCATACGTCACCGTCATACACCGCGCCGAGCGCAATACCCTTGGAACTGTCGATCACGCTGCCACCACCGACTGCCAAAACAAAGTCGATTCTATTTTCCTTACAGAGCTCAATGCCTTTGTAAACAAGATTCAGTCGAGGATTGGGAACGACGCCGCCGAGATCCATCACGAACATACCGGCATCCTCCAAGATGCCGCGCACCTTTTCAATCAGCGGCATAACGAACGGTTCTCCCGAATGATGGATCAAAACGCGCGTTCCGCCATAGCGTTTGATCAATTCGGCGCACTTTTCCTCAGCCTTATGACCGAAAATGAATTCTGGCATTTTCCCCAGCGAAAAATCGTTCATAGCAATACCTCTTTTATCCTAAAAATTTTGATTGTTCAATGTTGTATCCAGTCTGCGGCCCACGCAGGGTGGACCGCAGACTGATACGGATAAATGAATGCCTCACTACAGCCTATTCTGTCCGGCGGTTATTCCGCCTTGGTTTCGGCAGGCTCCTTCTTCTGCGTGCAAAGACTGACAATCACACAAACGATCGCAGCGGGGATCAGGCAGAACAGGGAGGTCGGGAAGTGAGTAATACCCTTCATGTTGAGCAGTGCAAACAGCGCGCCGGTAAACATAGAGGAAAGGGCGCCGACACCGGTTGTCTTCTTCCAGAAACGGCCAAACAGGAACGGAACCATGCCGCCGGCGACCCAGAGCGTATAGCCGCTGGAAAGGACGGTGATGATATCATTAAAGCCGAATGCAAGCAGAAGCGCAATACCCATTAGAATCCAGGACATCCAAGAACAGGCCTTCTTCATCTTTTTATCATCGGGATTCTTTCCCATAGCAGGCGCAATCACACCGCCGTAAAGGTCGAAGACGATCTGAGTCGTGATGGTCATAACGGTTGTATCGCAGGTAGACATGACCGCAGCCACGATTGCAGCGAGCATCAGGCCTGCCACGATCGTCGGCAGGGACATAATAACTGTAAACATGATGTGGCTGGAGTCCGCATCGGGGAAGGCAACCGCGCCGTACATACCAAGCATAACCGGCATCATTGTGAAGATCGCAACCGCAACAGCGCCGACAATAGGAGCCCAGAAAGCAGTTTTGCGGTCCTTAGCGGAAGCGGTCAGCTGCATGGAAGCGCCATTGGTAATACCATAAATTGCGGTGGGAAGAGTCATAAGCAGCCATGCCTCGGCAGAGAAGGGCATGAAGTTCATAAAGTCAGAGCCAAGCGTAGAAGTTGTCATGCTCCAGCCGCCGTTGCCCAAGCAGAAGAACATAGCAAACACAAGACCGCCGAGGATGATGACAGACTGCCAGAAGTCAGTAGCGATAACACCGAACATACCGGCCGCCGAGCAATACAGGCAAATAACGACCACAGAGATGATCGAACCGATCGTCGGATCAATGCCAAGATAAGTAAACAACGCGCGGCCGGCAATGATTTGACCGCACAGGGTGGTGATTGCAACACAGGCACCAAGGCAGGACCAAACTGCCGTCATCGCCTTACCGGTATCAGGAAAGCGCTTGCGCAGATACTGCGGAATCGTCAGATAGTTGTTGTCATATGCCCAGCGTGCGGTAACAAAAGCGAACAGCATATAGGCAAATGCACAGCTCAGGCCGTACCATGCACCGCCGATACCGACCGTCGCACCATAGGTCGCGCCGCCGATCACAATACCGGTGCCGACATGTCCACCAAGGTAGGAGCCCGCGTTCAGACGGATCGTGCCGCGCTTACCCGCTGTCAGGAAGTCCTTAGTAGTCTTTGCGTACTTCTGGCCCCTCCAGCCGATATACAGCATAAATCCCATATAAATGACAAGAATCGCAATAATAACAGCTGTATTCATTAAAGTATCCCTCCACTAATAATTCAGTTGACTTTGAGTTCTTTCTCTGCTCAAATGCTGTGGTTTCAAAGAGATCTCTAGGCTTGATTCATTCGTCTCTTCGCGCCAAGATAGGGGGATGTAGCTATAGGGTTACTCGTTGCCGTAGTTATACTTGGTTTCAATCGTATGCTTGAGGCCCTTTTCGTTGATGTCCTTGGAGAAATCGGTGGTCTGGTTCATATGGATGCGGCAGAGGTTGAACATTTCAGCCGCATAGTCCACCGTGTTGAAAAAGCCCATATTCTCATAGACCTTATTCATCTCCTGCTTCATCATCGAAAGGCTGAACAGCGGCGTCTGCGCGATGCGCTGGGCAATCTTCATCGTCTCTTCCTCAAGCTGCTCATAAGGGAATATCTTATTGACGATACCCGCATCCTTGAGATCCTGTGCCGTCCAGAAATCACCCAGCAGGCAAAGCTCTCTGGCCTTATTGAACGGCATTTTGTACGGAGAGATGGGGAAATTGGAGATGTAGCCCAGCGCGACCTCGGGGTTGCCGAGCTTGAGACCTTCGCTTGCGGCAAAAACCATATCACTGAGCATGGCGATGGTAATGCCGCCGCCGATGGTATAGCCGTGGATCATGGTGATGATAGGCTTGCGCAGGTTCCACATTTTCATCCACAGCTTGCGCTCGTTGTTGGTGTCAGCGCGGCGATCCATCACGTCAATAATATTCTCTCCCGCAGATTCCTTCAGATCAAAGCCTGCGGTAAAGGCCTTTTCGCCTGCACCGCCAATGACCACGACGCTGACGCTGTCGTCTGCTGCAATGCGGTCAAGCGCGCTGTCCAGTCCCTGAATAATGGCATGATTCATCGCATTACGCTTGGCAGGGCGATTGAGTGTGAGCTTAACTACTTTGCCGAATTGCTCATAGAGCAGGGCATTTTCTTCACTCATTTGATTCTTCCTCCTGTTAAGATAATATAAAGAGCTTTGGTATGCAACTAATTTCTGTTCAAGGCACTGGGCCTCAGCTGCTGTGCCAAAGTCCCCATAACGGCAGACGCATCAGTCGGTGCACCTGCCGCGCATGGCTGGATCAGTCCTTCTTTGCACGATAGGCGCGGATCTCACGGATCAGCGCGGGGATGACCTGGAACAGATCACCCACGATGCCATAGTCGGCAACCTCAAAGATCGGCGCATCGGGATCCTTGTTGATAGCGATGATCGTATCCGAGCCGGACATACCTGCAAGGTGCTGGATCGCGCCGGAAATACCACACGCGATATAGATTTTGGGAGCAACCGTCTTGCCCGTCTGGCCGACCTGATGTGCGTGCGGGATCCATCCGGCGTCCACCGCCGCACGGGAGGAACCGACCTGACCGCCAAGTTCGGTGGCCAGCTCACGGATATAGCTGAAATTCTCGGGCGCCTTTAGTCCGTAACCGCCGGAAACAATGATCTCGGCATTTTCGAGATCGACCACGCCGCTCTGATCAAGCTTGATCGTCTCAAGCAGGTGCGTTCTCGGCTCGGCAGGGGTAAGGATCTCCGAGATGATCTGAACCTTGCGGGACTCGTCCTTTGCAGGCTTCTTGAAAACGCCCGGGCGGACAGTACCAATCTGAGGACGGGTATTGGGGCAAAGGATGGTCGCCATCAGATTGCCTCCGAAGGCGGGACGCGTCCAAGCAACAAGCCCGGTCTCTTCATCCAGTGCAATGGAGGTACAGTCTGCCGTCAGGCCGGTACGCAGGCGGCAGCTCAGACGCGGGCCAATATCGCGTCCATGGTTGGTCGCACCGATCATCAACGCAGAAGGGCTGTGCTTTTTCACAAGATCTTCCAGCGCTGTTGCGTAGCGCTCAGTTTCTTTCCACGCATACTCCGGTGCGTCCACCACGATAACGCTGTCCGCACCATGCATAATCACCTCGCCGGCAAGTGCGCTCACGCCGTCGCCGATCAGCACGCCCACCAGCTTTTCACCTGTGGCATCGGCAAGCATACGGCCGGGGTTGAGCAGCTCAAGCCCGACATTTTTCAACTCGCCGTCCTTTGTTTCCAGATAGACCCAGATATTTTTGTATTCGTTCAACTCTTTCATCGCTGTCACCTCAAGAAATCAGATGCTTGTCCGTCAGAAGTCCGACCAACTCCGCAGCGGCTTTCTCCGCGCTCTTGCCGACGATTTTTACGCCGTGCTTGGTACGGTCTGGGACAAAGGACTTATTGACCTTGGTGGGTGAGCCCTTGAGGCCCACGCGCTCCATGTCCATTTCCGCGACGTCGGCGCAGTGCAGCTCTTCGATCACGGCGCGGTTGGCCGCCATAAGGCTGCGCAGAGTCGCCATGCGCGGCTCATGCTCGGTTTTGTTCACCGTAACGATGGCAGGCATCGTAGTGCCGATAACTTCCCAGCCATCCTCGGTCTCGCGGCGAATCTGCAGCTCGCCGTCCTTGATATCAGCCGCCACCGCGTAGGTAACCTGAGGGATCCCAAGGTGCTGTCCCATCTCGGGACCGACCTGACCGGTGTCACCATCGATTGCCTGCTTACCGCAGAAGATCACGTCAAATGGGCCAAGCTTCTTGGCCACGCAGCTGAGAATATAGCTGGTGGCAAGCGTATCAGAACCGCCGACAGCACGGTCAGTCATCAGATATGCCTTATCTGCGCCCTTTGACAGGCATTCCTTGAGCGCCACCTTCGCCTGCGGCGGACCCATGGAGATCACTGTAACACTGCCTCCGTGTTTTTCCTTCAGCCCCACAGCAAGCTCCAACGCATACGCGTCAAAGGGATTGACGATACTTGGAACACCTGTACGGATCAGGGTGTTGGTCACCGGGTCGATCTTGATATTGGTCGTATCCGGTACCTGCTTCACGCAAACCAAAATATTTAACATAGCTTTCGTCCTTTATCAGAATTTCTGTTGGTATTACTCACGCATTAGATAGCCGCCGATAACCATGCGCTGGATCTGGTTCGTACCCTCGAAGATCTGCAGCAGCTTTGCGTCTCGATAGAGTTTTTCGATGCGGTAGTCCTTCATATAGCCGTAGCCGGAAAAGATCTGCAGCGCATCGCATGCAACGGCAACGGCCGCGTCAGACGCTGCAACCTTGGCGCAGGAGCTGATCTTGCCGAAGCCCGGCACACCGGCTTCCGCCAGCTCCGCAACTTCGTAGCACAGAGCGCGGGCGCCCTGGATCTTCAGCTCCATGTCTGCCAGCATGAACTGGATGCCCTGATGCTGCGCGATAGGCTTGCCGAAGGTCACACGATCCTTGGCATAGGCAACAGCAAGATTGAGCGCTTCCTGTGCAAGACCTACGCCCTCCGCCGCTACGCCGATGCGGGAATAGTCCAGGATCTTCATCGCCAGGTTATAGCCCTTGTTCTCCACGCCGATGAGGTGATCAGCGGGGACATGCACCTCGTCAAAGACGATATCGGACGCTGTGGCGAGACGGAAGCCCATCTTGTCCTCGTGCTTACCGACGGAAACGCCAGCACGTTCGCGCTCAACAAGGAAGCACGAGATACCGCGATGCCCTTTCTCCGGGGCCGTCTTTGCAAATACGCAGAAGAACTGCGCATGGGGGGCGTTGGTGATAAAGCACTTGCGCCCGTTGAGGATGTATTCGTCACCCGACTTGACCGCTGTGGTGCGCAGAGCGGATGCGTCCGAGCCCGCGTTCGGCTCCGTGAGCGCAAAGGACGCCATGCCGCCGTTGATCACGGTATCAACCACATAGCGCTTCTGCTCGTCTGTACCGGCAATCAAAACGGGGCGGCAGGCAAACTGACTCGCGCCCAGCGCGTTGGCAAAACCGACATCGCCCATGCTCAGCTGCTCGTTGATGATCGCCTGCGTATGATAGTTCAGTCCGAGACCGCCGAACTCTTCCGGTAACGCCATGGAGGTAAAGCCCATCTCAGCTGCCTTCTTGTACAGCTCCAGCGGCGTATCGCCAATCACGTCCCATTCGGCAGAGACCGGTCGGATCTCCTTGTCCGCAAATTCCTTTGCGAGCGCCTGCAGGTCCTTCTGTTCATCAGTCAAAACAAATGTTCCCATGTTTTTGCTCCTAACATTTCATTTTGCAGACCGGCTCCCGGCCGTTTTCGCCGCGCCGGGGTCGTGCCATTCCACAAGTTTCTGCTTCCTTATCAGCAATCCCCGTGCCAAATTCTGAAGTTGGGATAAAGAGGCTTTAAATTTCCATCATTATGCACTTGTGCCGCACCATTTTGCCGAGCAGCTGCCGCGTTAACCTTACCGGCGCGGCGGCCGCTGGTGTGACACGCAGGCCACCGTGGCACATTGTCACAGCAGCTATCGGCGGCGCAGGCGCACAGATGGCACACTTTTGTCTCACTTGCAGGATTTTCTGCAGTTTTTCCGATCCATTTTCGCTTCCGTGACACATTCGTATCATTCTGTATAGATTTTCGCTGTGCCGTGGGCATATTCTCACAGAATTCCCTTTTCCTTCAGCACGGCAATCTCCTCCGGCTGCATCCCTAGCAGGCTGGTGTAAATCTCTTCGTTCTGCTCGCCCACCCCGGGCGCTCTGCGGTAGCATAGCTCCTTGTGATTCGACATCCGAACAGGGAACGCCATATAGGGAACCTTCTCGTCAATGCCCGTGACCTCCTGCGGGACGATCAGATGGTTATATTGCAACTGTGCGTTGTCCCGAATGCGCAGCGGCGTCGCCACAATGCCGGATGGGATGCCAGCGCCGGTAAAGAGCTCCTCCAGCTCGTCGCAGCTTTTGTCCTGTCCCCAGCGCTGGATGTGCTCCATCAGCTCGTCCGCCTGCGCAATGCGGTTGGGGATGCTGCCGATAAACTGCGGCTGATGCAGGAAGGGATCATCGATCAGCCCCAGCAGATTCTCGTAAAAGCGATTTGTGCCGGCGTGGAAATTGATCCAGCCGTCCCGCGCACGGATATACCCAAACGGCGCACTGTCATCTCCGCCCTCAGCCGCTTTTTCACCGTTGAGCGCAGCATCGGCAATAGATGTCGTGCGAATCATCGATGAACAGGCAAGCATGGAAACATCCAGATACTGCCCCTTGCCGGTGTTTTTCTTTTCGTAGAGTGCCAACACTGTGCCAAATGCAGCATAAACTGCCGCCATGTAGTCATGAATAGGACCTTTGCTGCGCTCTACGTGCCCATTCTCCATACGTGTCACGCCGGAAAGCGCGGAAATAATCCCATCGAACGCAAGACGGTCCTTCATCGGCCCCTCCTGTCCGAAACCTGTAATAGAAACAACGATGATGCCTGGGTTGATCGCCTTCAGTGTCTCATAGTCCAGCCCCATCTTCTCCAGCGTTCCCACGCGGAAATTGTTGATCAGCACATCCGACTTTTCGATCAAGCGTTTGGCAATCGCGATTCCTTCCGGAGTACGCAGATCTGCGGTCACGCTCTTTTTGTTCCGGTTATACGGCGGAAAAAACAGGCTGACCCCATCGTGATACGGGGCAACCTTACGGCTAACCTCGCCCGTGCCGGGCTTTTCAATTTTAATGACCTCTGCCCCCATATCTGCCAACAGAGCCGCACAAAACGGTCCTGACACGTAGCGCGTCAGATCGATCACCCGGACTCCCTTTAAAATGCCGTCGTTCATTTGTCTACTCTCCCTTTCCTTGTAAATGCGCGGCTGCGCAGCATACTGCAGACCGCTCTGTCTATTTATTAGCAAAAACCATGCCATCTTTGTTCTGTCTCGCAAGAAAGGGAAGCCGCCGCGCAAACGCGCGGCGGCTTCCCTTTCACTATACTTGTTGGCTTCAGTTGTCCGTCTCCGGACCGTTTCGCATCGCGTCTGTCACCGACGCGATCAGATATACAATCAACACGCCGACGATCGGTGCGCGATAGATCGAGTAATCGATTTTCAGTGCTTGCACCAGACAGGAACAAAACGCTGTAAAATAGGTTGCAAGAAAAGTTCCCATCTTGTCTGCACACTGGATCAGGCTGACCGCGCGGCTCGCTTCCTCCGGCGGAAAGAGCCGTGAAGCGCGCAGCGTCATCAAATTCAAATTCATCATAAACGCCATCGTTCCCACGCAGTACCCCAGACCGATAAGCAGTGCAGAACCCAGCAGGTTTGTCACCGTCATCAGCGAAAGAATCAGCACCAGGATAGGAATACGGTACTTCTTCACGCAGCGGCAGAAAGCCGGAAGCAATACCCCGCCGAGCAGTGCGCCGAACGTTGCCATCGAGAGGATCGCTGCGCTGGTTGTGGCGTCGCCCATTCCTTCCGTCTTCACGATGGAGGAGATCGTCATCGACTTTGTCTGGGTACAGATATACAGTACGCAGACCAGCAGGAACAGCGGCAACACACCTTTTGCCGTGATGGCGCGCAAAAACGGGCGTCGCTCTGCCGTATCTTTCTTTTCTGCCGGCAGTTCCCGCTTCGGCTCGATCAAGCCAAAGGCAATCAGCAGCAGCGGAATCGTCCCCAGCAGATGCCCGAGAAACAGATAGTTCCATCCCACCATGCACAGCCAACCGGCTGTCATCTGAAACACAACACCGCCAAGCCCAATGACGATATTTCCGTAGCCCAGATAACGGACGCGCTCTGTCCCCTCGTAGCTGCGCAAGATCAGTGCATTGCTCAGTGGACAAATCAGGCCGTAACACACTCCGTATACCGCGCGGCATACAAGGATTGCATCAAGCGAACGCAGGAAAAAAGGCAGTGTGCCGCTTGCTATCAGCACTGGCACCGCAATCAGCGCCAGCGTACGGTAGCGTACCCTTATCCCTGCCAAGTTGCCGGCAAGCATAATAAACGGCAGTGCTACAAGTGCCGGCAGTGTGGAGATCAGCAGTACCTTGCTGTATGGCTCGGACGGAAAAGCATTGACCAACGTATCCATTGAGGGCGACATCAGCATACCCATATTATTGAGAAATATCATGGAATAGATCGCCAACAGGTTGAGCCGTGCACGGCCTTTACCCGCCCTGCTCATCGCGGTCACAGCTCCGGCACCTCATAAAAGCCACTGCGCATTCCAGTAACGATCCCTGCATCATGGCTGAAAACAATACGCTGAGAGACGCGCCGGATTTTTTCCATGCTCTCAAACAACTGCTTGTCATCGACAACAATGGACGGTTCAAGCCCATGCTCAAGGTTGATGCGCGAGGTGATCGTGTCACCCGGGAAGCAGAGCGTGCCCTCCGCCGTGTCGAGCAGAACGCTCTGTGAGCCGCGGGTGTGTCCCGGCGTCAGCATCAGCAGAAGCCCCGGCAGAATCTCTTCGTCGCCGTCTACAAAGCGCCAGCGGAAGTAATTCACACGGTTTTTGCTGTAGTCCTCGGGATGATAGTACTGCCGCTCATAGGGAGTGGGATGACAGGCAGCCTCCCACTCCGTGCGCTGCACATATATCTTTGCGTTCGGCATCCGGCAGTTCTGTCCGCAGTGGTCGTAGTGCAGGTGCGTATTGATAACGATGTCCACATCCTCGGGCTTCCATCCCATGCAGTTCATCAACGCAGCCGACAGTTCCTCGTCCGGGTAGCGGTGCGCCCACGGCTTCTTCACCGTATCCACTTCATACGCCCCGTTGTCAATGACCACGCGATGCACTCCATCCGTCGCCGCAAGGCTGACATAGGGAACATGGACTGTACTGCCGTGAGGCCAGTCCCGCGTAATAACAGTCTGGTCAACATTGCCTCCTCCAAGGATCATGGTGCAGACTTTCCACTTGTTGCTCATAATTGCTTCGCCGGCATAACCGGCTGCCCCCTTCTCTTCTATGTTTGTATTCATCATAACAGGCGGCACAGGGAAACGCAATGTTTCAAGAGCTTTTTGTGCGCCCATTTTGCGCCAAAAAAGGCGTTTGTTTTTTGTAAAAGTCGCACATTTTCATCCATTTTCGTTGATTTTTGTGTGCCATTTTGTGCCACATATGTGACGTGTGAAGTGTTGACACACTATCTTCCTCATGATACAATGCGAAAAAAGGGGGAGATTATTTTGCTTACAAACAGCCAGATCAACGACCTGCGCAAGCGGTTCATATCTGATTTCAACGCCGATCTCAACGGGATCCGTGAAACAATTGCCAAATCCTGGTACCGCTCCAAGCTGAAAAACGTCAACGCTCTTCGCCCTGTTGCCAAGCGCGGCATCGGCGAGACGTTCCACGGGATGCACGCCGTCAACAATCGCCCGACGCTGTTTGAATACATCTTTTCTCACGCCGAGAGCGTCTACAAGCAAAACGACTGCCGCGACAAGGTCGTCATCGTCACCGACGCGCAGGCAAATGTTTGCCGCATTTACGGCAGCAAGAACGAACTTGCGGCGCTTGCGGAAATCGGAGTATCCGAGGAATCCTCCCTGCTGGAGGCAACTGCCGGCACCAACGCGCTGGGTACCTGTCTCTATACCCGCAAGCCCGTGTGTGTCAGCCGTAGTGAACACTACAAGGCCGCGTTTGCACCCTATGTCAGCTATGGCGCCCCCATTCTTGACGAGCGCAACGAAGTTGCCGCGCTCATCGGCGTTTTTGCCCGCGACGAGGAGCATATGAATCCCACATGGCTCAGTCTGGTCGGACAGACGGCAACGAGCATCAGCAAGGAGTGCCTCATCTATCACCAGCGCCATGATCTGATGGATCTGCAGGGCAACTTTGACCGGCTGATCAACACCATGAACTTTGGCGTTGTCCTGCTCGACAGCAGCGCTCGCATCGTGAAAGCAAACAGCATCGCCCGCTACTTCTTCCTGATGTACGAATACGAACTGGTCGGGCAGCACATTACCAACTTTATCAGTCCGCAGGACATCGACTTTTCCATGCTTGACAGCGACATTTACGATCAGGATATCTGCATTCGCTCTGGTGAGGTGAAAAAGTTCAACTTTCTGGCCTCCGTATACCTTACAAGTACGTGGGACGCCCAGAAAAATTACCTGCTTGTGTTCAACAAAGCGCCAAGCAAAGCAAAGCCCGCTCCGCCCGAGCCGCATCAGACCGCAAAGTGGCACTTTAACGATATTGTAGGCACAAGTCCGCTGCTGATAGAGACACTGAATCTCTCTAAGATTGCCAGCAAGACCAACTGCACCGTGCTCATCACCGGTGAGAGCGGCGTGGGCAAGGAGCTGATCGCTCAGGCGATTCACAACGAGAGCTGCTGTGCCAACGGTCCGTTCATCGCCGTCAACTGCGGTGCCATTCCAAAGGGGCTTGCCGAAAGCGAGCTCTTCGGCTACGAAAACGGCGCCTTTACCGGCGCGAAGCGCGCCGGTATGCCGGGTAAATTCGAGCTTGCCAACGGCGGTACGATCTTTCTTGACGAGATCGGCGAAATGTCGCCCGATTTGCAGATCTGCCTACTGCGCGCCCTGCAGGAGCAGGAGGTCACCCGCGTAGGCGGCAAGACGCCCATTAAAATCAATGTGCGCGTGATTGCCGCAACAAACAAAAACCTTGAAACCGCCATCAACAACGGCGCATTCCGCATGGATCTTTATTATCGTCTCAATGTGTTCAGCATTCATGTTCCGCCTCTGCGCGAGCGCTGCAATGACGTATCCAATCTGGCACACTATTTTCTGCAAAAGTACAAGATCCGCTCGAACCAGGCCTTTGTCGGCTTCACGCCCGAAGCGCTCAACGCCCTGCAGAACTATGCCTGGCCAGGAAATGTGCGTGAGCTGGAAAACACCATTGAGCGCGCTGTGATCATCTGCCGCAGCGACCGCATCCGTCTCGATGACCTGCCGGAGAATATCCGCATGTGCTATCACCAGACCGGAATTGCCGACCCTGAGCCTGTTCTCCCTGCCGTGGAAGACGTTCCCGTGCCGCTCAACACCGAGGAAACCGAAAAGGAGATCATCCTCCGCGCCTTGCGCAGCACGCAGGGCAATGTCAGCAAGGCTGCCTCGGTTATCGGCATCAGCCGCCGCACGCTGTATCGAAAAATGGAAAAATATAATATCGCAAAATAGGATTTGGCACAAGTTTTGCTGCATTAACAGCAAAGTGTGTCACAGATGTGATGCGACGACACAGCACGAGGAGGAATAACATGAGAAACTGGGAAAAAATTTATCAGGAGAAGCTCCGCACGCCCGAGCAGACGGCACAGGTGATCCACGACGGCGAGTGGTTTTTCTGTGGCTCCCGCCAGGCAACATCCACCCTGCGGGCCATCTGGAACCGCACCGACCTGCATGACGCGCACTACTACGCTGGCCAAGTGGAAAACGCAGACTTCATTTTTAACTCTCCCGCCGGAAAGGATGCCTATATTCTTACCGGATTTTTAGGCAGCCGTACTCTCCCTTACTTCTATGAGGGAAAGATTCATTATTCCCCTGGCCATTTCTCCTGCGCGAGCAAGCGCGTGGAGGAATATCTGCACGCCGGCATTGCGCTTGCCTGCGTCAGCAAGCCCAATAAGGATGGCTACGTTTCTTTCGGCAACAGCGCCGACTACATGGCATACACCATTCACAACGCACGCATCAAGATCTGTGAGATTAACGACCAGCTTCCCTTCATTCTCGGCTCCAACGTCATGCATATTTCCGAATTTGACATGATCGTGGAGGGGGAGAGCGTCCCCCTTGCGGAAACCGTCATCGACGCTGACGCGAGCAATGAAAAGTATAAGGCAATCGGCGGCTACCTCTCCGAGCTGCTCGAGGATGGCGCAACGATTGAAATCGGCATCGGCCGACTCAACAGCGCCGCTATGCTGCATCTGGATGGCGTTAAGGATCTGGGCGTACACACCGAGGTTTTTGGCGACGCAATGATGGATCTGATCGAACGCGGCGTGATCACCAACGACCGCAAGAGCATCAACCGCGGGGTAAGCATCTGCACGCAGGTCGTTGGTACACATAAGCTGATGGAATGGGCAACAGAGAATCAGGGCCTGCAGATGGTTCCCGCCACCTACGCCTGCAGTCCCGCTGTCATCTGCCAGAACCGAAAGATGACGGCGATCAACAACGCCATCAACGTTGATCTGTTCGGTCAGGTCAATGCCGAATCGCTGAAAAACCGTCAGTTCACCGGTATGGGCGGCATCGGCGACTTCAGCAAGGGTGCAACGCTCTGCCCCGATGGCAAGTCCATCATCGTTGTGGAATCCACCACCAAGAATGATGCGATCTCCAAGATCGTTCCCTTCTTCACGCCTGGCACGCCCGTCTCCGTCCCCCGCACAGACATTGAATATGTCGTCACGGAGTATGGCATTGCAAAACTTGCCGGTGCAAGCATCACCGAAAAAGCGCACGCGCTTATCCATGTCGCCCATCCGAAGTTCCGCGACGAATTGATTGAGCAGGCCAAGGCAATGAACATCTACTGATTCTCTCCCTTCGCAGTTGCCGCTCCGGCAGCGTCAGCGGGAGAACGGGCATCTCCTTTCCAACGCGCTGTGAGCGATCTGAATTGGCA
>ENA-OOZG01001285-OOZG01001285.1-human-gut-metagenome-genome-assembly--contig:-NODE-1285-length-18260-cov-3.549355_pt1 | contig 18260 bp, 15 predicted proteins | sample MGYA00241706_ERZ501384 | MGnify/ENA primary metagenome ERZ501384 (study PRJEB25962, sample SAMEA2042742) | human gut metagenome | biome: human gut; feature: human-associated habitat; material: faeces...
GACAATAGTTGGGCTTGCCCCTGCGAAGATAGCTAGCTGCCGGGTCCTTTTTTTTTGCCTTTTATATTCAAAAGCCAAGTCTTTATTTACTTAGACTTGGCATTTTTTCTTACACAAATATTTAGATACATCTTAAAATAATATTACATGTTTTTAGTAATTGTTAACAAAATGTCAAATATTTCACAAATGTTTAATAAGTTATAAATCTTTTTTACCTAAAAGCGTTTTCAGGTAAATTTACTCTTTTTTAAACAATATTTATGTGGTATATTTATGATGATTAATAATGAGTCTATGGAGGACATATTATGGTTAAAAGAATTGGTATTTTGACTTCTGGTGGTGATTCACCGGGAATGAATGCTGCAATACGCGCGGTAACACGTGTTGGATTAAATAGTGGTCTTGAAGTATTTGGTATTTACAATGGTTATAAAGGGATGGTTGAAGGTTATATTGAACCATTAACTCGTGAAACTGTTGGAGATATTGTAAACAGAGGAGGAACTATTTTAGGATCAGCTCGTTTACCAGAATTCAAGGACATCGAAGTCAGAAAAAAAGCTATTGCTCAATTAAAGAAGAGAGGTATTGAAGCCGTTGTAGTTATTGGTGGTGACGGTTCATATCGTGGAGCATTATCTTTAACTGAAATGGGCATTAACTGTATCGGATTACCTGGTACAATTGATAATGATATTACTTGTACAGATTATACGATTGGTTTCCAAACAGCATTAGAAACTGTAGTTGAATGTGTCGATAAACTAAGAGACACTTCTAATTCACATCACCGTTGTTCTATTGTTGAAGTTATGGGAAACCGTTGTGGAGACTTAGCGTTATGGTCAGGTATTGCTTGTGGAGCCGAAATTGTAGTAACAAGTGATACAGGATTTGATGAACAAGATGTCTTAGATCGTTTAAGAGATATCGATATTATTAAAAAGAAAAAACACGCGATTGTTGTAATTAGTGAAAAGATTACTGATGTAGATCAATTTGCGAAAAAGGTTAGTTTGAATACAGGCTTTTCAGGAAGAGCAACTGTTTTAGGCCATATTCAACGTGGAGGATCTCCATGTCCATTTGACCGTTTGTTAGCATCACAAATGGGTGAAAAAGCTGTAGATTTATTGATGCAAGGCATTGGCGGACAATGTATTTCAATTCGTGATAACAAGATTATTTCTTATCCAATTGAAGAAGCATTGAGCATGCCACAAGAATCTCGTAAACCACTAATGAATTTATTTGATCGTTTGGTTTAGGATATATTAGAAGGAAGGATATACATATGAGCAAAAAAACAAAAATTATTTGTACTATTGGTCCAGCTAGTGAGAGCAAAGAAGTTTTAACAAAACTTGTTGAAGCTGGAATGAACATCGCACGTTTAAATTTCTCTCATGGAGACTATGAAGAACATGCGGAACGTGTTAAACGTATTCGTGAGGTTAGTAAAGAAACAGGAAAACCTATTGGTATTTTATTAGATACTAAAGGTCCTGAAATTCGTTTAGGTGATTTCGAAAATGGTGGATGTGATTTTGTTGAAGGTGACGAAATCGATTTAGTAAAAGAAGAAGTTTTAGGAAACCACGAAAGATTTACATTACGTTGTCCGGAAGTATTTAACGACGTTAAAGTTGGTGATTACATTTTAATGGATGACGGAAAAATGAAAGTCACTTTTACTGAAGTAACTCCTGATCGTATTCACGGTGTTGTAAACAACCCTCACTTCTTAAAGAGTCGTAAAGGATGTAACTTACCAGGCATTAAATTAAGTATGCCATTTATTTCTGAAAAAGATGAATCAGATATTCGCTTCGGATGTAAAATGGATGTTGATTATATTGCAGCAAGTTTTACTCGTCGTAAAGATGATGTATTAGCAATTCGTCAAATTTTGATTGATGAAAATAAAGATATGATTCAAATTTTCCCTAAAATTGAAAACCAGGAAGGTTTTGATAATATCCGTGAAATTTTAGAAGTAGCTGATGGTGTTATGGTTGCTCGTGGAGATTTAGGTGTAGACGTAAGTTTAGAATTAGTACCAATTTATCAAAAACGTATGATTGCTGCTGCAAACGAAGTTGGTAAACCAGCTATCACTGCAACACACATGTTAGAATCTATGCAGGAAAACCCTCGTCCAACACGTGCAGAAGCAAGTGACGTAGCTAATGCTATTATGGATGGAACAGACTGTATCATGTTATCTGGTGAATCAGCTGCAGGTCATTACCCAGTTGAATCTGTTCAAACAATGACAAAGATTGCAAATGCTATTGAACCAATGATTCCTTATAAAGATCGTTTGAAAGCTAATGTTAAATCAAGTAAACGTACTTTAAACGATGCAATTGGTATTTCAGTAGCTGATACTGCATTGGCAATTGATATTAAATGTATTGTTGCATTTACACAAAGTGGAAATACAGCTCGTCGTTTAGCTAAATTCCGTCCATGTGCTCCAATTTTAGCTGTTACATTTGATGAAGTGACTCAACGTAGTTTATTACCAGTTAATGGTGTAACTCCAGTCGTTTCAAAGATTCAAAATAATAAAGAAAATGATATTGATTTAGCTCGTAACTTAGCATTACAAGCTGGATTCAAAACAGGAGATCACATCATTGTTGTTGCTGGATATCCAATTGGATCAGGTAACACAAATATGATGCGTATTGCACAAATCTAGTTAACATTGCCCTCATCTTGAGGGCTTTTTAATACAAAAAAGCTGTGGGGTTATTCCACAGCTTTTAATGATTCAACCATTTGAATGTTATTTAATTTTTTATGCATGCATAAATTGATAATTGCATTGAAACCAATTGTCATCACAAAACTAATCACATAAGACATTGAATTGATTGTTCTACCAAACATAATATCATCCATTTCAGCTAAGTTCATAATCAAGTGATGTAATCCAACACCAATTACTAAACCAATCAATGAACCTAAAATGGTTAGTAGAACGGTTTCACGATTGATATATGCATCTACTTCTTTTCTTGTAAAACCAAGAACTTTAATTGTTGCAATCTCACGTTTTCTTTCGGAAATATTAACATTGCTTAGATTGTATAAAACTACAAATGCAAGACATGCTGCTGAAATAACAAGTACAACAACGATATAGGAAATACTACTAATCATGTCTTTAAAGTTTTTTTGTAGAGATGAATAGAAAGTTACACTTTGCACACCGTCAATATTCATAATTTTATTACCTAAATTACGTTCAAACTTCTTAGTTGTTTTTTTAGATTTAATTAAGTAAATATGCGTTGTTTTTGCATTTGTATTCCAACTCTTGTATAACGATTCACTTGCATAGATATGGTGGCCAACATAATTTGTAAATACACCTTTGATTTTAGCTTTAATAACTTTATTATTGGCATCTTTAAAAGTAATCATGTCTCCAGCCTTTTTATTCAATTTAGTAGCCATTTTTTGAGATATTAATACTGAAGAATCATCAAGATCAAATTCTTTGTTACCGTTAAATAAAGTACAGAAATCTTTGAATTTATCACCATTTGAAATAATATGGACCGTAGTAGAAATGTCTTTATTGTCAATCTTCGTAGTTACCGCAAGATGATCTTCCTCATATACATCTTTAACACCCTTTAAAGAATGTATTTGAGATGTCATTTCACTTGATTTGGCTGAAATTGTGGCATCATAGTGATAGATGACATTATATTGTTGGTTTACAATATCAGAAATACTATCGTTAATACCAAAACCAGCCACCAATAAGGCAGAACATCCTGCAATTCCTATAATTGTCATGAAGAATCGTTTTTTATAACGGAAAATATTTCTTGCGGTTACCTTCTGTAAGAAAGACAAACGTTTCCATATAAGTGGAATTTTTTCAAGCATAATTTTCTTACCGGCTTTTGCAGCTTTAGGACGCATTAACTGACTAGGCATTTCAATTAATTCACTATAAATAGAATATAGTGTGGCTAGTAAAGTAATACCAGTTACAGAGCCACTGGCTAATAAGATAAGACCAGGCTGGAATAAAAAATGAATTTTTTCAATGTTATATAAAGTGTTCCAAGCATTAAAGATGACAGTTGGGAACAAATACATTCCTAAAGAACATCCTAAAATAGATCCTAAAACACTTGCACTAAATGCGTAGATTATATATTTAAGTGCAATATGACTTTTTGAATAACCAAGAGCTTTTAAAGTTCCCATTTCATTTCTTTGTTCATCAACCATTCTTGTCATCGTTGTCATGCAAACTAGAGCAGCCACTAAGAAGAAGAATACAGGGAATACTTTGGCAATACCATCCATACGGTCTGCACAGGCTCCATAATCACGATAAGAATAATGGGAGTCACGATCTAAAACAATCCATTTACCTTCCATCTTATCAATTTCTTCTTGTGCCTCATTTATTTCTCTTAAGGCATCGTGTTTTCGAACATTAAACTCTGCTTTAGATAGTGCTAGCTTTTCAATGTTTGAATTTATTTCATTTTTGGCATCTTGAATTTTGGATACTCCATCCTCATATTGAGATTCACCATTTATTAAATTAACATAGGCACTGTTTAATTGATTTTTTGCATTTAATAACTGATTTAACTGAGATTGTAATTCAGCCTTTTTTGCGACACCTGCTTGGATTTGGTCGATCGCATCCTGAAGTTGTGGTATAGCCGCTTCTAACTCAGCTTTTTTAGCTATTGTACTGTCAATTTCAGCGATTTTTCCTTGCAGATATACTTTTCCATTGTTTAGGTTTTCAATTACTTTATTCTTTATAGCTTCAGATGATTCATCTGTAGTAGGTGTGTTTTGAGCCTTTTCAATTGAGATGTCTATCAAATCAATAGAATCTTGAATCATTTTACGTTGCATATTAAGATCATCCATTGCTGCATTAATTTGATTCAAACCATTTTCAGCTTGTTCTTTCTGAGACAATAACTCAGGAAGTTTTTGTTCACTCTCTTCAATTTGAGCAATCGCATTTTGTAAAGTAGGAATATTATCTAATAATTGTAAATTTGCATAATATTCATTCCACCCTTGATCAATTTGATTTTTAGAATTCTGAAGCTTAATTTCATTACTTTGAATCTCTGCAAGACCCGAATCAATCTTATCTTGAGCATCATTTAATTTATTTTCTGCATCATTCAATTCATCGTTTGCTTCCTGTTTTTTTTCATCTAATTTAGATTGATAAGACTGAATACGTACATCGATTTGTTTGTTTGCGATTTTTTTGATTCTTTTTAATACAGGATCAACAACATCAAAATATGCATCGCTATAACAATCTAATTCTTTTGCACCCTTAACACAAACATCAACTTCTGTATAATAATCCTTTAAAACATTTGAATTTTGTATATATATAAAAGAGTTTACCGTTCCTGATCCAATATTACTTGATCCTTTCTCATAAGATAAGTAATTCGGATTATAACAAGTACCTACAATTTTATATTTTGTGTTTTTCAAGGAGTTAGATAAAGCTTCATCTGTACCACTCTGTAATTTGATTGTATCTCCAATATGGAAAGTACCATATAATTTATTTGTAGCAGAGCTAGCCTCAATCAAACACTCATTTTCTCTTTCAGGCATTCTTCCTTCGACTACACGGATCTTATTCATCTTTTGATCAATCTCATAAGAAATGACTTTAATAACCATTTGTGTTGAATCAATCTGAGACAATGTATCCATTGAAAAGTTTGGCTGTACGGCTTTGACACCTTTTAATTTTTGAATGGCCTTTACATCTTTCTTGGTAAGTCCCAAAGTTGAATAGATTTGTATATCTTGAACATTATATTTATCAAAATACATATCGGCACTGTTTTTCATATCCGGTGCACTCGCTTTAATGCCGGCAAAGAATGCCACACCAATTGCGACAATACAAAGGATAGATAGAAAACGACCGAGGGAGATTTTAATTTCACGGAAAATATCTTTTAAATAAGAAGAAGGCATATTAATACTCTATGTCATTTACATCCATAGGATGCTCATTACATGTAATACTTTCAATTTTTCCACTACGAACTTTAATGACCTTATCTCCCATTGGTGTTAATGCTAAGTTGTGGGTAATAACTATGACAGTTTTATTTTGCGTTCTACACGTATCTTGTAAGACCTTAAGAACCTGTTTACCTGTTTGATAATCCAAAGCACCTGTGGGTTCATCACAAAGTAAAAGCTTTGGGTTTTTAGCTAATGCCCTTGCGATTGCGACACGCTGCTGCTCACCGCCAGAAAGCTGGCTAGGGAAGTTGAACATTCTATCTTTTAGTCCAACAAGTTCTATAGTTTCATCTATATCAAGTGGTTTCTTACAAATTTGTGTTGCAAGTTCAACATTTTCGCGAAGAGTAAGATTTTGAACTAGATTATAAAACTGGAAAACAAATCCAACATCATATCTTCTATAAAGTGTCATATCCTTTTCTTTATAAGAACTGATTTCACGACCATCTACAATGATTCTTCCTTCACTGACAGTATCCATTCCACCCAGTAGATTTAGAATAGTACTTTTACCAGCACCACTGGCTCCTGCGATAATCACAAACTCGCCTTGTTGTATTTCAAAACTCACATCATCTAACGCATGTATGTCGATTTCGCCCATATGATAAGTCTTTTTTACATTTTCAAAAGAAATGAAAGCGCTCATACAAATCACCTCAAACTAATTATATCAGATATTTGAGAAAATTAATATTTCATGTTAGGATTAGGATGATTTCAAAAAAAGGAGGGTTTTAATGAAGGTTCGAGTATTGACAGAAAGTGGTTGTGGATTAACCAAACAAGAAGCACAAGCGTTAGGAATTGATTTTTTACCTTTACAGGTTCAAATAGAAGATAAAACATATTTAGATGGGGTGAATTTAACAGTAGAAGAATTAAATTCATTCTTAGAAAGAGGCTTTATGCCTCAAACAAGCATGCCACCATTAGGCGATATTGAGGCTTTATTAGAATCATATAAAAATAATGGTATTACGGATGTTATTTTGATAACTCTATCAAATGGATTATCAGGAACAAATCAGGCAATACAGGCATCTGGTAAATGGCATGGGGTTAAAATTCATACATTAGATATATATACTACTTTAGGTGTGGAAAAATATTTGGTGTTATCAGCTCAAAAATTAGTTGAACAAGAAATACACCCAGAAGAAATCATTTCACGTTTAAAAGACAGCGTAGATCATTCACGTGGTTTTTTAATTCCAGAAGATTTAGATCATCTAGCTAAGGGAGGACGATTAACTCCAATGGCAGCTAAGCTTGCAGGAATGTTGAAAATTAAACCAATCTTGGAAGTATCTAAAAATACTGAAGGAAAAGTCGATGTTTTTGATAAAGTACGTACAATGTCCAAAGCTATTAAAAAAGCTGTTAAAGTGATTTCAAAAGATGCGAATGCACAAGATTATGAATTTTATGTATTAAACGGAGAAAATCAAGAAGGTACACAAATTGCGATAGATGAGCTACACGATGTGTTTGGCGAAGATATTCAAATTCATACAGATCCAATGTATGCCGTTATTGCAGTACACACAGGATTAGGTGCTGTAGGCGTTCAATTTGTGAAAAAAGTAAAGGGGGCCTAGCCATGAAGATTGCATTTGTGACGGATACCGGAACAGGCCAGCATCCAGACTATTGGAAAGAAAAAGGAATTTATTGTCTTCCATTACAAATTACTTGTGATGGTGAATCAAAAGATGAATATACCGAAATTACATATTCTGAAGTGATTCAAAAATTACATGAGAAAAAGGTTTTAAAAACATCTTTACCAAGTTTAGGCAAAATTCAAGATTGTTTTGAAGAATTAAAAAATGAAGGATATGACACAATTTTTGCGGTTCCTATTTGTCGAGGATTATCCGGAACATTAGATTCTATGGAAATGATTGCAAATCAATTAGAAATGAAATTTGTAGGCGTTGATTGTTATTGTACAGCGGTTGAACAAGGATGTATGATTGAGACAGCTAAAAAGATGTATGAAGCAAACATTCCAATTGATGAAATTATTAAAAAACTACAAAGCATTGCGGATAGTTGTGAAACTGTGTTGTTGTGTGATGATTTAGATCATATGAAACGTGGTGGAAGATTGACACCAATGGCTGCGGCACTAGGTGGTTTATTGAAAATCAAACCTGTTTTACACATTGGTAAAAGTACGAATGGAAAAGTAGATGTATTAGATAAAGTTCGTACAATGAAACGTGCTCAAGATCGTGTTATTAAACATTTAAAAGAATTGAATGTAGATTCTAATTATACATTTATTGTTGCGCACGTTGATGCATTAGATGCTGCAAAAGAGTATGCTCAAAAGATTGAAAGCCAAATAGAAGGCGCTAAAGTAAAAGTAATCAATTTAGTAAGTGCAGTCGGAATTCATACGGGACTTGGCTGCTTAGCATTACAAGTGTTCAATGAAATGAAAGACTAGAAGTATCAAGAATGATGCTTCTTTTTTCTTTTTCACTATAAGAAAAACGCCTATATCCATTGGATAGGCGTTTCATTGTTTTTAATTAGATATTCATTCGCAAGCTTAAAATGATTGTTTCCAAAGAAACCTCGATAAGCACTTAAAGGACTTGGATGCGGACTTGTAAGAATTAAATGTTTTGGATTTGTTAGTAATTTCTTGGCCTGGATAGCCTTAGATCCCCATAATAAAAATACAACAGGGCCATCCTTTTCATTGATCCATCTTAAAGCTTCATTTGTAAAATTCTGCCATCCTTTATCTTGATGAGATAAAGGTTTATGCTCTTCAACTGTAAGGATAGTATTCATTAATAGTACTCCTTGTTTAGCCCAGTCGGTCAAATCACCCGTGCGATGTACAGGAGTTTGATACTCATTTTCTAGTTCTTTATACATGTTTTGTAAAGATGGAGGTAAAGGAAAGTTGCTTGGTACACTGAATGAGTAACCTTGAGCTTGTCCTGGACCATGATATGGATCTTGTCCTAAAATAACAACTTTTGTATCTTTTAAAGAAGTTGTTTTAAAGGCTGCAAAAATATTTTCTTTTGCAGGATAAATATTTTTTGTCTTATATTCCTTAGCTAAAAAATAGCGTAAATTTAGTAAATAATCTTTTTGTATTTCTTGATCAAACAGTTGATCCCAGTCATTATGCATAATCATGTGATTCACTTCTTTCTTTAGTGATATAATAATACCATGAATGTACAAGAGAAAATTAATAAAATGGAAAATTGTCGTGGAAAAAACCATGACCTATTAGAATTCAGACAATGGTTAACGGATGCAATGCCAAATCATACAGCCTTAAAAAAGATTCAGGTAGCTGGTACAAACGGAAAGGGAAGTACTTCAATTTGGCTAAGAGATTTGTTGATGAAAAAAGGATATAAAGTAGGGGTTTTTACATCTCCACATTTGATTCATCATACAGAAAGAATACGCGTGAATGATACATGTATTACTTTAGCTGATTGGGAAAGAATCTATGATCAATATGAAGAGTTATTCTTATTACATAAGATGACAATGTTTGAAATGGATCTATGGATGTCAATGGCCTATTTTATTGAACAACAAGTTGATTACTGCATTATTGAAGCTGGGATGGGTGGTCGTTTGGATGCGACAACAGCTTTGGATTATAAAGCCTGCTTAATTACTAATGTAGGACTTGATCATACGGAATATTTAGGGGATACATTTGAACAAATCGCTTATGAAAAATCAGGTGTATTTAAGCCAAATGTTCCTGCTTTGACAACCGAAGATAAACCGGAATGCCAAAAAGTAATGGAGCTTGTTGCAGATTATATGAAAACACCACTATGTTTTATTGATTGTCAAGAAACTGATGTATTGAGATGGAATGGTATGACATTTCATTTGAATCCACCATTATATCAGGCTAAAAATTTATCTCTAGCATTAGAAACGTTGAATGTACTGGGAATTTGGCTCGAAGAAAATGAAATTCAACAGGTAATTGATCATTTTCAATGGGCAGGCAGATATATGGTTCTTAGAAAAGACCCATTGGTTTTATTAGATGGAGCACACAATGTACATGGAATAACAGCGTTGATACAATCTTTGAAGGATTTTACAGGAAAGATTTATTTTTCGGTATTAAAAGAGAAGGATGCACCGCATATGATTGAATTACTTCAATCCATTAGTAAAGACATTACATTAGTAGAAATATCGAGTGCTCGTTTATATCCATTAGAAGAATTAGGGTATCCTATTATTACAGTGGATGAGTTGATCTCAAGACTTTTAGATACAAAAGAAGACAGTTTATTATGTGGTTCTCTATATTATGTAGGAGAAGTATTAGAAAAATGGGGCAATGTTTGACACACCCTATTTTAGCACTTACAATTGTTCTGTTGAGACTGGAGCGATAATATGTTTACAATAGAGGATTTTTTGCGTGTATCGAATCAAATGAGGGATTATTATGCAAAAAAAATAAAAGATAGTTTTCAAGAATTTAATTTTTCACCAAATGAAATATCTATCTTGATTGTTTTAAAGAATAATTCAACTATTACAACAAGTACGGAATTAAAAGTGGTGTTAGGCGTTTCAAAGACTCTGATTTCTAGAAGTGTTGATTCGTTGGAAAAAAAGGGACTTATTTGTACTTGCATAGATGAAAAAGATAGTCGAATACACCATTTACAACTCACAGGCGAGTGTAAACCTATTTTAAAGATTATTGATGAAGAGATTGGTAAAATCAATAAAACATTATTTAATGATGTGTCTGTAGAAGAAATGAAAAGCTTGAAGCAGACGATGAGTAAATTACAGAAGTGTGTTGAAAAAGAAGAATAGTTATATAGCATATAACCACTAAACTTGCTACAATAGAAGTAACAAGGGAGGTGTTCTTATGGACAACACAGTTTTGTATGATCTTTCTTATGGTATGTATGCCGTGGGTGTAAAAGACGGCATGCGCGAATGCGGATGTATTGTGAATACTGTATTTCAGGTTTCTACGATAGGACCGCTAATTGCCTTGAGTATGAACAAGGATAATTATACTTGTTCATTGATTGAAAAAAATAAGTGTTTTTCTTTATCAATCTTGCCTGAAACAATAGATTCACAAGTAATTACGGATTTAGGTTTTCAAACAGGAAAAGATAAAGATAAGTGGGCGAAGTTGAATCATCATTTGTTTAGAGAATTGCCTGTTGTAGATGATGCGTTAGGATACATGATGTGTGAAGTACAAAGTCAGATGGATGCAGGAACACACTTTGTATTCTTGGCAAAAGTCGTTGATGCCAAGAAAGGTGATTCTGGTAAACCAATGACCTATGCATATTATCATAATGTATTAAAACAAAGCGCACCGGCAAAAGCACCTACATACAGAAAAGAAGAAAAGTGGGTATGCAGTGTTTGTGGATATGTATATGATGGTGATGATTTTGAAAGTGAACCAGATGATTATGTATGTCCAGTTTGTGGAGCTAAAAAAGACATGTTTAAATTGCAGTAAAAAAGGTGGACCTATTAACGGTTCACCTTTGGCTTTAATTGAATACATGTTTTCATTACTAAATATAAAATAACGACTTGGAATGGTAATGAAATTAAGTTTTTGATTAATTTAGGACTCGCAATAACTAAGAATGGAGTTCCCCACAACATAGATGTAAATAGTGTGTTTAGAAATAAACTGACAACGACATCATATGTTATTCGACATAAGATGACGCGAACCCAAGTGATTCTTTCGCAGTTATAGAAGTAAGCTGAAAAAATACATGCGCTTGCCATAGTTGAAATCATAAAGATTGGATAATATGCACCCACAGGTTTGACCATGTAATTGACTAAATCTAGTAATGGTGCAAGCACTAAGTTTGGAACGGGTCCATAAAGTAAGCAGCTGGCAGCTGTCGCAATGGAAGCAAAGCCTAGTTTTAACTGGTTTGTGATTTGGATGGATCCAAATAAGTTAAGAATAACATTTAGGGCAAAAAATAATGCCACACCTACGATAACACGCACGTTTTTTAATGAGCGTGCATTTTCTTTTAACATTACAAAGTATTGATTCATATATAAAAAGACCTCCTTTTTCCATATTGCGATACAAAAAAAGAAAGTCTTTAATTTTTTCGATCACAACAGCGGGATGCAAAATATGTACCGCAAGAATAACTTTTCGTTCCTTAACCAACTCCCCGTGTTAAAGACACTTAACGCACATATTTTTACTCTGTATGTAGTTGAATTATATGTATTAAAAAGAGATCTGTCAACAGATCTCTTTAATTGTTATTCGATTGTAGCTTTGTCTAACGCTTTAACGAAGTCATACAATGCAGCTGTATCTAAGTTTTTGATCTTTTTGTTGTATAGATCATAGTAACTTAAACCATTGATTGCTACATATGGACATAAAGCAGAAACTTTTTCGTAAACTTCTTTATAAGCAGCAGTACTTGCAGCTTGATCAGTTGTGTGTAATGCAGTATCTAATAATGCATCTAAATCAGGATCTGATAAACGAGCTGTATTATCTGTTTGACCAGTTTGGCATAATAAGTTGATACCAGTGTCATCACCTGAACCAAATTGCCATCCCATGTAAGATACTTCCCAATCGTTAACTGTATCATCACCTTGAACAGTCGCAACCATTGTGTTGAATTCACTTAAGTTTGTTTTGAAATCAACGCCAAGTTCTTCGCCCCAAGCTTTTTCTAGCATTGGAAGCATTGTATCTAATTGATCTTTACCTTTTGTAGAAACCATACGAACAGTTAATTTTTGTCCATCTTTTTCACGTTTTCCATCACTACCTACAGTCCATCCAGCATCATCTAAGATTTGTTTAGCTTTTTCGATATCATAATCATAGTAAGTCATGTTGTCATCTTTTTCTTTACCGGTAACGATATCACCTAATTGTGATGAAATTGGGTTAGCCATTAATACTGGAACGAAACCAGGTTGAGTTTTCTTAACATCCTTACTTCCTTTAGAGAATGAGTAGTAGCTATCAACAAATGATTGACGGTCAATCGCATAAGTTAATGCTTGACGTACAGCAGGATCTGCAGTGGCTCCAGCTTCACAGTTGTAAATAAAGTATTGCATTGAGCTTGATGCGTAGTTGTTGTAAGTTAAGTTCTTATCTAAACTTGCAGTACCAACTTTATCAGCGTTATCAGCTTGTGGTAATAAATCAACTGTTCCTTTTTGAAGCTCTTGAAGTTCTGTTGAAGTATCACAAATCTTCATTACAACATTATCAATTTGGTATTCTCCATCTTTAGCTTTAAATTTATCATTCTTGACAAATGTGGCAGCTGAATCTTTTTGGAAGTTTTTCAATACATATGGTCCAGTACCAATTGGTTCACTAGCCTTGTCTTCAAACATCTTTGTATCACCTTTTTTGTATTTTTTGAATTGTGAATTAGAGATGATTGGGAATGTACCAACTTGGCTGATTGCATCGATTCTTGGTGTTGCCAGGTGGAAAGCAACTGTGTAATCATCAATTTTTTCAACACCACTTAGAGTTTCGGCATCTCCATCATGATATTCTTTATAACCTTCTAAGTAATCAACATATGTTGAGAAACGACCAGTATAGCTTGGATCAGCCATAGCTGTAAATGTCAATACAACATCATCTGCATCCTGTTTAGATCCATCAGAAAATTTAACTCCCTTTTTCAATTTGAATGTTAATGTTGATCCATCCTCACTAATAGTTGGTTGTTCAGTAGCAAGTTCTGGTTGTAATTGATTATCACGATCATAGCTCAACATACTTTGATAAACCATTTCAATAACGTAATCATCATATACAGTTTGATAATACAATGGAGAGAAAATTCCATTGAAACCTGTGTTTAAGCCCACTGTCAACGTTTTACCATTTGCACCAGATGATCCACTAGCACAACCAGTCATCATTGCAGCTGCCATACATACGGCACCGGCCTTCTTTAAATAGTGACTTGTTTTCATAATTTGCACCTATCCCTTCTTGTGATGTCACTAGTGTAAAACTTTACAATGAAAAATGCAAGCAAAATTTACATTATTTTACATCTGTATGTAAAATAATTACAATTTATACATAATGTATACATTATATGAACAATATGTTATTTATCATATACACATTTTATGAATAAACTATGAGAAAAAGTTCACATTGTTTTTGTGGTAAATAAAGCATTTTTGGACTATACTTTGATAGAAAAGAGGTAGTTAAAGTTATGATTATTGATGAATTAGAAAAAAAGGTCCAAGGAAAGGGAGTACGAATCGTATTTACCGAAGGTTGGGATCCACGTGTACAAAAGGCAGCTATTGATTTGAAAAATAATGATGTTGTTTGCCCAGTATTGTTAGGAACTCCAGAGGAAATCGCTGGTTGTGCACAAAAGAATGGTTTAAATGTTGAAGGAATCGAACAAATCGATCCAAATAACTTTGAACATATGGATGAAATGGTTCGTAAAATGGTTGAATTACGTCGTGGTAAAATGGGCGAAGAAAAAGTTCGTACAGCATTGAAGAGCACAAACTATTTTGGAACTATGTTAGTTCAAATGGGATATGCTGATGGATTATTAGGTGGTGCTACATATTCTACAGCGGATACTGTACGTCCTGCATTACAATTAGTAAAAGCAGCTCCAGGAAACAAATTAGTTTCTTCTTGTTTCATTTTAATTAAAGAAGAATCTCAATTGATTATGGGTGACTGCTCAATTAACATCAACCCTAACACAGATGATTTAGTAGAAATCACAATGCAAACAGCTAAGTCAGCTCGTCAATTTGGTGTAGAACCAAAAGTTGCATTATTATCATATTCAACAATGGGTAGTGCAAAAGGTGAATGTGTTGCTAAGATGACTGAAGCAAGTGATCGTTTGCGTCGTATTGCTGATTTCGATATTGATGGAGAAATGCAATTTGACTGTGCAGTAAGTGAAGAAGTTGCTCGTTTAAAAGCCCCTAATTCAAAAGTTGCTGGACATGCAAATACTTTTATCTTCCCTAACTTGTCAAGTGGAAATATTGGATACAAGATTGCTGCTCGTTTAGGTGGATATGAAGCAGTTGGACCAATCTTACAAGGATTGAACGCACCAATCAATGACTTATCTCGTGGATGTACTTCAGATGAAATCTACAAGATGGCTATTGTAACTGCTGCTCAAAAAGATATGGATATCTAATTTAAATAATTATATTTTTCGATAAAAGAATCTCAATTGAGGTTCTTTTTTTCGTGCTATGAAAAAAGAGATGATTTTTCATCTCTTAAACTACGATATTAAAAACATGTACTGCAATATTGAAATAAACTAGAATAGAGCAAGTATCCACAATTGTTGTGATTAATGGACTGGCCATAATAGCTGGATCTACACCAATCTTATTTGCAAATAATGGAAGAATACAACCAATTAATTTTGCAACAATAACAACAACCATTAATGAAAGGGCAACGACAATTGCGATATTAAAGTTTTGGTATTGTATGAAAATACGTAAACCATTAGCTGCAGCTAAAATAAATCCAACAACAAGTGAAATTCTAAATTCTTTAAACATGACTTTAAAAATTTCTTTAAAATGAATTTCTCCCAAAGCTAGACCACGAATAATCAAAGTTGAACTCTGTGATCCACAGTTTCCACCTGTATCCATCAACATTGGAATAAAGGATACTAGTAATGGTACGGCGCTGAAGGCATTTTCATATCGGGTGATAATACTTCCTGTGATTGTGGCAGAAAACATTAAGACAAGTAACCATAAGATACGGTGTTTTGCTTGTTGCCAAACCGTAGTTTCAAAATATGTTTTTTCATTGGGTTCCATGGCAGCCATACGAGAAATATCTTCGTTGGTTTCATCAACCATAACATCCATGGCATCGTCAAATGTAACAATACCAACAAGGCATCCATCACTATCAAGTACGGGCATCGCAATCAAGTCATATTTTCTAAATAAGTGAGCAACCTGTTCCTGATCTGTATGAGTGTGTACAGAAATAATGTTCGTATTCATTAGATTTGTGATATTTTCATCATCATCACTCGTCATTAAGCTTTTAGCTGTCACAATACCCATCAATCTTTTATTTTCAGTGACATAACAAGTATAAATTGTCTCTTTATGGATACCAATATCCTTAATATGGTTCATGGCCTGTTTTACAGTCATTGTTTTTTTCAATGTGACATATTCAGTCGTCATGATGGAACCGGCACTGTCTTCAGGATATTTTAAAAGTTTGTTGATGGTTGAACGCTTATTTGAATCTAAGTTTTTCAAAATACGCGTTACTAAGTTTGCAGGTAGATCCTCTAACATATCTACTGTATCATCCATATAAAGATCATCCAATAGTTCTTTTAATTCAGTTTCTGAAAACATGTCTACCAGATATGTCTGCATCTTCGAACTCATGCATGAGAATACATTGGCAGCTTTTTCTTTAGAAATTAAACGGAATGCCAAAGCACATTCTTTCGCATCTAACTCTTCTAAAAAGGCAGCTGTATCCATATCGTTTATTTCGGAAAGTATATTTTGTGCAGTTTTGTATTTTTTGTCTTGTAGTAATTGAATGAATTCTTCTTTGTTCATCATAATTATGTACCTCTGCTTTCTTTAAATAATTCAAACTATTCCCATCCGGATCCGTACACATACAAGCCTCACCTCCTTATATAAAGAAAACGCCATTGCCTAAACAATGACGTCATTAACCTAAATATCACCGTTCAAGCTTTAGTATCACAGGGCATATTAATTACATTAAGCCAAGCCTTTGCGACTTAGCCTGCTGACCAACGAGTCGTGTCTCCACAACTTTGCGGCAGTAATCTTAGGAAATCCAAATCCCTGCGGTAACCTCACCTACCGTATATCTTTATGTACGTGAAAAGAATAATATAAATTAGTAAGTGAGTCAACCTTAACAGTATAAAAATTATGTTAAATCTATATAATATGAAAACTATCCTTATTTTTAAGAATTTCTGGTGTCTTTCTAAGAATGAAATCTAGAAATGTCTTGCCTGCATAAGATAAAGTATCGTAATTATTATAGGCAATGCCAACATGACGAAATAGATTTTCTTGTATTGGAATCAAACACAAATCGTCATAATCACTTAAAGCATTTTGATAAAGTATGGAAATACCTAAGTTCTGACGAATCATAGCTAAAATAGTAAAGTCATCATATACTTTGTGTTTAATCTGTACGTGTAATCCTAGATTTTGAAATGTTTTTATTGGTAAAGAATATTCTCCCTCATCCAATTGAATGAAAGGATACTTTGCGATTTGTTTCATGCTTAATACTTCATAATTAGCTAACACATGACTTTGTGGCACCAACGCAAACATTTCATCATAATACAATTCTTGATATTCAACTAAATAGGCGAGATAGTTTAAATGCATTAAAGAAAATAGAAGATTTACATGACCAGGGAGATGGGATAAGAAGTGCGATTGCAATTTTGGCTTCATTAATAGTAAATGATAAATCATTATTTTTAATAGATGAGCCAGAAACATTTATGCATCCTCCACAAGCAAGGTTATTAGGGAAAAATAACGTATCTTTGTCTAAACAGAAACAATGTTTTATTTCGACACATAGTATTGATTTTATTAAAGGTGTTTTAGAAACAGGATCTTCTAGAGTAAAAATAATAAAGATTGATAGATCAGAAAATAAAAATAAATTTAATTTAATAGATAATGATAGTGTTGCAGAGATTGCAAATGATAAGAATTTAAAATATACGAGTATTTTAGATGGATTGTTTTATAATCGATTAGTGATTTGCAAAAATGAAAGCGATTGTAAATTCTATTCGGCAATACTAGAAAATTTAGACTTGGCAATATATCAAAATACTTTGTTTAGTGCAGTTGGGGGAAAGCATCAATTTAAAAAAGTTATACCATTATTGAATAAATTAAATATAAATTATTCTGTTATTGCGGATATAGATCTGATAAATAATGCAGATAATTTAAAACAATTAGTCAATTCAATTAAGAATGATTGCTATAATAAAATAGAAAGTCCGTATAATACATTAGAAAATTAATACATCAATGTTGATAAAAAACACCAATCGAAG
>ENA-OOZG01001291-OOZG01001291.1-human-gut-metagenome-genome-assembly--contig:-NODE-1291-length-18191-cov-2.201037_pt1 | contig 18191 bp, 14 predicted proteins | sample MGYA00241706_ERZ501384 | MGnify/ENA primary metagenome ERZ501384 (study PRJEB25962, sample SAMEA2042742) | human gut metagenome | biome: human gut; feature: human-associated habitat; material: faeces...
ATCTCTGGAAGAAGCTGCTATGGTTCATGGAATCGACGCAGATGTTTTAACTGCGCAGATTAATGATTTTTTGGCAAACAAATAAGAATTAAGCCGAATAATTGTGAGATTTGGTAAATAAAATGCCATCGGGAAAATTATCCTGATGGCATTTTTAAGTCTGTTTTATAAATCAGCAAGTTGTTCTAATGCATGACCGGAAAGAATACAGTCAGCATGTTCAATCAGATGTGCTTCTCCGGCTAAAGAGAATGGTTTTCCACTTCCATATTCGGAGAGCATGTTGCAGACTTTATTAAAATCAGATGGAGAACTTCCGGACTGATGGAGTACTAAACTGTATTCTTCTGCAAAGTCATCTTTATATAAAGAATTTTTTCCGGTAAAGAAATGATTCAATGCTTTGGAAGCCAGAATTACATCATCAAGTGTATGGAACGTAAAGTTGCGGATTAAATCAAGCTTGATTTCTGTATCCTCTTCGGAAGTTTCTGATTTAGCAGAGGATGCAGATGCTGTATTGGTTTCAGAAGAAGCAGGCTGTGGTTTGGAAGATTTCTTTTTTGCGGCAGCTTTGCTTCTTGCATCATAAACTTTTTGGAAGAGGTCTAAAATATCATCTGCTCCTTCAATAGCTGGAGGGGCGGAAAGCGTATCATTTCCGGAAGAAGAAAACGGTGTAAATTTTGAAAAACGGGTATCTAACTCGTCAGGGTCTTCTACTTTTGTAATGATTAAGACGATACTGTCCATTGAAATTGGAATTGCCTCAATCATAAGAGGAATATTGTCCGCTTCAAATCCAAATTCAATGTTTGCCTGCTGCATCATATCACGAAACAGACTTTTGGCTTTCTCTGTGCCATAAGCAAGCTCACTTAAACGAATCTGGCGGTCTTCTAAATCCGCTTTTGTTAAAGTGCATCGAATCTGATTTTCATTAATTTTTTCTATTTTCATAAATATCACATCCTGTCTCAAACTATTCTACAATCAAAAGAATATACTTTTTCATTTATATTATATACTATCAAAACGAAGAATGTAAAGCAGTTCCTTGTTTTTTCATAAATCTTCCGAATTTTAAGTAAAAATGCTTGTGGGAAAGCAGGGAGCATGGTATAGTAATACTACAGATAAAAAGGCTGGGCAGGTTTTATGGAAAGGAGGATAAAAAAACTTCAAATCCTTTATTTAGTCGAAAGCCAAATAGAATAAAAGCAAATGAATGAATGCTAGAAACAAATTCATTTATAGAAACAAATCAAAATAATCTGAGACAATTTTCTAATCATATAACCATCTGGTTAAATCGGAACATTCATTCAGAATGTCTGTAGAAATTTCCAATTTGAAAGAACAAAATATAAGAGCATAAACATAAGAATATAAAAAAATCAAAAAACGTCAAAGCTTTTTTGTCTGTAAGGAGATTTGCGCCTGTGCCAAATATCAGAATGTTACATATCTGCTATTTTGTTTCTGCTGTTATCATATATCACAAATATGTATTCTGTGAATACATAAATACAGAAAGGCAGAAAAAGTGTATGAGCAAAGAAAAAGAACCATCCCCGCTTGGGCGTGAACTGGAAACCTATCAAACAGAAGGAATTCCGCTGTGGCTGAACGGAAAACCAAGTACGCCGGAAGAAATCGTGCGTGCCTGCATGATTGAAGAAGAAGGTACTTATATGCGGGATTATGTACAGAATGAAAGGGGGAAAGTGGAACGGCTTGAATTTGATTTGATAAAATTAAAAAAAGAAGAAACATAAAAATAAAATGCTATAGGTCCCCGCTTAGGCATAAAAGAAAGGCTGCTGCTTTCATGAATAAAAATTCGGAAAGTAGCAGTCTTTTTGATTTTCTCTGAATCTTAAAAAAACATAAATTGTCGAAGAAAGATAATGACGGAAGCGAAAAGTATGTTATAATGAAAAAGAATTTGAAGATAAGGAGCGCAAAATGAGTGGAAAAAAAAGAAAAGAAATGGTTCCTGTCATTGTTGTGATTTTATTGATTGTACTGGTTGGATGTGTGGGTGCTCTAACCGCAGTTATCAAAAGAATGACTCCGTCGGATGAGAGGATGGACGTTCGCACTTATTATGGGCTGACTTCGGATGACGATGTCGCTCTGGTTTTGCAAAACACAGTCAGTGATAGAAAAGCGAAAATGATAGACGGACATATTTATCTGGATTATGATACAGTATCCGATGTTTTAGGTGGACGTTTCTACTGGGATGAAGCAAATCAAAAGATGCTTTATTCAACACCGTCAGAAGTGATTTCAATTTCACCGGACAGTAATACTTATACTGCCGGAGGAAAAGAAAAGACAGAAGAATATCCGATTATCTGTGAAAAAGAGGATACCGTATATCTGGCATTGGAATTTATCGAACAATATATGCAGATTATGGTGACAAAGAGTGAGAATCCGGATAAAGTGATTATTTCTTATAAATTTGGAACACAAAAAACGGTAACAGTAACAGAGGATACGGTAGTTCGTTATCGCGGTGGAATTAAGAGTGAAATTCTAACAGATGTTAAGAAAAAGGATAAACTGGTTCTGCTGGAGACACTGGATGAATGGTCAAGAGTTGCAACGGAAGATGGATTTGACGGTTATATCAAAAATGACAGTATTTCAGATGCAAAGGAAGAGAAAATCGAGTATCAGGGCGAATTTAATGAAACTTATACAAGCCTGACCAGAGATTATAAAATTAATTTAGCCTGGCATCAGGTAACTTCCGAAGATGCAAATAAGGCATTATCAGAAGTACTTTCCGGAACAAAGGGAATTAATGTGCTTTCCCCTACCTGGTTTTCTGTGACCGGAACAGATGGTGCAATTTCTTCGCTTGCAAGTGCGGATTATGTAAAGACTGCGCATGAGGCCGGAAAGGAAGTCTGGGGGCTGGTCGATAATTTTAATTCGAGTGTCAGTACACTTGCAACGCTTTCAAATACCGCTTCAAGAAATCATCTGGTAGAGATGCTTCTTTCAGAAGCAAAACGGGTTGGACTGGATGGAATTAATGTGGATTTTGAGTCTATGACGAAAGAGGAAGCCCCTCATTTTATTCAGTTTATCCGTGAGCTTTCTATCGGATGCAGGAAAAATCAGCTTGTGTTATCTGTGGATGATCCGGTGCCGGAATTTACAACTTACTATAATCGTAAAGAGCAGGGGATTGTAGCGGATTATGTGATTATTATGGGATATGACGAACACTATGTTGGTTCGGATGCCGGTTCCGTGGCATCACTTCCATGGGTGGAGCAGGGAGTTAAAGATACCCTTGCAGAAGTTCCGGCCAAGAGAACCATCCTTGCTATTCCATTCTATACAAGGCTCTGGAAAACGACAGATGGTGGTGCTCTTACCAGTGAGGCGATCGGAATGGATCAGGCACAGCAGGTAATCAGCGAGAATGGAGCAGAGACTTACTGGGACAAGACTACAAGTCAGAATTATGGAACCTACGAAGGTGATGGGGCTACATACCAGATCTGGCTGGAAGATGCACAGTCTGTTGCAGAAAAAGTAAAACTGATCAGCAAATATGAACTTGCTGGTGTGGCAGAATGGAAACTCGGATTTGAAAACAGTGGAATCTGGAGTGTAATAACAGAAAACCTGTCATAAACAGAAAAAAATATTATACGACACAATGATAAAAACATCCCCGGCAACATATATTAAAATAAATATGCCGGGGGTGCTTTGCGTTGAAAAAGCATTATGTAGAGCTTGGTATGGCAGTGCTCATGCTGGTCTGTTTTTATATTTTGTCCAGGGAGGCAGCAGAAACAGCAGGAAAATTTGCGGATGTATCCGGAAATATAAAAAACAGCCAGGTGATTCTGATTGATGCCGGGCACGGAGGTGTGGACTCCGGGATGGTTGGTGTCAATGATCTGAAAGAAAAGGGCATTAATCTGGAAATCTCCATGAAATTAAAAGCGATTCTGGAGAAAAAAGGATTTGCAGTAGTGATGACAAGAGAAGAAGACAGGGGCCTTTATGAAGAGAATACAAAGAATATGAAGGCACAGGATCTGCAAAATCGCATTGCAATGATTCAGAAATATTCTCCGGTACTTTCGGTAAGCATTCATCAGAACAGTTACAGCGATCCACAGGTAAAAGGTCCGCAGGTATTTTATTATGAAGATTCAAAAAAGGGGAAGGAACTTGCACTTTCCATTCAGGAGCAGATGAATGATCAGCTTTCTGTTGCACGGCCAAGAGCTGCCAAGGGAAACCGGACGTATTATCTGCTTAAAAGAAGCAGCGGGGTAATTAATATTGTAGAATGTGGTTTCCTTACCAATCCGGATGAAGCGGCACTTCTGCAAAGTGAAGAATATCAGGAAAAAGTTGCAAATGCAGTTGCAGATGGAATTGGTACATATTTAGAGGAGCAGGAGGTGCCTGAAAAAAATTGAAAAAAATGTGAATAGTCTTTTCATAAGAAGGCGATTCTGATATACTTTACGTGAATTGAGGAGAATCCTATGTTTGGAATTATCTATCTTATATTATGTATATTAACAGGAATGGAAATGGTGGGATGTCTGTTTCCGCACCAGACAACTGAAAAAGGAAATCGGATATGGGTGATCCTTCCGGCTGCTTTTGGAACAGGTACGCTGATGCTGACATGGGCAGTATATATTGTTTCCTGGATATTCAGTGTATGTGTGGGAACAGAACATCCTCTTTTTTATGGGAATTTATTGGTGATGCTGGTAACGGCACTGATTTTTCTGATGAATTTTCACCGGAAACGTAAGAAAGGAAAAACAGTATTTTCAGCAGGAAATATGGTTACCAGAAGATGGATCCTGAAAAAAGAAATATGTCTGTTTGTGATACTGGCGTTTTTTGTAACCTGGATTATGTTTTATGTCTTTCATATGAAAGACGGAGTGCTGTATTCCGGTTTTTCTGTATATGGTGATTATGCACCTCATACTGCAATGATGCGCTCTTTTTCAAGAGGAAATAATTTTCCTACACAGTATCCTCATTACGGAGGACAGGATGTGAAGTACCATTTTATGTTTCAGTTTCTGGTAGGAAATCTGGAATATCTGGGACTTCGGCTGGATCTGGGATACAATCTGGTAAGTATTCTGTCGCTGGTAGGATTTCTTATGGTGCTTTATGCAATCAGTTACCGGATGTTTTTCAGTTTCTGGGCAGGTGCATTTTCTCTGCTGTTCTTTTTTTTTCGGAGCGGAACTGCGTTCTGGAGATATTTGTGGGAGAATATCAGAACTGGAAATCTTATACAGGCGCTGACAGAAAATACGGTATTTATTGGATATACAACCAATGAAAACTGGGGACTCTGGAATTTTAATGTATATCTGAATCAGAGGCATCTTGCTTTTGGTCTTCTGATAGTGGCTGTGGCCATATGGATTTTTATGGACTGGGTAGAAGCAGGAAGTGGCCGTAAAGAGAAAGGAATTCTGTGGATTCGAAATTGCTTTTTTACCAGAGAAGCATGGATTTGCAGAAATGTGGATACAGCAATTCTGATGGGCTTGTTTTTGGGGCTTACTGCTTTCTGGAATGGGGCTGCACTCATTGGAGGACTTTTAATTCTAGCCGGTTTTGCGGTATTTTCCGATGGAAAGCTGGATTATGCTATTTGTGCGGCGCTGGCTGTTTTTTTCTCGGAACTTCAGTCAAAGATTTTTGTATCCGGAAGTGTTATGAGTCCTTCTCTCTACTGGGGATTTCTGGCAGATCATGCCACTGTAACCGGTGTACTCTGGTATCTGGCTCAGATCAGTGGATTTTTCTTTATCGGATTGGTTGTTGTTGCTGTTTTTCTGAAGAGAAGTGAAAGGGTAATTCTTGGAGGTTTTCTTCTTCCGATGCTGTTTGCTTTTCTGATATCACTGACTCCGGATATCAATGTGAACCATAAATATGTGATGATATCTTATGCGTTTGTTACGGTGTTCTGGGGATGGGTGGTAAGGAATATTTTTCTGTCAGGGAAAACGAAATGGAAGAAGTGGAGCTGTAAAGTTGCCTGTGCAATCTTATGTATCTGCCTGATAGGAACGGGTGTTTATGATTTTGTGGTGATTTTGCTGGATAATGATTCCGCACATCGTATGACCGTAGATATGGAAAGCAGCCTTACAGACTGGCTTTCTTCAAACCTCAAGAAAAACGATCTTCTTCTGACACCGGAATATACTATGAATGAAGTTACCATGTCAGGTGTGATGCTTTACTGTGGATGGCCTTATTATGCCTGGTCAGCAGGATACGATACAAATTACAGAGCCGGGCAGGCGGTAATGATTTACACGACAGACGATCCACAGGTTTTGAAAACAACAGTGAAAAAGGAAAAAATCACGTACATTCTGTTTGAGGAAGATATGGAATTTGAGCAGCAGGAATGTCGTGAAGATATTATAAAGAAGACGTATCCGTTGGTTTATAAGTCGGAGGATGGGAGAATAAGAGTTTATGAAACATGACAGTTTGTACATTATTATGCCTGCATATAATGAAGAAAAAAATATCGGAGCTGTGATTGAACAGTGGTATCCGGTTGTGGAAAAAATTGGAGGAGACAGCCGTCTGGTGATCCTAAATGATGGAAGTAAGGACGGAACATATGAGAAGATCCGGAAATATCAGGAGAAATATGACCGTCTTATCGGAATTGACAAGCCCAATGAAGGTCATGGAGGAACTATTCTTAGAGGGTATCATTATGCGGTTGACGCCGGAGCAGATTATGTTTTTCAGACAGATACTGACGGACAGACGCTTCCGGAGGAATTCTGGCAGTTCTGGGAAAAACGAAAAGAATGTGGTCTTCTTATCGGATACCGGAAAAAAAGAGAAGATGGAATTTCAAGACTTTTTGTGACAAGAGTTCTCCGCCTTGTGCTGTTTCTCATATTTAAAACGTGGGTAAAAGATGCGAATACTCCTTACCGGCTGATGAACGGAAAGCAGCTTAAAAAAGTACTGAAACGGATTCCGGACGGATTTTTCCTGTCCAATGTACTGATGACAGTGATCTATGAGAAACATCATCTGCATGTGGAATACATCCCGATCACCTTCCGTCCACGTCAGGCTGGAAAAAATTCTATTAATATGAAGCGAATTATAACAATAGGCAAACAGGCATTTCATGATTTCATGCGCCTGCGTCTCAGAATATGATACAGGAGGAACAGAAAGATGAAAGTAAAAATCAGGGAAATACTTCCGGAGTCAGTTGCGGCGGTGGTTCTGATCGCTCTTTCAGCCTGGCTTCTCGGCGGAGATGTATGGACTTTCTGGACCTGGTGGCTTCTGGCCCTTTTTATGGGAATGATTGCAATGCCGCTGACCGGAAGACTTTTTGATGGATTTGAAGATAAAGGATGGCTTTTTTCGAAAGTTCTGGCAATTGCCATAACAGGATTTCTTACCTGGTTTCTTGTGGCGGTGGAAATTCTTCCATTTACTTTTGCATCCTGTGCGGGAGTGTCCGTATTTTGTGGGGTAATCTGTGTTATTTTGTTTCATGTACAGCAGAAACATGGAATTGAATGTATTCCAACGGGGAAAATGCACCTGATTTTCAGAGAGGAGCTTCTGTTTTTCGGTATTTTTCTTCTCTGGACATATCTGGCAGGATTTCGTCCTCAGGCATATGGAACAGAGAAATTTATGGATTACGGATTTATGGAAGCCATGATGCGGAGCAAAACACTGCCGGCAAGGGATCTCTGGTACTCTCAGGGAACCATTAATTATTATTACGGTGGTCAGTATTTTGCAGTCTTTCTTACGAAGCTTACAGGCAGCAGAGTGGAAGTAACCTATAATCTGATGCGTACGTTTGTGGCTGCTTTTGCGTTTGTGTATCCATTTTCTCTGGTACGCCAGATGACCAAGGACAGGCTCTACGGGCGTATGAGCGGAAAGAAAAAATATCTGCCGTCTCTTGCGGGAGTGACTGCAGGCATTTCCGTTTCCATTGCGGGAAATGTACATTATATTGTCTATCGCTGTGTTCTGCCACTGATCCATAAAATACAGGGAGTGGAAGAAAGTGCCAGTTACTGGTTTCCGGATGCCACCCGTTATATAGGCTATAATCCGCTGAATGAAAGCGACAAAACCATTCATGAGTTCCCGAGCTATTCTTTTGTTCTGGGAGATCTTCACGCCCATGTGGTGAATGTGATGTTTGTGACATTTCTGGTGGGGCTTCTTTATGCGTGGTTTAAAAAAGTTCGTAGCAGAGGACCGGAACCGGAAAAACAGGACCTGAGAGATTTCTGGCTTAGACAGCTTTTGATGCCGCATATTCTTCTGGCTGCAGTGCTTCTTGGAATGTTCCAGTGGACAAACTATTGGGATTTTGTAATTTATTTTGTGGTAACCGGCGGTGTTGTCCTGATTGCGAATATTATCCGTTTTGGCGGAAAAATCACCAGAATTCTTTCTGTGACTGTTTTGCAGGCTGCAGAGATTATTGTGATTTCCTATCTGGTTATTCTGCCGTTTACTCTGAAATTTGAAACGATGGTACAGGGAGTTGCACTGGCACAGCATCACTCTCTCTGGTATCAGCTTCTGATTCTCTGGGGCCTTCCGGTAGTACTGACTGTTCTGCTGATTGTTTCCATTCTTGTGGAAAAACTGAGAGGCATGAAGCATAAAAGCCTGTACAGACTTCTGGAAGCGGTTACAGTTCCGGATCTTTTTGCGGTAATTATGGGGCTTTGTGCCATCGGACTGATTATCATTCCGGAACTTGTGTATGTAAGAGATATCTATGAAAACGGAAATGCCAGAGCGAACACCATGTTCAAACTTACGTATCAGGCATATATTTTGTTTGGAATGACTATGGGCTATGGAATCTACAGAATGCTGGTAGTTTCAAGACAGAAGATCGTCAAAGTCCTTTCAGGCATAGGGCTTTTTGTGCTGATCTGGACAGTGGGATACTTTGGAAATGCGGTACATTCCTGGTTTGGGGAAGTATGGAATCCGTCAAAATATCAGGGATTGAACGCAACTACATTTCTGGAAACTGATTTTCCGCAGGATGCGGCAGCAATTCGCTGGTTGAAACAGAATATTGAGGGATCTCCGGTTGTGCTGGAAGCCAATGGGGACAGTTACAGCGGATACGAAAGAGTCTCTGCGTCGACAGGCCTTCCTACGGTACTTGGCTGGTATGTTCACGAGTGGCTGTGGAGAAACGACGTGCCGGATCTTAATCAGAAAAGTGCAGATATTCAGACTATTTATACATCCGGCGATGTGGAAACCGTGAAATCTCTTGTAAAGAAATATGACATTTCCTATATTTTTGTAGGTGGACAGGAAAAAGAAAAGTATGGTACCGATCTCAATGACAGCCTGCTTCAGAGCCTTGGAAGTATTGCCTATGTGGATGTGACATCAGGAACCTATATTGTAAAAGTAAGTGTACAGTAAAGGGATAAACAGAAATCTTCGGATGATTCTCAGGAAAGCCTGCAAAAGATTGACATTTTTTCTGTGATAACGCTATAATAGACATATTACAGGTAAATTTATGAGGAAGAATGTTGCTTCTGCGGCATTATAGCGGGAGGAGGAAGATTTATGAACAGAATTGACAGGCTTTATATGGAAATGATCCGCTATTACCAGGGTGATCCTAAACATATTCAGCATTTTGTGAAGGTACACAGTTTTTCCAGGCTGATTGGCCAGGGAGAGGGGCTGGATGAAAGCACAATGTATACATTGGAAGCTGCGGCGCTTGTTCATGATATTGGAATTAAGATCGGAATGGAAAAATATGGCCGTTCGGATGGAAAGACGCAGGAAGCAGAAGGTCCGGCAGCTGCAAGGGAAATGCTGGGGAGACTTGGCTTTCAGGAAAAGGTAATCCGAAGAGTAGAATATCTGGTAGGGCATCATCACACCTACAAGAATATTGATGGAATGGATTACCAGATTCTTGTGGAAGCAGATTTTCTTGTAAACTATTTTGAGAACGGACTTGACAGAGAACATATAAAAACAAGTGCGGAAAAGATATTTAAAACAGAAACCGGCAAAAAAATTGTAAAAGAAATGTTTTTCCCGGAAGCTTTTCAGAAGTCGGAAACCTGGGCGCAGGATGCACTGCAGGATCTGGAAGATTTTATTGAAGAGCAGGGAATTTATATCAGACAGTAATGGAGCGTAAAATGAAAGCAGAAATAGCAGTTATGACAGCAGAACATATCGATATGGATGCAATTGCCAGAGGCGGGGAAATCCTGAAAAACGGAGGCCTTGTAGCATTTCCTACAGAGACGGTATACGGTCTCGGAGGAAATGCATTGGACCCAAAAGCATCTATGAAAATATATGCGGCCAAGGGAAGACCTTCAGATAATCCGCTGATCATACACATTGCGGATATCCGTGATCTGGATAAGATTGTCACGGAGGTTCCGGAAAAAGCAAGGATTCTGGCAGAAAAATACTGGCCGGGACCGTTGACCATGATTCTTCCGAAGGCAGATATCGTGCCAAAGGAAACAACCGGTGGGCTTGACAGCGTGGCAGTACGTTTTCCAAGTGACCGGATTGCACAGGAGTTGATTCTTGCGGCCGGGGGATATGTTGCAGCACCAAGTGCCAATACTTCCGGAAGACCGAGCCCGACCACAGCAGGACATGTAGCGGAAGATCTGGGAGATGCCATTGATATGATCATTGATGGCGGACAGGTGAATATCGGACTGGAATCTACCATTGTGGATTTTACGGAAGACGTACCGGTCGTATTACGGCCAGGATATATTTCGCTGGAAATGCTTCAGGAAACGCTGGGTGAGGTACGGATGGATAAAGGACTGATCAAACCGGACAGCAAGGTACATCCGAAGGCACCGGGAATGAAATATCGTCACTATGCCCCGAAAGCGGATCTTGCAATTGTGGAAGGCCCAACGGAACGGGTTATTGCAGAAATTGAAAAGAGAGCACTGGCTGCACAGGAGAATGGACAGACAGTAGGAATTATTGCAACGGATGAAACAAAAAGCAGATATTCACATGGTATTATAAAGAGTATTGGAAGCAGAGAGCAGGAAGAAACCATTGCACATCATCTTTATGAAGTGCTTCGTGAATTTGACAGCTGTAATGTAAGTGCCATTTATTCAGAGGCATTTTTTACACCAAGAATGGGACAGGCGATCATGAACCGCTTACTGAAAGCGGCTGGTCATAAAATTATCAACGTTGAGGAGGAAGAAAAATGATAGCACTGGGATGTGACCACGGCGGATATGAGCTGATGCAGGAGGTCAAAAAACATCTGGAAGAGAGAGATCTGGAGTATAAAGATTACGGATGCAATGGTCCTGAATCTGTAGATTATCCGGTTTACGGAAAAAAAGTTGCCGAGGCTATTGTAAACGGTGAGTGTGAGAAAGGTATTCTGATCTGTGGTACAGGAATCGGAATTTCCATCACAGCAAATAAATTCAAAGGAATCCGTGCCGCACTTTGTACGGACTGCTTTACTGCAGAAGCGACAAGACTTCATAACGATGCCAATATTCTGGCTATGGGAGGTCGTGTAGTAGGTCCGGGACTTGCTCTGAAGATTGTGGACATATTCCTGGATACACCGTTTTCCGGTGATGAGCGTCATATCAGAAGGATCAACATGATCGAGGATTAAGCTTATGGATAAAAAAGGACAGAAACGTAAGGATTATCTTTCCTGGGATGAGTATTTTATGGGAGTGGCCATGCTTTCCGGTATGCGTTCCAAGGACCCGCATTCACAGGTAGGTGCCTGTATTGTAAGTGAAGATAACAAGATCCTGTCAATGGGATATAATGGATTTCCAAAAGGCTGTTCCGACGATGTGTTTCCGTGGGGAAGAGAAGGGGAAACTCTGGATACCAAATATCTTTATGTGACGCACAGTGAGCTGAATGCCATTCTGAATTACAGAGGCGGAAGTTTGGAAGGAGCCAAGCTTTATGTGTCACTTTTTCCATGTAACGAATGTGCCAAGGCAATTATTCAGGCAGGAATCAAAACGGTAGTATATGACTGCGATAAATATGCAGATACCCCTTCCGTGATTGCATCCAAAAAGATGCTGGATGCAGCCGGGGTACGGTATTATAAATATAACCGGACAGACCGGGAGATTACGATCAGGGTATAAAAAACAACAGAAATAAGAGAAAACAGCAGCTTCGGCCTGATGCATCATCAGGATCCAAACTGCTGTTTCTTTTTTTATAAATGTTCAGGAGTGGGTTTCATCCGGTCCGGATAAAGCTGCGGGAGATATCTTCTGGGGAAAACTTAAGCATACTTTAAAAAGATCGCCATCCAGATAGAGATTAAAAGTTCCACCCTGAAGCTGCGTCAGGCTCTGTGCAATGGATAATCCAAGACCACTGCCCTCCGTGTTCCGGGCAACATCACCACGGATAAAACGTTCGGTCAGTTCTTCCGCAGGAATGTTTAAAGGCTGTGCGGAAATATTTTTTAAAGTAAAGATGACCTGATTGTTTTTCAGAAGGACTTCCGCATAGACTCTTGTATTTTCCATGGCATATTTCAGAACATTTCCGAAAAGATTTTCAAGGATACGCCACATCCGTCTGCCATCGGCAAAAATCATGGCAGGAGTATCCGGAAAATGTGTCATCAGTGTCAGATGCCGGTCTTCCAGGCGTTCTTCAAATTCTCCCATTACCTGATAAAGCATTTCTACAAAGTTCAGGTCTGCCATTTCCAGAGACAGGTTTCCGGTACTTGCTTTGGATGCTTCCACAACATCTTCCGTCAGGCTTTTCAGACGGTGGGACTTGGAATCCAGAATGTCCAGATACTTCAGAACTTCCTGGTCCGTGAAATTTTTTCTTTTCAGAAGATCTACATAGTTGATGATGGAAGTCAGAGGCGTTTTCAGATCATGGGAAACGTTGGTGATGAGTTCCGTTTTCAAACGTTCGTCTTTCAGACTTTTTTCTACAGCAGCATCAAGGCCGTCGCCAATTCGGTTGATGTACTGCGCCATTTCTTTCTGGTCCCCACGAAGCTTTTCTTCCGGGATCTTGTAAGTGAGTTCCCCGTCTGTGATCCGTTTCAGGCCATCAAGGAGAAGTTCCCGTCCAAGAGCAATTTTGTAGACAAAGAAAAGAGCGCCCAGATCCAGAAGAAAAAGCAGTAAAAACATCAAAAACCAGCCACCGGATGCAGGAATCAGGGCACTGAAGAAAAACTCAAGGAACAGAAATACGCCAAGTCCTATTACCATGCGGATTCTGCTGATGGTGTTTCTGGAGAAAAACTCGATCAGTTTCCCGGCTTTGTGCAGGCACAGACGGAGGAATTTCAGGCATCTGCGAAGGAAGCTGTTTTTCCACAGAGTGTGCGCTTTGATCCTGCGGACCAGGCTTAAATAACCAATCCAGAACATACAGGAGATCAGGAAAATCGTGATTCCGATGATGATCATGGAAGCGATATGATTATTGGTAGCATATTGCAGATTCAGCCCTGTAGTTAATATACCAAGTGTCGGGATACATACAAGCCCTGCCGCTATTTCAGTATCAATCCGGTCAAAAAAGTTCAGCTCCGGCTGTATATTGCCAGTACTGCCCTTATCAGAATTCCTTTTTCCTGTATGGACTGTAAGCCAGATAAAATCCATGAGAAAGAGCAGAAAACTGATCACAGCGACTACTGCAGCCGGAATAAATAAAGTACGGTAAGTCTGGAAATACTGTCTGGCAGTTTTTACGGAATCCGCTACAGGAAGGCTGGTGTCATCAATCCAGGCCAGAAAACTGCAGTTTTCATCGTATGTGGAGTTTCGAAGAAGATTGATCCAGCTTTCAATGGAAGAACTCGGCTCAGAGGAAAGATTCAGGTTGGTAAGACCACTCTGAGCATCTTTCTCGGTTTTTGCAGTGTCATTAACATCCAGGAGCACATAAGGCTTTTTGTTCGAAAAACCGGAAATGTGAGTCAGATCGGAAGTGTAGCCGGCATCTGTGTTTGTGAAGATATCTTTTGTGCTGTTATCTGTATAGGCGTAGCGGATATTGGAGCTGCCGCTGTTGTATTCATTCAGTGCCTGGGCAGCAGCTGTCCAGTTGGAAAAAAGCTCTCGGGCATTATCCAGCTGTTCAAAAGCATCGGTCAGGGTTCCCTTGAAATTCCTGGTTTGGGATGAGGTGGAATTCATATAGTCCAGGAGGCTGTCGTAGCCTTCCGGTGCACAGGGAATTTTGAAGACCGGAGTAAGCATATCTGCCACATCTGTGTAAACGATATTTCCATTTTTGTCGGTAATGCTTTCAAGAGGCTCCATTTCCCGGATGCCGCTGGCTGCATATTCTGCTTTTAAAGAAGAAAGAACCCGATCTGTCCAGTCATTCTGGGAAATTCCTTCGGATTTCAGAGCGCCTTGCAATGCATTCAGCTGCAGGGTGCCATCTTCCAGAGCTTTGGAAAAATCGGAATAATACATATATTGGGTTTTGCCTTCCGGGGTGGTGAGGCCCAAGACGATCCAGTCATCATCGGAATTTATGCTCTGCAGGCTCCATTCCTTAAGATCGTTGAAGGAGTAGGCAAGACCGGAGGTGTTTTTGAAGGAAAGAGAATCTCCGTTGTAAAGTTCTCCAAGATCAATGTACGTGTTTTCATCTGCCTGATCCAGAATTTCTCTGGCCGAGATTCCGTTCAGGATAGTAGAAATTTTGGTGTAGAAATCATTGGAAAAGGCAGAAGTCTGGAAATAATCCTTTGTTCTGAGATCATTGACGGAATCCATCTGGATCCCTGCCTGGATCACCAGTGCCGCTGAAAATGCCAGGACAAGCGGCAGGATAAGGCCAAGGACAAGAGCGGGAATCCTCATAAGAGACCGATTTGTTCCTTTATGTTTGTTTGTACGCATAATACCCCTTTCTGAAGTACGAAGACTTCAAGTGCCGGATGGATTACCGGCTAAGCTTTTCAATTTTGTAACCCAGGCCCCAGACAACTTTCAGATAGCGTGGTTCTCTGGGATTGATTTCGATCTTTTCACGGATGTGGCGGATATGTACAGCCACGGTGTTGTCTGCTGCCAGGGCATCTTCATTCCAGATACTTTCATAGATCTGTGTGGTGGAGAAAACGTGTCCCTGATTTTTCATGAGAAGAAGGAGAATGTTATATTCGATGGGTGTCATTCGTACCGGTTCCCCATCTACCAGAACTTCTTTTTTGTCGTCATTTACTGTAAGGCCACCGGTGGTATAGATATGCTCCGATGCCGCTGGTGCGACAGAACCAAGCTGTGTATAGCGGCGTAGCTGTGATTTCACTCTGGCAATCAGTTCCAGAGGATTAAAAGGTTTGGTGATGTAATCATCGGCACCGATATTAAGTCCGAGAATTTTATCTGTGTCCTCGGATTTTGCAGACAGGATGATGATCGGAAGCGGATTATTTTCCCGGATTTTGACGGTTGCCCGAATCCCGTCAAGATGGGGCATCATGATATCCATGATCAGCAGATCTACTGGTTCCCTGGTAAGAATATCCAGAGCCTCCTGTCCGTCGTAGGCTTTCAGGATGTGATAGCCTTCCTGTGTAAGATAGATTTCGATTGCTTCTACGATTGCTTTGTCGTCATCGCAGACAAGTATGTTATCCACTTTTTTGTACCTCCCTGATGTTAATTAGAATAGCAGCCGGAAATTAAGACGAAAGGGGTAAATTCTTAAGATTCCATGAAATTCATTGTACTATATTAACTGTATCGTGTAAACCGAGAAGGGCTTGTTGATAACTGGGTGGATGTGCTAAACTATGTAAATGGAAATGTCTTAATAACAGAAAAAGATCAGGAGAAAGTAACGTGGAGAACGAAAAAAGCATAGATAGCGTAGCCGGAAAAATGATGTCCGCCTGTACACTCTGTCCGAGAGAATGCCATGTGGACCGTAGTTCCGGGAAAAAAGGTTTCTGCGGGATGGATGGGACCATTTATCTGGCAAGAGCAGCACTGCATATGTGGGAGGAACCCTGCATTTCCGGAACAAAAGGTTCCGGAGCGGTGTTCTTTTCCGGATGCGGGCTGCGTTGTTGTTTCTGCCAGAATCATGATATTGCTATTGGAAGCAGAGGATTGGCAGTAAGTGTGGAAAGGCTTGGAGAAATTTTTCTGGAACTGAAAGAAAAAGGTGCTGCCAATATCAATCTGGTGACAGGTGCACATTATGTACCGCAGATTATAAAGGCACTGAATCTTGCAAGAATGCAGGGAATGGATCTTCCTGTAGTGTATAATTCCAGTGGTTATGAAAAACTGGAAACATTGAAACTGCTGGAAGGATATGTGGATATTTATCTTCCGGATTTCAAATATATGGAACCGGATCTGGCACAGAAATTTTCTCATGCACCGGACTATGTGGAAAGGGCAAAAGCCGCGATTAAAGAGATGGTACGTCAGAGTGGAAGCTGTCAGTTTGGAGAAGATGGATATATCAGGAGAGGAACCATTGTCCGCCATCTGATCCTGCCAGGACATACGAGAAATTCCAGGAAAGTTCTGCGCTATCTTCATGAAACCTACGGGGAAGAGATTTACATCAGTATTATGAATCAGTATACACCGGTGAGGGAATTTGGAGAATTTAAGGAATTAAACAGAAAAGTAACAAAACGGGAATATGAAAAAGTTCTGGATGCTGCTGTAGAGATGGGAATTCAGAATGGATTTATACAGGAAGGGGAAACTGCTTCAGAAAGCTTCATTCCGGAATTCGATTACGAAGGGGTGGAAAAAAATACCCCATAAATGGAAGGAGGCCGGTACTCTCGTACCGGCGCGTATGAAAAAGAAAAATATTATAGAAAGCTCATCACTTTCTATGGCTAATAATATACAGGAAAAATGTGAAGAAAGTGTGTCTAACATTTGAAATAAATGTGAAAAAATGCGATTTATGACGCAAACATGACAAAATATGCTTAAAATATAACGGTTATGCCTGTATGACAGGGAATAAAAAGCCGGAGAAACGGATAAAAAAGAAGTCCGTTTCTCCGGCTTTTTGTTTTTGTCAGAATTTTTTCCAGGTTTCCCGGAGGAAAAGAATCAGAATCGGGAACAACTCCAGTCGGCCGGCCAGCATATCGAAAGAAAGGACCAGCTTGGACAGCGGAGAAAAGATCCCGAAGTTTCCTGTAGGACCGATCAGGGAAAGACCGGGACCCACATTGTTTAAAGTGGTGACTACGGCTGTGAAATTTGTTACAAGATCAAATTCATCAAAACTGATGATAAAGATAGATGCAGCCACGATCATCAGATAAACGATCATATAAATATTGGTGGCACGCATAACTTCGTGAGACACCGCTTTTCCGTCCATTTTGATCTTTTTTACTGCATTGGGATGCAGATAAAGATGCAGTTCCTTGCGAACAGATTTTGCAAGAAGCAGAAGACGGGAAATCTTGATTCCGCCGCCTGTACTGCCAGCACAGGCACCACAGAAGGTAAGCAGTACCAGAATCGTTCTGGATACCGCAGGCCACTGGTTAAAATCCGTAGTGGCATAACCGGTGGTGGTGATAATAGAACCAACCTGGAAAAATGCCTGTTGAAGTGCTTCCCACACATTGTCAAACAGATGTCGGACATTGAGTGTGATCATCAGGGCAGAAGCGATGATCACAAAGAAGTAGCAGCGGACCTCTTCAGATTTCAATGCCTGAGAAAACTTCCTGGTGAGAAGAAGAAAATAGACATTGAAGTTAACGCCAAACAGGATCATAAAGATAGTGATGACAATCTGAATATATAAGCTGTAACTTCCCATACTGTCGGATTTGATTCCGAACCCACCGGTTCCGGCAGTTCCAAATGCTGCACAGAGACTGTCGTAAAGAGGCATCCCCCCAAGAAGCAGGAGGATGATCAGTGCAACAGTGAGTGCAATGTAGATCTTGTACAGGATCTTGGCAGTTGACTGGACTTTTGGAAGAAGCTTTCCTACGGAAGGACCGGGGCTTTCTGCCTTCATAAGGTTCATATGATAGCCACCTGCCAGGGGCAGCAGTGTCAGGATAAATACCAGAACCCCCATACCGCCGA
>ENA-OOZG01001299-OOZG01001299.1-human-gut-metagenome-genome-assembly--contig:-NODE-1299-length-18097-cov-2.190112_pt1 | contig 18097 bp, 23 predicted proteins | sample MGYA00241706_ERZ501384 | MGnify/ENA primary metagenome ERZ501384 (study PRJEB25962, sample SAMEA2042742) | human gut metagenome | biome: human gut; feature: human-associated habitat; material: faeces...
GCAGAGAATAGAATTACCAATAGAAGAAATAGTAAAAAAGTGGGAGCGAGGCATTACACAGAAGGAACTCTCAAAAAGATATGGAGTTTCAAAATCTACTATCAATAAAAGAATATCTAAGTATTACCAAAAGAAGAAAAGAAAAAAGAATGAAGAAAAAAAAGCTAAAATTCTGAGAAACTCATCAATTATTGTAGAATATTTAAGAAAAGGATTAACTATAGAACAGATAGAATCAATTGCAAGTAAACAAAATATTATAGTGCCACAAGAAGTTAAAGAAAAGGCAATTCAAAAAATTGAACAACTAAAAGAAAATAAAACAAATGAATCAAACGAAAGATAGATAGAAAAAAACAATGTAAAATATTGACAATTGCAAATAAAATATAGTATAATGAATATACTAATATAGATACTTTAAAAGTATCAAAAATGAGAGAGTTCCTGCTTTAGTGGAAGATCAAAAATGAGAGAGTTCCTGCTTTAGTGGAAGATTAAAAATGAGAGAGTTCCTGCTTTAGTGGAAGATTAAAAACAGGGGGTTACTATTAAGTAGCCCTCTTTAATTTTGCAAAGGAGGAGCAATTAGTATGGAATTTGAATTAAAAATAAAAAATGGGCATTTATTGATATATGAAGTAGACTCTTCATATAGAAAGTATTTAGAAGAATTTGAAAACAGAGTATCTCAAAAAGAAGGGAGAAAATTTTATGGAATTATAATAAAAAAGGATGAATATGAATATTGTATTCCTTTTACATCAAAAGTTAAAAAAAGAAATTCTAAATTAACAATTAATATAAAGAACAAAAACAAAATTATTGCGCAATTATTATTAAATAACATGATTCCTGTAACAGAAAAATGTACAAGATTAGTAGAAATAGAAAAGGAAAAATATGTTGATTACTTAAAAAGTGAAATAATTTATTTAAATAATAAAACTGTTACTAAAGAAATTATAACAAAAGTATCAAATATGTTTAAAGTATTAGAAAATAATGAAAATATAGATTATACCTTCTTTAAAACAATATGTTGTGACTTTAAAAAACTAGAGAAAATCTATAAAAACTATGAATATTAATGCGCATTTTTAATGTAAAATATTGACAATAAATGCCTGCGAAAATATTGCTTTTATTTTTTTATTATGACTAGTTGAATTTTGAGCAATTTAATGATAAACTACTTAATGAAGAGCGAAAGCTCAAATTATTTATTACAGGAGGATAATAGGCATGAAAGTAACTTTGGAAGATGGTCGGGAAATATTAACCATAAGAGTTGATGACGATGGAACAAGCCTCACAGAGGAAGAAGCTTTAGAAATAGTTAAAAACTATATTTCCAATCGAGAAAAAGAAAGAAAAGCTAAAAAAGCTTTAGAAAATGTGTTAAATTAATTGACAAAATCCAAAGCTAAAAAACAAGGAAAGCACTTGAATAAGCGCTTTCCTTGTTTTTGTTGAATAAGTATAAATATTTAATACTTTTTTATTGCTTTTTTAATTTAATGTGATAAAATAAGTATGAAAAGTATAACAAATCATACAAGGAGGATTTTTTATGAATAAAGATAAATATGTTGGAATTAGTAAAGTTGGAGAAAAAGGACAGATAGTTATTCCAAAAGAAGCAAGAGATATGTTTGATATAAAACCAGGAGATTCGGTAGTGGTTTTATGTGATAAGAAAAAAGGAATGGCAATAGTTAAAGCTAATGTGTTAGAAGAAAGTATTGATAAATTTATTCCGAAAGGAGACAAATAAAATGAATGCAATTGAAATAAAAAATTTAACAAAAAGATTTAAAGACAAAGTTGCAGTAAATAATATTAATTTAGAAGTAAAAGAGGGAGAACTGTTTGCTTTATTAGGAACTAATGGCGCTGGAAAAACTACAACAATAAAAATGATGTCAACATTAATAATGCCAACAGATGGAGAAATAAAGGTATTAGGATATGATACAAAAAAGACTATATGAAAATTAGAGAAAAATTAAATGTTTCACCACAAGAAACAGCAATTGCTCCTAATTTATCAGTTAAAGAAAACTTAGAATTTATGGCAGGAGTATATAAAATTAAAGACAAAGATATAAAAATAAATGAACTAATAAAAATGTTTAAATTAGAAGAAGTATTAAAGCAAAAAGCAAAAACATTATCAGGAGGATGGCAAAGAAAAGTTTCAATAGCAATAGCACTAATAAACAATCCACAAATATTGTTTTTAGATGAACCTACTTTAGGACTAGATGTTATTGCAAGAAAAGAATTATGGAAAATAATAGAAAGTTTAAAAGGAAAAGTTACTATAATACTAACAACACACTATATGGAAGAAGCAGAAAGCTTATCAGATAGAATTGCAATAATGAATAAAGGAAATATAGTTCAAATAGGAACAGCAAAAGAACTTATAGAAAAAACAGGAGCAAAAAATTTTGAAGATGCTTTTGTAAAAATTGCTACTGGAGGTGAATTATAATGAGAACATTGAATTTTGCCAAGAGAAATTTTAAAGAAATTATAAGAGATCCATTAAGCATTATTTTTGCAATAGTTTTGCCATTATTTTTACTATTTATATTTCAACAATTTAAAATACCAAATGATGCATATAAACTAGAAAACTTCACACCAGGAATTATGATATTTAGTTTTTCTTTTATTACACTATTTACAGCTATGCTAATTTCAAAAGATAGAACAACATCACTTCTTACACGATTAGGAATAAGCCCAATGAAGCCAATAGAATATATATTAGGGTATATGATTTCATTTATACCAATCATTCTATTACAAAATATATTATTGTTTATAATAGCAATATTTTTAGGATTACAATTTAGCATAAATATTATATGGACAGTTTTAGCATCAATCATAATAGCAGTGCTATTTATTGCAATGGGAATACTAATAGGAAGTTTAGTTTCAGATAAAGCAGCATCAGGAGTTTCAAGCATAATAATTCAATTAGTATGCTTTACAAGTGGTATGTATTTTCCAAAAGAAATGTTAGGAGATACATATGCAAAAATCTGTGAGTTTTTACCATTTGACTCTGCATTAACAATTACAAAAGGAATTTTAAATAATAATATAGAAACAATAACAACACAAAATATAATTGTATTTTGTATATATACAATTATAATACTAGCATTAGCAACAAGAATGTTTAGAAAAAATGAAAAGTGACAATAAATAGTATTGACATGAAGAAGAATGACATATAAAAAAATAGATGTAGGGGCAGGCCCTGTGTCTGCAAAAAAAGCTGTATGAGTCGCCGTCCTAGACGACTCGCACTGCGAATAAATTAATAAAACAAAAGGAGAAACACAAATGATAAACTGTGTAACCGTTGGGATCGTAGCACACACAAAAGCTAATCTAATAAAAAATGAAGGAATAAATATAGACGGTATTCCATCAATAATATGGGGAGAAAAAAGTAGTAAAGTCTTTATAGCAGTACATGGAAATATGTCTAATAAAGAAGATGAAGTTATAAAAATCCTAATATTGGGATTACTATAAATATGTTAAAGATAATCCTATAATTAATCGGAATAAAAAAACATATATCTTATATGGAAATAAAGACAATATGCAAAACGAAGATATAATCAAAAACTTTTCAAATAAATTTAATTGCGATTTAACTATACTAGAAAATGGAGAGCACTATTTTCATACGGAAGAACAGCTAAAATTTTACAAAGAATGGCTAGAGAAATTGTAATTTATGTGAGGTGTGAAAAAATAGAGAAAAACCTACGAAGCATTGATAATTTTGGCATAAAAAATGAATTTGTGATATTATAAAAATTAGAAAAATAGTAAGTTGTTAAGTAGGTGATGTAATGAAAAAGTTGAATTCAAATCATTTAAAAGTAATAGCAATTATAGCAATGACAATTGATCATATTGCAGATTTAATTTACCCAGGAATGCCTAATAATATAATCTCAAATATATTACATATAATTGGTAGACTAACTGCACCTATTATGTTTTTCTTTATTTGTGAAGGTTTTTATTATACTAAAAACTTAAAAAAATATATTTTAAGATTATTTATTTTTGCAATAATATCTCATTTTGCATATTGCTTTGCCTTTGGAATAAATTATATGCCATTTAGTTCAGGAAATATTTTTAATCAAACAAGTATTATGTGGTCTCTTGCTTGGTCAGTAGTTGCTCTTTATATTATAAATTACAAAACTAATTTAAAAGAATGGCAAAAATGGTTACTAGTTATTTTAATAAACATTATAACTTTTTCATCTGATTGGAGTTGTATAGCAGTAATGGCAATTTTATCTATGTATTCCAATAGAGGCAATTTAAAAAAGCAAATTATAAGTATGAGTTTTTGGATTATAATTTATGCAGTTATTTCATATTTATTTGTAAGTAAAACATATGGATTAATTACATTAGCAGTTATATTAGCATATCCATTATTAAATTTTTATAATGGAGAAAAAGGCAAACTAAACTGGATGAAATGGTTCTTTTACTTATATTATCCACTACATTTAGTCATTATAGGAATATTAAGAATAACAATATATGGAAATATACCATTATTATTTAATTGATAATGTAGATATTGTTTACAATTATAATAATACTATAAAAGAAAAAATGGATCACCTCTTCTTTTATTTGACTGTATGTTTTTTCTACTATTTTTTGATTTGGTTTTCCTAAATTTTTCTTAAATTTGTATGCTACATTTGTATTAAAAAAGAAAAATAAAGTTAAATAGTATTAATAAAAAACAGATAGCTAGCATTGCTAACTATCTGTTTTTGTGATATAAATCATATTAAGAATTAATTTATAAGGAGGTATTTTTGAGAAAATTAAGATTGGATCTCGTAGTAATCTAAAAGAAAGATTATGAGGAGGTAAAAAAATGAATATAGAAGATTATGGTTTTAAAAAAGAAAATTATATAATAAATGGAGCAGGAACACCTGCACGAATAATAACAACATATAGGGACAGATACGAAATTGTATGTAACAAAGGAAAGACATTTGCTAGACTAAAAAAAAGAAGCTATTATGATAATCCAAATTCAATATATCCTACAATAGGAGATTTTGTTTTAATAGAATGGAATGACTTAGGTGATAGCTTAATTTTAGAAACACTAAAAAGAGAAAGCTCATTTTCAAGAGCTTCTGCTTCAGCAGATAGAAATCATGAGCTACATAAACAACATGAACAGCTAATTGCAGCAAATTTTGACTATGTATTTATAATGCAATCTTTAAATGATAATTTTAATATAAGAAGAATAGAAAGATATTTAAGTTTAGCATGGAATTCTGGTGCGATACCAGTTATAATACTTACAAAATGTGATTTAGTAGAAAATTATAAAGAATACATTTCAGAAGTAGAAGATGTTGCAATAGGGGTAGATGTACATGCTATAAGTTGCAAAACAAAAGAGGGGCTAGAAGACTTAAATAAATATTTTCAAAAAGGAAAAACACTTGTATTTCTAGGCTCATCTGGAGTGGGAAAATCAACTTTGGTAAATGAACTTATGGGAAAAGAAGTAATGAAAACAGGCGAAATAAGAGAAGAGGATTCAAGAGGAAGGCATACTACAACAAACAGAGAATTACTAATGTTACCAAATGGAACAATGATAATTGATACACCAGGAATGAGAGAACTTGGAATGTGGGATTGTGAAGAAGGACTTGATAAAACTTTTAAAGATGTAGAACAATTTTTGGGTACTTGTAAATTTTCAGACTGTACACATACAAATGAGCCAGGTTGCAGAATACTAGAAGCAATAAAAAATGGAGAACTATCTCAAGAAAGATACAATTCTTATTTAAAATTAAAAAATGAAGCAAAATATAATAGTGACAGCGAAGCGTATTTAAAAGAAAAAAGAGATAAATTCAAAGAAATTTCTAAAATAAACAAGAAAAATAAAAATATCGGTTTGGGGAAATAAAAAATGGAAAAAGCTAAAACAAACAAAATATTTGATCTAGGAATTGATTTTTCAAATAAGAAACCAATAGAAATAGCAAGAGATATATTTATATTTTTTATAACTTTTTGCATTTTTGGCTGGATATTTGAAGTACTTCTTTTTATAATAGAAGATCATATTATTGTGAACAGAGGAGTATTATTTGGACCATGGCTTCCAATATATGGGGTTGGAGGTATGGTAATTACATTACTATTTTTTAGAACAAAAAACAAACAAATAAGATTAAAAAGAATTAATATTAGGCCAGTAATTATATATTTAGAATCATGCATATTTGCAACAATGGTTGAGTTAGTATCTACATATATTATGGATTTTACTGGCGGAAATTTTAAAAATCTTTGGGATTATAGCAATGAATTTTTAAATTTTCAGGGACGAATTGCTTTAATACCAGATTTAAAGTTTGGGTTTGCTGCACTATTTGCTATTTATATAGTACAACCTGTTTTAAAAAGTGTTATAGAAAGTAAAAAGCAAAAAACTCTTAATATTTTTACAATTTGTATATTTATATTGTTCATAACAGATGTTATCGCAAGAATATGGCTAGGAAATAATTTTATAAGAGAACAAAATGGATTAGAATTGCCCTTTGGTCTTGCCAATATAAAGCATTAAAAAGAAGGTGATTTAAAAGAAACAATTAAAAACAGGAACATTTCTAATAATTTTAGGTAATATATTATATTTAGAAAAAATAATATAAACTTTTAAGTAAAACTTGATTAAATAATACAAAGAACATATAATAGTATTGCTTTAATAATTATAGATGATATTGATGGAAATTTGCAATGTATAAAATCTATTAATATTATAGAGATTTATACTAAAAGCAATTTACATATATTTAAAAAATGAATATTTAGACTTAAATATCGTTTTATTTACATTAAGGGGTTATAGAAATGAATATAGTAGTTCAAAAATATGGAGGCAGTTCTGTAGCAGATGGTCCTGGTTTGAATAATGTTTGTAAACATATAATTCGGGGCTAAAGAAAAAGGAAAAGGAGTTGTAGTCGTAGTATCAGCACAAGGGAATATGACAGATGAATTATTAAAAGAGAAAGGAGAAATTTCAACAAAAGAGAATTTAAGAGAGCAAGATGTTTTATTAGCAACTGGAGAACAAATTACTATAGCAAAATTATCAATGTGTTTAAGTGATTTGGGATATAAGGCAATATCTCTTCTTGGTTGGCAAGTTCCAATAATTACTGATTCTAATTATGGAGATGCTAATGTTATAGATATAAAAACTGATAGAATACTAAAAGAATTAAAAGAAGAAAAAATTGTAATAATTGCAGGATTTCAAGGGGTAACTAGAGATAATAATATAACAACATTAGGAAGACGGAGGCTCTGACACTACTGCAATAGCTTTAGCTAAGGCACTTGGATTAAAAGAATGTGAAATATTTAAAGATGTAGACGGAATTTATTCAGAAGATCCAAACAAAAACAAAAGTGCAATAAAATACAAAAAGATATCATATAATAAAATGATAGAGATGGCAGAAGATGGGGCAAGAGTATTGCACTGCAAATGCGTAAAAATGGCTAAAAAAGAAGATATTAAGATAATAGTAAAATCTACTTTTAATTTTGATAGTATAGGAACAGTAATATATGAAGAAGGAGAGATAAAATGATGATAAGAATTGGAATAATAGGATATGGAAATTTAGGTAAAGGGGTGGAACTTGCAATCTTAAATAATAATGATATGGAACTAAAAGCAATATTCACAAGAAGAGACCCCGACAATATAAAAACAATAACAAATGTAAAAGTAAATTCAATTGAAGAGATAGAAAATTGGAAAGATAAAATAGATGTTATGATTTTGTGTGGAGGATCAGCGAAGGATTTACCAGTTCAAACACCAAAATTTGCGTCAATGTTTAATGTAATAGATAGTTTTGATACACATGCAAAAATACCAGAACATTTTAGGAATGTAAATGAAAATGCAAAACTATCTAAAAAAATAGCTTTAATTTCATGTGGATGGGATCCAGGAATTTTTTCATTAAATAGATTGTTATCGGAATGTTATTTACCAAAAGGGAATACATATACATTTTGGGGGAAAGGAGTAAGCCAAGGACATTCTGATGCGATAAGACAAATAGAAGGAGTTAAAGATGCAAAACAGTACACAATACCAATAGAAAAAACAATCGAAAAAGTGAGAAATGGAGAAAATCCAGAATTAACAGCTAAAGAAAAGCATATAAGAGAGTGCTTTGTTGTTCTAGAAGAAAATGCAGACAAAGAAGAAATAAAAAAAGAAATAATAAATATGCCAAATTATTTTGCAGATTATGATACAATTGTAAATTTTGTATCAGATAAAGAGTTAAGAGAAAACCATAATACAATGCCACATGGTGGATTTGTAATAAGAAGCGGAAAAACAGGGAAAAATAATGATTCGAATGAGATAATAGAATATTCTTTAAAATTAGATTCTAATCCGGAATTCACAGCAAGTGTATTAGTAGCATATGCTAGAGCTGTATATAAACTATATCAAAAAGGTGAATATGGAGCTATTACCATTTTTGATATACCACCAGCATTACTCTCAACTAAAACACAAGAAGAATTGTTAAAAGACATATTATAAAGGAGGAGAGGATAGAATGAAAAAAATAATATTTAAAGGTTGTGGAACAGCTATTGTAACTCCATTTACAAAAAATGGTGTTAATTTTGATGAATTTAGAAAATTAATTGAGTATCAAATTAAAGAAGGAGCAGATGCAATAATTGTTTGTGGCACTACAGGTGAATCTTCAGCAATGTCTATGCAAGAAAAAAAAGAAACAATAAAATTTGCTATAGATGTGGCAAACAAAAGAATACCAATAATTGCTGGAACAGGAAGTAATTGCACTAAAAATGCAATAGAAATGTCAAAATATGCTGAAAGCGTTGGTGCAGACGCGGTTTTACTAGTGACGCCATATTATAATAAAACCACACAAAAAGGATTAGTTGCTCATTATAAAGCTATATCAAGTGAAATAAAGATTCCAATAATATTATATAATGTACCTTCTAGAACAGGTGTTAACATATTACCTAAAACATGTTTGGAACTTTCAAAATTAGATAATATAGTTGCAATAAAAGAAGCAAGTGGAAATATATCACAAGTGGCAGAAATAGCAAATTTATGTAAAGATAATTTAGCAATATATTCTGGGAATGATGACCAAATATTGCCAGTACTTTCGGTTGGAGGTATAGGAGTCGTTTCAGTACTTTCTAACATTATTCCAAGGGATGTACATGACATGGTTTATAATTTTTTAAATGGAAATATAAAAACAGCCATAGAATTACAACTTAATACTTTAGATTTAACATCATGTTTATTTTCAGAAGTAAATCCAATACCAATAAAAGAAGCATATAATATTCTTGGATATGATGTTGGAATTCCGAGATTACCATTAATAAGAATGAGTGATGAAACAAGAGAAAAGCTAATCCAAGAAATGAAAAAATACGGATTGATTGAGGTGAAAAAATGAAAATCTTAATTAGCGGAATAGCAGGTAGAATGGGGCAAGAGCTTTTAAAAGAAATAGAAGAAAGTGATGATTTTATTGCTTGCGCCGGATATGATAAAATAAAGTGTAACAATAGAATACCAGTATATGACAACATAGAAAAAATAAAAGAAAAACCAGATGTAATAATAGATTTTTCTAATCCTAGTGCTACATTTAATATTTTAAAATATGCAAAGGAAAATATAATACCAATAGTAATAGCAACAACAGGATTTAATGATAGTGAGACAAAAATAATAAATGAAGAATATGCAAAATTAATTCCTATTTTCAAATCAAACAATATGTCTTATGAGATTAGTTTAATGAGTGAAATTATATCAAATTTAGCAACTAAACTTAAAGAGGCAGATATTGAAATAATAGAAACACATCATAGGAATAAAATAGATAGTCCAAGTGGAACAGCATTAATGCTTGCTGATTCTATAAATGAGACATTAGGAAACAAGTTAGAATATGTATATGATAGACATGATAAGAAAAATAAACGTAGTAATACTGAAATAGGAATTCATTCCGTTAGAGGAGGAACAGAAGTTGGAAAGCACAGCGTAATATTTTTTAGTGAGGATGAAAGCTTAGAAATAACACACAATGTAACATCAAGAAGAATATTTGCAAGAGGTGCTTTAAAGGCAGCTAAATATATTATTAATAAAAAATCAGGAATGTATAATATGAAAGATTTATTAAAGGAAGAAGAAAAATATGAAAAATAAAAAATTAGCAATAATTGGTGCTACTGGTTTAGTAGGGCAGACTGTTTTAAAAGTATTGGAAGAAAAAAATATTCCTAATTTTGAATATGAACTTTTTGCATCTAAAAAATCACAAGGCAAAAAAGTTAGATTCATGAAAAGAGAATATGAAATAAAAGAATTAACAAAGGAAACATTCAATAAAAAATTTGATTATGCAATATTTGTGGCTGGTGCCAAAGTATCAAAAGAATATGTGCCAATTGCAGTTCAAAATGGTACAATTGTAATAGACAACAGTAGTTATTTTAGAATGAACAAAGATGTACCGCTAGTAGTTCCAGAAGTAAATGCTAAAGATATAAAGAAACATAAAGGCATTATAGCTAATCCAAACTGCTCAACTATACAAGCAGTAGTTGCATTAAAACCATTAAATGATGAATATAAAATAAAAAGAATAGTGTATTCTACATATCAAGCAGTATCAGGGGCAGGAAGTAAAGGCGTAAAGGACTTAGAAAACACATTAAAAGGATTGAAAAATCAAAAATTTCCATATGTAATTGCAAATAATTGCATACCTCAAATAGACTCATTTACAGAAGATGGATATACTAAAGAGGAATTAAAAATGATAAATGAAACAAGGAAAATTTTAGATAATCCCAAAATGAGAATAACTGCTACAACGGTAAGAGTCCCAGTTTTAAATTCACATTCTGAATCAATAAATGTTGAATTTGAAAAAGAAATAGATATAAATAAAATAAAGGAATTATTATCAAATAGTCCGTCAATTATAGTTCAAGACGATATAAAAAATGGAATATATCCATTAGCCATAAATTCAACAGGAACAGACGAGGTATATATTGGAAGAATAAGGAGAGATTATAGCGTTAAATCTGGAATAAATATGTGGGTAGTGGCAGACAATATAAGAAAAGGTGCTGCAACTAATGCTATTCAAATACTAGAAAAATTAATATAAATAAACAAAGAAAAACATTTAAAAATCTTGATTAATAGAGAAAAAAACAATATAATGTATGAGTAATAAAATTTTAAAGGAGGAAAACCTATGAAAGAGTTTTTTAAGCATTATGGTCAGACAGTAATATTGCTACTTTCTATAATTATAGGGGCAATAATAGGTTTAATATGGAAGGAAGGTGCAACAGTTTTAAGTCCATTTGGAGACATTTTCTTAAACTTGATGTTCGTTATAATAGTACCATTGGTATTCTTAACAATAAGTACATCAATTGCAAGAATAGAACAGCCAAAGCGTTTAGGCAAAATAATGGGTTCAATAGTTTTAGTAATTGTAATAACATCAATTATTGCAGTTTTAGTAGGGCTATTAAGTACATTTTTTGTTAAACTTGTGAATGTAGAAGATGGCAAAGCTATACTAGAATCATTAGAAAATAGCAGTGAAGAAGTAGAAGCTGAAGAAGCAGAAGAACTAAACATACTTGAAAGAACAGTATCTGCAATAACAGTTTCAGATTTTAGTGGATTACTTTCAAAAAATAATCTAATAGCGCTTGTTATATTCTCAATACTATTCGGATGTGCAATTAAGATGTCTGGTGAAAAAGGAAAACCAGTTCAAGATTTTCTTGAATCAGCAACTACTATAATAATGAATTTATTAAATATTGTTATGTATTATGCTCCAATAGGATTAGGATGCTATTTTGCAGCATTAGTTGGAAGCTTTGGAGCAAACATTGCTTTAGGATATGCAAAAACATTTATTATATATTTAGTAGTATCAGTTTTATACTATTTTATAATGTATACAGTTTATGCATTTATTGCAGGTAAGAAAAAAGGCGTTAAAATATTTTGGAAAAATGCAATACCACCTACAGTAACAGCACTTGCAACATGTTCAAGCGCTGCTTCAATACCAGTAAATATGGAAGCTACAAGTAACATGGGAATATCAAGTGATATAGCAGAAACATCAATACCACTAGGAACAAACTTACATAAAGACGGAAGTATAATTGGATCAGTATTTAAAGTTATGTTTTTAGTTTGCTTATTTGGAACAAATATAGCAACATTTGGTGGAGCTATGCAAATATTATTAGTTTCATTAGTAGCTACATTATTAGTTACAGCAGTTCCAATTGGTGGAGGAACAATATCAGAAATGATGATATTAAGCATGATGGGATATCCAGTAGCAGCATTACCAATACTTACAATAATAGCAACAATTATAGATTGCCCAGCAACAGTATTAAATGTTGTTGGAAATACAAGTTCAGCAATGCTTGTATCAAGAATAGTAGATGGCAAAGATTGCTTAAAAGAAGAAAAATAATAATTGAATATATAAATAAAAATAGAAAGTTACATTGTAACTTTCTATTTTTTCCTTTTAAATTTTAATGTTGACCACAAAATAATTGCAAGTTGAGCAGGAATGCCCAATATAAACAATTGCCAAAGGTTAAACTTAATCAAACACAAATATATACACGCTAATATACTCCAAACAAAAAACGAAACTATAATATAATTATTTCTTTTGTTTCCCCAAAGACTATTAAAAATCAAAAACATAAGTATTGTTAGAGGAACACTAATATAAAATACATACCACACATAAATACCTTTAAAGATTGAAACTAAACTAAAAACTATTGTTGATATAATCCATATAGGACAAGCAGATAGTAAAGAAAGAGAAACTTTATTAAGACTGCTTGATTTAATTTTGTTTTCTATTACAATCAATTTTTCGTTTTCTAAGTGCTCATTTAAAAGATAATCTATAGTTACTCCAAAAAAATCTGCAATTTGTTTTAGAACTACAACATCTGGAATAGATTCTGCTCTTTCCCATTTTGATATTGCTTTATCAGAATAATTAAGTTCTTTTGCAAATTCTAACTGTGTTAAATTTTTTGATTTTCGAAGATTTGTTATGTTATTTGCGATAATTCGCTTTAAATCATTCATAAAGCTACACTCTCCCAACAATTCTACTGACGGTAGAATTGGAAATTAAATACTCTACCAGTATAGCATAAAAGTGTAGAAATAGCAATACCAACAAATTCTTGACTTGCTTAATAAAATGGTGCTAAACTATTGAAAGTGAAAAATACAAAGAACAAATTTGGAGGTAATAAAAAATGAAAAAATTAAACAGCGAAATTTACAAGATTGATGAGATATATAATTTTAGAGATTTGGTAAATCATAGTGCTAGTAAATATTCCAATAATGTAGCATACAAATTTAAGAAAAATTTAGGAAAGCCAAATCAAAAAATAGTAGAAAAAACATATAGTCAAATAAAAGAAGAGATAGAAGCTTTTGGAACAACACTTTTAAAAATGGGACTAGAAAATAAAAAGGTAGCAGTTATAGGAAATAATAGATATGAATGGTGCGTTACTTATTTAACGGTTACAACATCAAATATGGTAATTGTTCCATTGGATAAAGCATTACCAGATGCTGAAATTAAAAGCTTAATAAAAAGAAGTAAAGCAGATGCTGTTGTATATGAGAATAAATATAGTAAAGTTTTTGAAGAAATAAAACAAGAAGATACATCTTTGCAATATTTTATAAATATGGACTTAAACAAAGAAAAAGATGGTATATTATCTTTTAATGAATTAGTAGAAAAAGGAAAAGAAGAAAGAAAAAACGGAAACAAAGCATATGATGAAGTAAAAATAGATAATGAGAAAATGAGTGTTTTAATATTCACATCAGGGACAACAAATACAGCAAAGGGTGTAATGCTTTCTCAAAAAAATATAACATCTAACATAATGGCAATGGCTAAAATGTCAAAAATGTATCCAAATGATGTATTATTATCTTTCTTGCCATTACATCATACTTTTGAATGTACAATCACATTTCTATATGGATTTTATAGTGGAGCAACAGTTGCTTTTTGTGATGGATTAAAATATATTGCAAAAAACTTACAAGAATATCATATTAGTGTATTTGTAGCAGTACCTTTAGTGCTAGAAACAATATATAAAAAGATACAAAAAGGAATAAAGGATCAAGGCAAAGAAAAAGTTGTAAATACAATGAGCAAAATTGCAAACTTTTTATTGAAATTCCATATTGATATAAGAAGAAAAGTGTTTAAATCAGTTTTAAACCAATTAGGAGGAAATTTAAGAATAGCTTACTTTGGAGCAGCTGCGATGGATAAAAACGTAATAGAAGGATACAACAATTTTGGAATAGATACTGTACAAGGATATGGACTAACAGAAACATCTCCATTAGTTGCAGCAGAAACAGACAAAGAACACTGTCCAGGAAGCGTTGGAATGGCTCCATTCAATATTCAAATAAGACTAGAAGATGTTGATGAAAATGGTGTAGGAGAAATAGTTACAAAAGGACCTAATGTAATGCTTGGCTATTATGAAGACGAAGTAGCAACAAAAGAGGTTTTAAAAGATGGATGGTTCCATACAGGAGATTTAGGATATTACAATAAGGATGGATACTTATTTATAACAGGCAGAAAAAAAGAAGTTATAGTACTAAAAAATGGAGAAAATGTTTTCCCAAGCGATATAGAATTTTTAGTAAATAAATTACCTTATGTAAAAGAAAGTATGTTGTTCCCAAGAGAAAACTCAAAAGGAGAAATTGCTTTGGGAATAAAAGTAGTATATGATGAAAATGAGATAAAATCTCATTTTGGAGACAAAACAGAAAAAGAATATAAAGACTTAGTATGGGAAGATATTAAAGAAATAAACAAAAATCTATCACAATTCAAAAGAATAAAAGAATTGATTCTAACAAAAGAAGAATTAGAAAAAACAACAACACAAAAAATAAAAAGATTTAAAGAAATAGAAAAAATATTAAAAAAGTAAACTAAAAGCAAGGAATTAAAATTCCTTGCTTTATATATACAGAGGGGTTGTATTAAATAAATATTAACACATTACAATATAATTATAACACAGTTTACATAAAAACGCAAATTGTAATTTATTTAATAAATTTAAAAAAACCCTTTTCTTTATATAATCATGTATGATAGAATAATAACGAAAATTTAAAGGAGTGTGTTTTATGAAAGACATAGCATATAAAAGAGTACTATTAAAGCTAAGCGGAGAAGCTTTGGCTGGAGAAAGAAAAAATGGAGTAGATGCAGAAACTTTAGGAAAAATATGTGACAAAATAAAAGAAATAGTAGATATGGGAGTAGAAGTATCAATAGTAGTTGGAGGAGGAAACTTCTGGAGAGGAAGATATGGGCATCAAATGGAAAGAACAACATCAGACTATATGGGAATGCTTGCAACAACAATTAATGGATTAGCTCTTCAAGATGCATTAGAAGCAAGAGGAATATACACAAGACTTCAAACTGCAATTGAAATGAGAGAAATAGCAGAACCATACATAAAAAGAAAAGCAATAAAACATTTAGAAAGAGGAAGAGTAGTAATATTTGCATGTGGTACAGGACACCCATATTTTACAACAGATACAGCAGCAGTACTAAGAGCAACAGAAATAAATGCTGATATAATATTACTAGGAAAAGCAATAGATGCAGTATATTCTGCAGACCCTAAATTAGATCCAACTGCAGAAAAATTTGACAAAATATCATATTTAGAAGTTCTAGAAAAAGATTTAAAAGTTATGGATTCAACAGCAACTGCACTATGTAGAGATAATAATATTCCATTACTAGTATTTGGAATAGCAGACCCAGAAAACATAGTAAGAGCAGTTAAAGGAGAACATATAGGAACAATAGTAAAATAAAAAATGTCGCAAACAGAACCGTCCCCAAAGGGACAAAGCGAATTGAAGGGAGAAAAATTATGGATTATACAAATATTAAAGAAAAAATGGAAAAATGTATAAATGTATACAGTGAAAAATTATCAGAGGTAAGAGCAGGAAGAGCAAACCCTGCAATATTAAACAAAGTAAAAATAGACTATTATGGAACACCAACACCAATAAACCAAGTAGCTGGTGTATCAGTACCAGAGGCAAGACTAATAGTTATCCAACCTTGGGATATGAGTGTATTAAAAGAAATTGAAAAAGCAATATTAGCATCAGACATTGGAATTAATCCAAACAATGATGGAAAAGTGATAAGATTAGCATTTCCAGAATTAACAGAAGAAAGAAGAAAAGACTTAGTAAAAGACATTAAAAAAATGGCTGAAGAAGCAAAAGTAGCTGTAAGAGCAGTTAGAAGAGACGGAATAGAAACAGCAAAAGCAGAGCAAAAAGAAGGAAACATGACAGAAGATGAACTTAAACAAGCAGAAAATGACATTCAAAAATTAACAGATAAAAGTGTAGAAGAAATAGACAAAATATTAGAAAACAAAGAGAAAGAAGTAATGTCTGTATAAATTTAGAAATAATATTATATAGAGAAAAACTTTGTATATGAATTAACAGGGGTAAAAAACAGAAAAAATTCTAATAATTAATATCTGTTTTAGATTATTGCAAAAACATTAGGAAGGACTATGCAAAAATGGAATTTAAAGAGAATTTAAAAAAGTATCAAAATATAATAAATGAAGAACTAGAAAAATATTTAAGAAAAGAAAACTGCCCAGAAAAGACATTAAACGATTCTATGGAATACAGTCTAATGGCTGGAGGAAAAAGACTAAGACCAATATTAGTTTTAGCAACATACGAGTTGTTTAGAGACAGCTATGAAGAAGCAATGCCATTTGCAGTAGCAATAGAAATGATACACAATTTCTCATTAATTCACGATGACTTGCCAGAAGTTGATAATGACGATTTCAGACATGGAAAACCAACAAATCACAAACAATTTAACCATCCAACAGCACTACTTGCAGGAGATGGCTTATTAAACCAGGCATATATAGTGTTAAGTGACGAAATTTTATATTCAGTTGAAAACCAATACAAAGAAAACTTTTATAGCAAAGTAAAAGCATTTAATGAATTTACAAAAGCCGTAGATAGAATGATTGTAGGGGAATACTTGGATACAGAATTAGAAGGACAACAAATTTCAAAAGAAATGCTAGAATATATACACATAAATAAAACAGGAGCATTGCTAAAATTATGTGTAAGAATGGGAGCAATATTAGCAGAAGCTTCAGAAAAAGACATAGAAAGATTAACAATATATGCAGAAAAAATAGGATTAGCATTTCAAATTAAAGACGATATTTTATCAGAAGAAGGAAATCCAGAAATTACAGGAAAGCCTGTAGGAAATGATAAAGAATTAGGTAAATGTACATATGTATCATATTATGGATTAGATGGAGCAAAACAAGAGTTAAATAAAATAATAGAAGAAGCAATTGAACAAATAAAAATATATGGAGAAAAGTCAGAATTTTTAAGACAACTTGCTTTATACATAAAAGACAGAAATAAATAAAACTAGGCATAGTATAGGGGGATAAAATGGAACAAGAAAATTTACCAAAGCATATTGCAATTATAATGGATGGAAATAGAAGGTGGGCTAGAAATAAAGGACTACCAGTAGCGCTAGGACATAAAGAGGGAGCAAAAACACTTGAAAAAATAGTTAGATATGCAAAAAATATAGGTATAAAATATATAACAGTATACGCATTTTCAACAGAAAATTGGAAAAGATCAGAAGAAGAAGTATCAACATTAATGAATTTAATGATGAACTATCTTGAAAGCTATAGTAAAAGAGCGGAT
>ENA-OOZG01001308-OOZG01001308.1-human-gut-metagenome-genome-assembly--contig:-NODE-1308-length-18041-cov-1.945513_pt1 | contig 18041 bp, 14 predicted proteins | sample MGYA00241706_ERZ501384 | MGnify/ENA primary metagenome ERZ501384 (study PRJEB25962, sample SAMEA2042742) | human gut metagenome | biome: human gut; feature: human-associated habitat; material: faeces...
CAGCTCGGCGGCACGCCAGAGAAGCTGGCGGAGATCCGTACGAAGCTGACAGAGACAGAGAAAAAGCTGGGAGCCGCTGACATCAAGTGCCAGGCTGTCCGGAAGGAAGAAACAGAAATGGAGCAGCTACTGGACGAAGTGATAAGGCTGCAGCATGCGACAGATGAACAGGCAACTATTCCGAAGGAAGCAAGTGTTGAGACAATAGATGTAAATACGGATATAGAAAAAGAAACAGAAGCCGATGAAGAATTAAAGCAATCGAAGGAGGAAAAAAATGAGTCAGAAATGACAGAACAATCCGATGAAACAGAAACGGAGACGGAAGACAGATCGGAAATCAAAAAAATAAGTGAGATAAATACAGAAGCAACAGGATCGATAGTGACACAACCAGATGAGGCTGTAGCTGATGCGAAAAGTGATTTGTCAGAGATTGAGAATAATGCGGCAGTAGAAACTGTAACACCGGAAAAAAAGGAAATGGAGATGGAGAAGGAAATACAGGAACAGACCCTGGATATGGAGCGTCTGAATGATTTGTTATCGGATGTATATCGGAAGCAAAAACATATCCCGCTTCACCGTTCGGAGTAACAGTCTTTTGCATTGATTTTTTCTGCCATACACCGTTTTCCAATACATCATACGCATAACTCCATCTGATTTCCGTAATCTTCGGAGCAACAATATCTATATCTTTTATTTCCAATGTCAAGTATGACGATATACCTTCATCATCATAAACTTTAAACGTGTAAATACCGTTTTCGTAGAATACATATTCCGCTTTATCTGCAACTTGTGCTATACCGCCGTAATTTACTGTCACATCTGCAAGTTCACGTCTTTTATCTATCAGATTACCGGCAGTGTCAACGGCTTTTTCAAACTTAACCGTAACCTCCGTTTTTTCCGGATTTACTTCGGTTATCGCGGTAAGTGACGGAGGTGTTTTGTCGATATTATCAACAGTTACAATATCACTGCCCTCATTGCCGTAATCGTCTTTAAAGAACACACTTATCGAACCCGATTCTGTAAATGTGATAACCGATGTCGAATAGTTAATACTGTATTGTGAATTTATTATACTTCCAATCGGCTCTGCCGATGTTATGTGAACATTCGGTTTTGAGAACTGCAATGTCGCACTCACACTCTTTGAAGTGATTTCATTCGTGCTGAGCGTGCAGCTTGTAACCGTCGGTGCGTTATTGTCAATATTACTTACATTAAAGTTTTTAACCGCTTTGTTGCCGACTTTATCATACATTACAATACTGTAAGCACCGTTCTCGGATATTGGAGCGGTATACTCGCCGCCGCTATCTGTAACGCTTATTTCACCTTTCTTACTTAAAAGCTTAACTTCACCGACACCGCTTTGGTCATCTGTTGCGGTAATAGTCAAGGTAACGGGTTTGTTTGTCTTTGCCGTACTTGAAAGAGCATATTCAATCGTTCCGCTTGTTTCGTCAAAGTTTTCGTATTCGATATTCACTTCCGACTTATAACCATATTTATCTTTTAAATTGAATGTGAAATGTTCTTCATATGAATCAAGTATTTTTTCAAAAGAACCGTTGTTATTTCTAACTCTAAGCTCTCTTTCCACACCTCGGTCTTGAGGAGTTATTACGGCTTTAACCCGTCTGTAATACGCCGTTGTATCAGTAATTTCCTGCCACTCGCCGTTATTATCTTCATAATAATATTGAAGTGTATAGTCCTTATCTTCGCCTTGCTCTATCGGCATTTTGTAGATACAGTCAAGAGTTGTAATACTTTCCAATTCCGTCACGAATACAAACGAACAATCACCTGCGCCGTTATAGCACCTTATTGCATCCATAGAGTCATTGTCGGTAAACGTATACTTTATCGTCTTTACACCTTTAGGATCACTGTCGCCGAAAAATTCAACAGTTACAGGGTGTCCGTATTCATTTCCGTCCCAAGTCCATGAATTTTCCGTATAATCAATATAGTTACCTTCTGAATCCTTTAAAGGAACTTTGATAGACACAGGCACTTCATTCTTTTCGTCCCATATTTCGCCCAACACAATTTTTTCTATTCCCGAATCTTTATCTTGCAAAGTTGCGGTAAATGTTACATTACCCGGAGTATACGTTTTTAATATTCGGTCATTGTCATATAGACTATTGTTGACCTTTATAATTTCAGGACTGTACTGAAATTCAAAATCGGGCGGTGTATTGTCGATGTTGTCTATTATCGCCGTTACTATGCTCCAAGTAGACTCGTCACTGCCTTCTTCAAATAAATTGACGTCTACAGTTCTTTCGTTACTTGTTACTATTTTTACTATTTCACCGGCTGTACCCGGTTCGTACATTGTATTTACAAAATAAACAAGTTTTGTATAACCCTCACCACTTTGTGATTTATATTGTTCAGAGTCATATACGTTAAAATTCAATCCGTTGTTTACAGAATCGTCCTCAATAGGCTTTAAAAGCATACCTGCATCAATAGGTTCAACCACAACGGTAGTGCTGTAAGAATTCCAATCTTCATCAACTACATTACATCCTGTCATTTTACCGTCGGCAATCGGTTTATCCCCCGTATAAGTAGTCGCTTTAACACCGCTAAGATTACCGAACTCAACCTTATCGCTCGTGATTTCTAAATCAAAGACTTTCCCCCTGCCTATATCGTCAACCGCATATACTTTATAATTGCCGTTTGCGGTTATGGAAAATGATTGCGATTGTGCAAATATCAATGCATTTTGCTTTGCTATTTCAAGATTTGTTTCATCTAAGGTCTTACCATCATCACTGTCGGCAACCGACACAATTTTTGATTGCGGAAGTATATACACCGGCATATTGAAGTTTAGTTTTACAATAGATTTTTGCCCTGCTTTTTTCGGTGCAACCGTATAATCAAGTTTTAATTCAGTGTCTTGCACTGACATTATTTTATCAAAAATAACATCTGTACTGTTTCCTACGCTGTCCGTCATACGAACACCGACATAATAATTCTCGGTTGTTCCTGCAATATTAACAGTATAAGTCAGGTTCTTTTCATTCTCCCACTTTGCATCAACCGAACTTGTTTGACTTACATTAATTATGCTGTTATCATAGCTTTCAAGATAGCTGTCTTTTATCTTTCCGTCAGACATTGCACTACTGTATTCGCTTTCAGGAATAAACGCAAACTGCACTTCGTCTTCTTTTGCGTCATTAATGTTTACTACAGCTTTACTGTCTTTTCTGTCACCGCTCATAACTTCGCTGACTTCAAAATTAGCGGTCGGTGCATCGGTATCAATACCGTTTATAACAAGCGGTATATCGGTTTTGTTACCTGCTAAATCAATCGCTGTAAGAGTTGTATCAACATTTTTGTTTACGGTTATATCGAAAACGTTATCTTCTTCCGAATTGCTTACTTCAACGTCACTGCTGTTGCTTACAAGTTTCAAATCGGAATCAATATTATCTGTAAGATAAACTTTGCCTTTTATACTTTCGGAGATATGTTCGTTGTTTATAACCGTTCTTGTTTGTGGCGGTGTTTCATCAAAGAAGAATGTAAATTCACTTGTCTGTACAGTGTTTATATTAATCTTGGCTGTGTCGATATTATCCGCACAAATTGCAGTCTGTACATAGAAAGTATTTTCACCGTCTGCCAACGCTATAATCGGTGAATCAGATTCAATACTTGCAGTTAAACCGGTATCGGTTTTATTAACCGCTCCTGCCTTTATCCATTCACCATATGTATCAACCGTATTGCTTACTCTGTAATATAAATTCTGATTTTCTGTATTGTCTGCATTTTTGAAATCTTCGCTTACATCAATCTTTAATTTATAATCTTCCGACGAAATTAAAGGCTTATCTCTATACGTCAAATCGGTAATCAAACTTACGTCTGTTGTCGGCATTGAATTTCTGATATAGAATGTATCTGATTTTGCCGTAGCCTCTAAACCGTTTTTATCCGTCATTCTTACAGAAAGTGCATATGCGCCGCTCGGAATATCGCTGATATTGATATTTTGCGAAATAGCGCCATCTGTCACATCAAGCTTAAATTCCTCTAAACCATCTATCGCAGAACCGTCCGGGTTCACCACTTTCGCATATCCGTCTTTAATTCCCGACAAGTCACTTCCTATAACGGAAATCGTTTGATTTTCACTGTATGTACCGACATTCAACGGCTTAACACTGATTTTAGGCGCTGAATTGTCAAACGCAAAATATCGTTCTACTTCCACCTTATTAGCCTTACCAGACGGAGGTATAACTGTGCATATCAATTTATATGTTCCGTCTAAATTTGACGTTTGAATATCGGCTGATGTATCTATACTTTTGCCGTTATACTTTGTATCGGTCGTAATAAACTCGCCTTTACTGTCCTGCCATTTGTAATAAACAGTATTTTGAGATTTTGTTGTAAGAACTATATTATAATTTGAATGCGGAATTGATGTATCGCTTATGGTATCAATACTGCATTTAGTCGTTTCGTTTGTGATATTTATATCTTTGTAGGACATTTCCGTTTTATTACCGAAATCATCTTCGGCAAAATAAATTAATGTACCTTCAAAGTTACTGCCTTCTTCAACCTCAATATACGCTGACGCAGTTTTGCCGTTTTCGGTGTCACTCTGATTTATAAATGCCCACTTATCAAGTAAACTGCTTATAGTACCGCTCGTTTGTTGTTCGGCTTTGCTCTTATCAAAAGCAGGTGCATTTATACGGTCTTTTGTAAAGCAATAATACAGCTTACCCGTTCCCGACATATCGGTAATTGTTACATCATAGTTATTGCCCTTACTTCCGTCTGAATTCTGCAAACCTCCTTTTTCTGTAATTGTAATTTCAGGGGCTTTGTTGTCAAGGTGAATATTTTCTACGACTTTAGACAGTTCGTTACCCGCATTATCCCGACCTGTAAGTTTAAGATTAAATATTCCCTCTATCTTTTCACCTAATGCCAATGTTACGTTTCCTGTGCTTGATTCTGTTGCAGGGACCTCCTGCTTGGTTGACACATTACTCTTGCCTTTATAATCACAAATCTTTACGGCATTGCCTTTACTGTCACGCAATTCCATTGAATAACTTCCATCAGTCGCTTTACCGTCTGATGATGTTGTGTTTAATGTTTCTGATGGTGTTGAACTGAATGTTACAGTCTTGTGCCAATCTCCTACCTTATCATTGTTTAAAGCCGATAATTTCACTGTCGGATCTACCGCGTCAATTTTATGCTTTGATGACAAATAGCTGTATTCCACCTTTTTATTAGCCTCATCCCACAACATAAATTGTGAATCGCTTATAGTTTTTAATTTTGCATTACTTAATTCAAGTTTCAATCCGCCGTTAGCCGAATCCATACCGCTTGTATATGGGAACGTCAATTTAAACTTACCGTTACTTATCCTTACTTTCTTTGCTGTTGACTCTATCTTTTTACCAGTATTACCAAGCGTTAGAGTTGCTTTGTCAAATGTGATACTTGCACCTGTCAGACTGACTGACGATAAATTATTATTATAACCGCCTGTCTTAATTGACGCAGTAACGGTAATTGTCTGCTTTCCTTCAGAATTCTTTTTTACATTATTATAAAACAGATTATCTGCATTATAATTTGTATCAGCTGTATTAGGTATTTGATAGTTGTCGCTAAACTCAACACTGCCGATTGAAAACGCATTTCTGACAATCGTTAAGGTTTTGACATAATCTTCATAGCTGTAATATTTAAGCCATGGAATGTTTTTAACTGTTCTTTCCTTGTTAGATGTGGTATCTTCCGGGAATTTCAATGTTGATTTAATAGTGATTTTGTTTATATTATTGTTATTCATATACGACATAAGTTTTGATTTGTTTATATCAAAACCACGATTGCTGCTTTTTTCCGTAATGCAACCATTACTGATCAGTGCTTTTTTATTAACTGTTATATTCTCGCCTTTTCCCGAAACGTCAAATGTAAACGTAGGTGCGTCACTCATATCCATACAGTAATATTCTTTATTATCGTTTAAGATATCATTGTATTGGTCACCTACATATCCGTTATATTCATATGTAACGCTGTCTTTTTCACCTGTCGGATTAAGATACATTGTACTTCCGAAATCATCAAAGTTTCCGACAGTTTTCAGGCGTCTTTTGTATTAACATTAATACTGTATGTGGTACTTCTCTTTTTATTTTTTTCAATCCAAAGACCGTCTTTTGTACCGTTTCCGTCCGGATAAATCTCATCTATAATCCATCTATATGAGTCACTTCCTTTTTTAGCCACTCCCAGACTCACATATAATATTTTAAATGCGTCCGTTGTAACGTTTTCAATAGTCACTTTATCAAGAGTCCAAGGAGCTCTTGAAGATGTGTGTGTAGTTTCTGACATTTCGCCAGATGTTTTTGTATTCTGCAAAGTAAAAACTTCTTCATCTTCCTCACCGTTGAAATACAAATACCCTTTAATATTTCCGTCCTTACTTTTTGAATCTTTTGCGTCACTTATTTGTACTTTAAGGCAATATGTCCATTCTTGAGCAGCCGCCGATACAGGCATACACGTTATCAAAGACATAAATATGCACATTGCCATAATTGTACTTAACCATCTTTTGATTTTCATAAAATTCCCCGCCTTTCAATTTTATTTTTTAGACAATACCGAAATCACCGATAATTTTAACGCCTCCATTTCCGCTTTCAAGTAGTATTCATCTTCAAACATTGCATAATGCACTGTTGCCCGAACAAAAATAAATATGAAACATGTAAGTATGTCAACAGGTATTCCGAGTTTGGGAGATAATTGTTTGGCGTATTCGGTATATCGCATACTAACGCCCTTAAAAAATTGTTTCCCATACTCAACATATTGGGGATGCGTGTATACTTGATACATAAGGCGATATTTTTTGCCGTGTTTTTGAGCCGACCATTTTGGAATTTCACTTATAAACCGCATTATATCCTGCGGATTTTTCGGTGACAGTTCCATAAAATCGTCCTCGACTTTTGTCATACAATACGCAGTTGACTGAATTATAAGTTCATCAACATTATTGAAATAGCTGTACAAATTAGCCGACGTCATACCACAATACTTACCAAGTTCCTTAATCCCTGTGTTTCTGAGTCCGTTGTCACAATAACACTCAAAACACTTTTCCATAATTTCCTTTTTCTTTTCTTCTTTGTATTCTTGTGTTCTCATATTAAATTTTTCCCCTAAAAAATATTAATCAGTTACTGATTGATAAGTAAATTATACCTTATTTTTATTTCATTGTCAATATTTACAATAAAAAAAGATAGCACAAAACAGCAATCATACCATTCTATGCTATTATATAAAAAAGCGACACTTATTAATACAAGTGTCGCTAAAACCTGTCGACATTTTGTTGACAGGCTCTTTTTATCTTTCAACAGTCTTACTTTCTACATTACACAACGGTTTTAAATTTCTGTTCCACAACATCGCCTTTATCGTGTAACTCTTGCTTTCGTTTTTGATATTTATATTATCTCTGTTTTTGTCGCTTATCGCAACCAAATTACCTCTGTCATCATATACGGCAACATAAAACTTTGCATTTGCAATATCTGTTCTGTATTCAACATCATACTTTAACATTGAATTTTCTATCGTACCGTCTACTTTTGAGATATAGTTCTTACTGTCGGCTTCTGTTCCATCAGCATATGTTTCAAAATTAATATTCTCTACAAATACGCCGTAATACGGTGCGTCCGGCGTATATTTTTCCGTACAGCCTTTAGCCGAAATATTAAATTTATTCTCTTTCGGATATGGCACAGACACGATGTATTTACCGAATTTGTCAGTGGAAACGTTATATTTTTCACCGTTTACCGTAAATGTTATTTCTGTATTTTTAACAATGCCTTTATCATTGCTGACTGTACCTGTTATATTAATTTTGTCGCTTGCATTCGTGTTGTATTTCATTGCCTTTTGTCCGTCAACTGCTTTTCCGACAAAATCAAATATAGTCGAATTCGGCACAACATTGCCTTGAGTTGTATCGGTTGCCTCATCTATCGCCCAACCGATTTGACCTGTTCCGCCATCATATACCATTACCGGATCCCAATACAAATCACCTATACATCTGCCGCCAAGCACCTGTTTCAGCTTTGCATACAATTCCGTCAAAAACGCTCTTTGTCCCGATTGAGTTTCACCGTAAATATTTTGATAATATCCACTGTCCTGAAGTTGACCGTCCCAACCGTCAGGCTTTGTTTCATTCCAGTTGTAACCCGTTTCCATTATTATAACATCTTTATCATAACGATTTATAAGTGTATTGAATTCATTCACAACATCATCAATCGAAATAGACTTAGTGTAATACGGATAATACGAAACACCGATTACGTCAAAATCAATATTTGCAAGCGCATTAATAAAGGTCTTTCTTCTGCTCAAAAGTTCACCGCCGTGGTCACTGTGAAGAACAATTTTACTTTCCGGTGACGTTTCGCGAACAGCCCTTGCACCTGCATTTACAAAACGGCTAAGATAATCACTTTTGTTATAGAACCCGTTATTGTTCTTATGGTTGTTGTAAAGCAATCCGTACTGCATTTCGTTACCTATCGAAACATATTCAGGACAAGTTCCCTGTTCGATTAATTTAAGCATCATATCCTTTGTAAATTCGTATATTTTACCCTCGAGATATGTTGCAAGCTCATCACCAGTCAGATTATTTTCCTCAATATACGGACGCCAATCATATGGAATAAGCTGATTTTCACCGTCCGACCAAGTATCAGAATATGCAAATGTAAATTCTATCTGCATACCTTTATCCTTTGCACGTCTTGCCATTGCCAGACAGTCGTCGGGATCTTGATAGCCTTCAGGCAAATAATACTCGTTTCCGTGACCTTTTCCCGGATTGTTTAAAACTCTGATTCTTGCAAAATTAAAGCCGTTTTCAGCCATAATTTGAAGTGCGTCACCTTCTTGACCGTTTTCGTCATAGAATTTGCCGCCCCTGTCTTCGACGTATGTAAGCTTTGAAATTTCTCCGCCTTTTAAGAAAGGTATTCTGCTCTCCTCCGACTTTGCAAAAGACAATTTGTCAAGAGTAAGAGTTTGCGAGCCTTTTATACAAAGTCCTATATCACATTTTCCGTCCTCTACGATAATTCCCGGCACTGTAACCTTGCTCTCATTGTCACTTATCGGTATTGACGTTGACGCCATTGTGTGACCGTTTGTTTTGGCATACAAATAGCAAATACCGTCCGTTGTGTCGTTAGTCAAATACGCATTTAGTGTATATGTTCCGTTTTCCATATTTCCGACCGTTTGACTGATTTGTGCCTCGTAATCTGTACCGCTTGCGTTTAACTTGCCGTCAGATACTGTCATATTTTCACTGTTTGTAATAGTCCAATTTGCATCACCGTCAGAAAATGACGCATTTTTTATTACATTATCATCATCGCCTATTACAATCTTCGGTGCATTGCCGCTGTTTGTACATGAACCGATGTTCCAGTTTGTGTTGTTGTTCTGCGACTTAACGTCTATTCTAAACGCAACATTTCCCTTATCCTTGATTGATTTTATGTAGTCTGTCACATCAATTTTAAATTCACCTGTATTTGATGGTGATGTGAACGACATAATTTCTTTTTCGGTATATGTCGGTGCAACAGTGTATTGCATACCGTTTTCAAAAGCCGAATAATCAGCCTCATATATGCCGTTCCCGAATTTGCGACAGAAGTTGTATCGAGTACAAGTTCTGCCTTGCCTACATTTTCCGCATTGAAATTTTCCGGCAATTCAAAACCCATATATGCCGCCGTTTCCCATCCTGACCAACCGTGAATACGCAAATCATACGTTGTACTGTCGCTTTCAGTCGCTCGCCATTGTGCTGTTTTGACTGCAGTTATTGCTGTATTGCTTGTCGTTTTGTCACTTTCCTCCGCAAAAGACGTAACCGCAAACATATTGCATAGCATAGCTGCCATTGTTAGTAAGGTAAATATTTTTTTCATTTTCTTCTCCCTATATTTAATTAATATAATGCCGCACCGACGATACCTGCATCGTTAAACAATTCTGCCGCGGTTATTTCGGTTTTATCAAGGTATTTATTATAATCATACTTATAAACAAATTCTCTTACTCTGCTTATAAACGGCTCACCCTCTCGGCTGATACCGCCGCCGATTACAACCTTTTTCGGTTGGAATATATTAATTACATTCACCAATCCCTCTGCAACGTATTCAATATATTTTTCTACAACCTTTAATGCGGTTTCATCGCCTTTATCAGCCGCACGAAAAGCCGTTTGTCCGTTTATAACTGTTTCTTTTGACATTATGCTTTCGGGATTATTTTTTATCGCTGCTTTTGTCTGTGCAACAAGTGCAGTAGCTGACGCATATTTTTCCCAACACCCTTTTCGACCGCACGAGCATTGTACACCGTCTTTTATCAACGTAGTATGACCGATTTCACCGCCTGCACCGTTAAAACCGTTATATATCTTGCCGTTTATTATAATCCCGGAGCCTATTCCCGTTCCGAGAGTTATACAAATAAAGCTATCCGCCTTACTTCCCGACGCAACATATTCACCGTATGCCGCCGCATCCGCGTCATTCAATATTTTAACCGATACACCGCACTTTTCTTCAATCGGCTTTATACTTACTTTATTAAAATTAAGATTGCACGCAAACATAATCATTCCGTTTTCGGAATCGACCGTTCCCGGTACTCCTATTCCTATTTTTTCAACTTGCGACAGCTTGATATTGCTTTCATCACAAATTTTTCCGCACAAATCGGCGATATTATCTATTATCGCATTTTCCCCTCTCTCAACTTCTGTTGGTATTGATATTTTTTTCAATATTTTGCCGTTTTCATCAACCAATCCGCCGGCAATATTTGTACCGCCTAAATCTATTCCTATGTAATATTTCATTTTCTTCACCTGCACTTTTTATTATATTATATTCTAAATACTATAAAAATACAAGCATTTATTTGCAAAAAAATCTGAGCAAGCCAATATGACCTACTCAGATTTTTTCTCTTAGGGAAGTCTATTTAATTATAGCGTTGCTACAATTTTACCTAAACCGTTGCACGCTGTGACAGCGTCCTCATCAGGCGAATCATTTACGATTACGCTTTCATTGGCAAGCTTTGCGCCTGCGTCAGTAACTCTCTTTTCCCATTCACGCATCCATTCACCGTCGCCCCAACCGTATGAGCCGAACAATGCTACATTTTTACCCGAAAGATTAACCTCAAGTTCTGCGAAAAACGGTTCAAATTCACCCTCTTCAAGTTCCTCTGCACCCATTGCAGGGCAACCCAAAATCAAGTTATTATAATCCTTTGCCTCATCAGCTGTTATCTGGTCAACTGAAAATAGTTTTGTATCTGCATTAATCTCTTTTGCGCCGTCAAATATTGCATTTGCCATTGCCTCGGTATTACCTGTTCCACTCCAATAAATAATTGCTGTTTTGCTCATTTGTATGAACCTCCTCAAAAAATAATTATTAACAAACTGCCCTTTGCAGTTATGCTATACAAAATAAATCTGTTAGAGTTCTTCCCTCATTAATTCTTTTAATTACTGCCTTACGGCATTTATTATAACGACAGAATAATTTTTTTGCTTGCTCTGTGTTCTCATAAACTTTCCATTCACCTGTCAAAAGACAGCCTTGGTGTTTATGATTTATAAAACCGTATATATCATGCAAAGGATAGCCGAGAAATGCTCCGATTTCGTGCGGAAATTCCTTGTTCATCAATCTTTGTGCATATATCCTTGACTTTAGTATTGCCAAATATTTCATTAATGAAAACTCTTTTGGATAACCGTTATCGCACAAAAATGATTTTATATCATCTATTTGCAAGTATTCGCACAATTTCTGTTTTCGATACACCATCAAAAGCACACGTTCACCACATTCGCACAAAACATCTATGTAAATATCGTTTTTATTAAGCTTTTCGTTAAGCATTTTTATCTGAACGGTTATATTCGGATTTTCACGCTTACTGCACGAGGCTATATTAGACGGTTTTATACCCGCAAATGCCGGTGCACAATGATATGCTAAAATATATTCTGTCGGCATAAATTTTCTCCTTTATGATTAGTTTAGACTAACCCAATATTAAAAATATTTATACTGCTTTGCAGAAACATTCTGTAAGTGCATCATTCAATGCACAAGCACTTGATGAATTACAATGCTTTATAATTGCACCCGACTTTTCAGCCTGACCTGACGCAACTCTTACCATTTTATGTGCTACCGTTCCTGTGAACACAATAACTATATCCGGATTGCCTATCTGATTTTTAAAATCCGCAGGACATTGCGTAAACACTTTACATTTGCAGCCGAATTTTTTGCATATTTCTTTATATCGGCAGTGCATTCTGTCGTGACCGCCTACTATTACAATACTCACTTAACACACCTCTTATTCTTAGTTAGTATAAACTAACGGCAGATTAAAAATATATGGTTAGTTTTTACTAACCATATATATACTACCATACATAAATTATTTTGTCAACAATTTTATTATATTTTTTTAAATCTCGCTGTTTTCTTCTGTATCGTTATTGCTTCCGAAGAAAATAGTTGCGAAAAAGTCTTTTATTATAAGTCCTATTCCCTTTTTCTCAACTGCCGACGACGCATTCAAATCAATATCCGCTATAACTTCACCGTCACGGCTTATTGTCATAGTTCCTATTTTTTGTCCTGCCTCTATCGGTGCGGTAATCGTTTCGTCTATTTTTATTTCCTTGGTAATTGTCCTCTTGTCCTTTTTTCACAAGCGTTGAGCAGCTGTCACCTGCAACAACGCCCACTTCTTTGTCTACGCCCTTTTCAACCGCTATTTTCTGCACTTCATCTCCGGCGGTTATTTGTGTGTTTACCGCATAATTTGCAAATCCGTAATCAAGAAGTGATTTTGCTGACGCAAATCTTTCTGCCGAAGTCGGTGCACCGAGTACAACGGCTATAAGCTGCATATCATTTCTTTTTGCCGCCGCACTCAAACAACATAGTGCCTTTGATGTTGAGCCTGTTTTCAGTCCGTTTGCGCCGTCATAAAAACGTATCAATTTATTTGTGTTCGCAAGCTGGAACTTTCCGCCGCGAAGTGTGTCCATCCATATTGACGTGTAATTAAAAATCGTTTCATGTTTCATCAATTCCCTTGACATTATCGCAACATCTCTTGCACTTGAATAATGGTCATCTTCATCAAGTCCGTTTGTGTTCATAAAATGAGTATTTTCCATACCGAGTTCCTTCGCCTTTTCATTCATCATATCCACAAACGCACTTTCACTGCCTGCAAGATGTTCTGCCATTGCCACACAACCGTCATTCGCACTTGCAACCGCAATACCTTTCAGCATATCATTTACAGTAAGTTGTTCTCCTGTTTCCAAAAACATTGTACTTCCGCCGTAACTCATTGCATTTTCACTTACAGTGACCATATCGTCAAGGCTTATCTTTCCACTGTCAACAGCCTCCATTATAAGGAGCATAGTCATAACTTTTGTAACGCTTGCAATAGGTAATCTCTCGTCGGGATTGCTTTCGTAAAGTATATTACCTGTCGCTTCCTCCATAAGTATTGCTGATTTTGCATTAAGTCCTAAATCGGTATTGCCTTCGGCAAATACAGCAACACTCTGCATCATAAAACATACGCAAATAAAAAAGCATATTACTCTCTTCATACTTATATCCTCCGTAAAGTTTTTTCTGTATGAATTTATAATATGCTTTTTATGGTTTTCTATTCATTTTATAAGTAAAATGTGAAAATCTACTATTTATTTTTACGTTTTATATGTATTTCCGGCACTGCCACGTTGTCATATGTAACGGTTTCTGTATCGTCCGTATCGGTTGTTTCTTCTACATCTTCCTTGTCGATGTGAACTTCCGGTACTGCAAGATTTTCTGTTTCAACTGTTATAAATGGTTTCTTTTTCATAATAAATCCCTCCATATCACTCTTAGAACAAATTTATAAAGAAAGTTATTGTTAAACTATTTAAAAAGTCTGCAAACATACTGCCTATAATCGGTACAAGCAAGTATGCCTTTACTGACGGCACATATTTTTCTGTAAGTGCCTGCATATTTGCCATTGCATTAGGTGTTGCACCCATTCCGAAACCGCAAGTACCTGCCGCAAGCACTGCCGCGTCATAATTTCTGCCCATTACGTTAAATAGAACGAAATACGTAAATACAAACATCAACGCAACTTGTCCTGCAAGAAGTATCAATAGCGGAAGTGCCAATGATGCAAGTTGCCATAATTTCAATGTAATCATTGCTATGCCCAAGAACAATGAAAGACATATACCACCTATATCATTTATTTCACCCATATTTACGTTGAAAAGGTTTGTGTGTTCGCTTATGTTTCGCATTGCCGCCGCAACTATCATTGCACCTATGTATATCGGAAAGGTCATTCCTGTTTTGCTCAGTGCCCACGAAACAATCGTTCCCAGTCCCATTGCTATGGCAATTTGATATGTTGCAGGTGCATACATACTTACACTTCTCTTGTGTTTCTTTTCATCCTCAACAAGTGTTGCGTCATCTTCCATAACGGCAGTTTTTAAAAGGTCGTGCTTTAATATAAGTCGTCTGCCAATAGGGCCGCCCATAAGTGAGCCGGCTACCAATCCGAATGTTGCCGCCGCTGTACAAAGTGTTGACGCACCCGAGATTCCTAAGTCTTCAAGTACAGGTCCGAATGCTCCGGCTGTACCGTGTCCGCCGACCATAGGTATTGAGCCTGTGCTAAGTCCTATAAGCGGACTTACCCCGACCAACTTTGCCAATCCTACCGAAACAAGGTTTTGGCTTATAATAAGCACTATTACGCAAACTAAAAATACCACAAGGCTTAGTCCGCCGCTTTTTAATACTTTCAAGTTGGCTTGAAATCCTACCGACGTGAAAAATATTACCATACATACATTTTTAAGTGTTTCGTCAAATGATATTTCCAAAATTCCTGTCGCATACAGTATACACGAAACAATCGCAAATATCAATCCTCCGACAACCGGTGACGGAATACAAAATGTTTCAAGGAATTTTATACGTTTTTTCAAAAACGCTCCCAAAAACAATACCGCAACCGCCATACCAAGCGTTTGGTACATATCTAAAGAAATCTGATTCATGTTTTGCATTTCCCCTTTTTATTTATTCTGTTGCAACATTTACTCCGTTTTCCGCATAATATTCGCTTGCACCTTTGTGGAACGGTATAGTAACATTTTCTGTTGCAAAGTTCATATCGAATGTATCATCTTTGGCAAAACCAAACTTGTTGCTGTTGCCGAAGATGTTTTTTGTGATTGACTTTACTCTGTTGTCTGACATCTTGTCACTCGCAATCAGTACCATTTTCACACCGAGTGTCTCAATATCTTCTGTTTGTCCGTCATATGTGTTTGCTTTTATTGTATGTTTTACATATCCGTTGTATTGCTCTGTAAGTCTGTTCGCAACAGTTCCGTCAATAGGGATAAGCTTTATATCGTCTGAAATTTCTGTTATTGCACGAGTCGGTGTTCCGGCTGTACAGAAAAATGCGTCAAGATTTCCGTTTTTCATCGCTTTTGCTGCGTCAGTGTATGATAAATACTTAGCGTCAACCATACTTTCATTTAAACCGTATGCCGATAATATTTGTTTTGAATTTTGTAATACACCCGATTCTTTTTCTCCAAGCGATACACTTTTTCCGTATAAATCGCTTATTGAATTTATATCCGAATCTTTCGGCACTGCCACTTGTATCGCCTCTGTATATAACCCGGCAATAGCCGAATAACCTTTGTATTCCTTGTCAAAATATCCTGTTCCGTTGTATGCGTCTTTCATAACATCACTTTGTACAAATGCAATGTCAACATATTCTTGAGATATTAAACGTAAATTTGCCGCCGAACCGGCTGTTTTTCGTACTTTAAAATAAACATCACTGTTGTTGTTTAATATTTCCGCTAACTCCGTGCCGTAAGCATAATATGTACCGTTCACATCACCCGTACCAATCTGTACCGTGTTTTTCATCCCGCACCCCGAAAATGCCATTACCGAGATCGCTGCGATTAAAATATATAAAACTTTTTTCATGTTCTCCCTCCATTTCTTTTAACAATTTATTTTAACATATAACAACATTTTTTTCAATATGTTTTAAATACATTTCTACAATAAACTGTAACAGAATAAAAAACACTCCAAAATCGCTGTAAAATGATTTTGAAGTGTAGTATTTAGTATTCTATATTGAAATCTATAGACATAATTGTTTCTACTATTCTATCACAACAATTATTTTGCCATTGTCTATTTTCCATTTCGAACGTTTTTTTATATAAGTTTTATCTTTATTTATCAAACCACATTCTTTGTATACTTGTGTTATTCCGCCAAAATATCTATGTGACTTATCTAAATTCAATTCTTTGTTTTGTCCATTGATTTCCAACACCATAGACACAGCAGAACAATCTATGGTATTTTTTATTATCTGTGGAACAATTAATATTCTTGCTCTTATGTCATTTGCTGTTATTTCTCGTTCAACTATATATTCATTATTTTCGTTACAATCAACAATATTCGCATTTTGTGGCGAACTTAACGAAAGAATATTTTTTATAGTTTCTTGCTTAAAAACGGGTTTATATGAAAAACCATACCATTATCTATGCACATATTAAGTAGCATTTTTCCATCAATTAATATAGTTGGCATATGAGGATTACTTTCTGCTTCATCAATAGCACCTTTTGTGAATGAAGAAGTTGTGATAAATAAATTTATGTAATTATTATTTAATACATTTCCTTGTTTATCTCGTTTTGTAGCTCACTTAAAATCACGAATCTCGTTCGCTTGCACGTTATGTTTTGATTGATACCTCTTAGCTTGAACATAATAATTCATAGTATCTAAACCTTGTGGATCTATTCCGGGTTTGGTACAAGTTAGATCAATCCCATTATCCTTAACATATTTAGTAGTTACAACTTCTTGGAATCCAATTCTTTTTAAAAAATAGTTCAAAAACAATTCAAAATCTCTGCCAGTTGCAAAAGCATGATATAGTTGTTGTATATAGTCCTTTTCTTCTTCTTTTGTCAATTCTAAATACTCCATTGGATTACCTCCCCTAAAAAATAGTAATACTTTATGATTGCTTCAACATTCTCCCAAGATTCTTTTCATTGTAAATTATCAGATTTTTATATACTCCCAGAAACATTAAATAATTCCTTTTTAGTTGCTCTATATAGACCGTTAAAACAAATTCTACTTGAAAATATCATCAACGCTGCTTTCTCACTATTGATATTTTCGTTTTCATTTCAATTTCTCTATTCTGTTTTCTGCACATAGAATAGCCACTCATCTTTTCAAAATTTTCCATTTATAATCATTTTTCCTCGCAGACATCATTTCCATATAACAATACGCCTTATTTGATAACACATATTATATTCTAAATCTCGAGCAAATGCAATACTATTCTATGTTTTTCTCTATTTTATCCCAAATTTATGCTATCACAATTTAACAATAATTCGCTACCTTATTATAAAGAAATACTTTGTCTTTTTCATTTTTAAAAATATTCACAAAATCAATGTCCTTATTTTTTATACAAAGTTACTAAGAAAATAATTTACTTTGCAAATTCTAATTAAATTGCACTAAAAAACGAAAACCTATTTTTATAGGTTTCCGTTTTTTCCCTTATTCCCACTCGCTCCCTGTAAATCAATCTTAAACACTTTTGCTTATGAGATTTAGCAGAGAGTATCTATATTATTTGAATTATCAGTAAAGCATACGCAATCCGATTTTTTGTTGCCATTTCGTTGC
>ENA-OOZG01001321-OOZG01001321.1-human-gut-metagenome-genome-assembly--contig:-NODE-1321-length-17894-cov-3.093167_pt1 | contig 17894 bp, 13 predicted proteins | sample MGYA00241706_ERZ501384 | MGnify/ENA primary metagenome ERZ501384 (study PRJEB25962, sample SAMEA2042742) | human gut metagenome | biome: human gut; feature: human-associated habitat; material: faeces...
GGTGTTTCTTGCAACCGCCCGCCACTACTCACTTCATATAACTATTTTGATTGTTACATTTTTATTTTTATTTTGCTGCTGCAGCTTCTTTTGCCCATCCGTCAACGAATGCTGTCGTAACTTTTGCCCAGTTTGCATCTGTCGGATCTGCTGCGTAACTTGTCAGTGCAGAACCCACTCCGTTCTTCCACTCTTCTGATGGCATTGTTGAGAAGTTCCAAGATACAGGAGTCTTTCCGTCTTCTGTATATTTGTTTGCTTCGTTAACAAGTACGTTGTCTGATTTCAGGTTCTTCTTAAATGGAATTGTGAATCCCATGTCTTTGCACATTGCCTTTACACCATCATCAGATGTTACACACCAGTTCATGAAATCAAGTGTTGCCTGAATGTCGTCTTCAGATGCTTTGGAGTTTACACACCAGTAGTTCTCTGTACCTGTACAGATTCCCTGATCTTCTTCGCCTTCTACACCGATGTAGATTGGAAGGATTCCAAGATTGTCATCTCCGACGTCTTTGATGTTGTTATATTCCCATGTACCATTCTGGTAGAAGACTGCATCACCTGTTACGAAATCTGCTGTTGCATCGTCAGCTGTCTTTGTAGAAAGTTCTGTTGGTTTGCAAGTAGCGTTGTTGATGTAGAGATCCCAGATCTGACGGTAGTTATCAAGGTATGTTCCTTTGATAGCATCTGTGTTATCGATTCCTTCATCTTTGTATTCATAGTAGATTGGAAGGTTTGCCAGATGAGTTTTGAATCTCCAGTCAGATGATCCGTCCATACCAGCGGATGTAAATGCTGAGAATCCAAGTTTGTCCTTATTTGCTGTGATATCTTCTACAACTTTCTTGAAGCTGTCAAAGTTAGTGATATCATCAGCTGAGTATCCTGCTTTCTTTAACAGTTCTTTGTTGTAAATGATTCCGTAGCTTTCTATTACGTATGCGATTCCTGACATCTTGTCGCCGTCCATCAGTGCGAAATCATCACTTGTCAGCTGTTTTGCAACATCAGAATCTTTCAGATCGTAGCAGTAATCTTTCCAGCTTGCAAGTCCAACCGGTCCGTTTACCTGGAACAGTGTCGGAGCATTGCTCTTAGCCATCTCAGATTTTAATGTCTTTTCGTATTCTCCGGATGCTGCTGTAAGTACTGTTACATCCACTCCTGTTTCTTTTGTATACTCTTTTGCCAGATCCTGCCACTGCTCATCCTGTTCTGGTTTGAAGTTTAAGTAGTATACTTTTCCTTTTGCGTCTTTCTTGTCTGACTTGCTGTCAGAAGAGCTTCCACATCCTGCAACCATTCCTGTTGCCATGGCTGCTACCAGCATTGCTGATACAACTTTACGCATTTTCATAATTCATTTCCCTCGCCTTTCTTTTTTGAAACCTTCGTTTCTCTTGTTGTCATTATATTAACAGAAATGCGCTCAAACCCTGTATCAATAAAACAACCTGATATACAAAAAAACATATCTATTGTTCTTCTTCAAACTGCCGGATGCTTTCGTCTTCTGCCTGCGTGAATTCCTGCTCCGTTATCTTTCCCTGTACCAGGTCCGCCAGACATTCTCCCAGTACATCCTCCTGCAGCAGTGAATTCCACTTCACCTGATAATTCGGTACAATCTGTGGATTTCCCGTATAAGCCTTCAGATAATCATCCAACAGCGTTCCTTCCTGTCTTGTCCTGCTGTTCAGCAATTCTTCTTTCTGTTCTTTATTCAATTTCGTTCTGAATTTGAGGAACTCAACTGCTCCTTTTTTCACCTTTTCACTATAAGTTGATACAACTGCCCAGCCGAATGTCTCCGGTGAGCCTATCAGTTTATTTTCCGGAAATGTAGAAAAACATACTTTTTTCTGCATTTCCTCCGGAATCTGATCAATCATCCAGTAACCATTAGGTATCATCGCTGCATTTCCTGCCACGAAATTATCATGAGCTACGTCAAAATCATTATGTAATGCATCCTGGGTCGTATATTGGAATAATTTTTTTAATGTACCGGCTATCTCCAGCCCCGGTTTATTCTGATAGGTATCCGGATATAATTGCTTCATGAATGCCGCACCTTCTTCACTTCCTGCTACTTCTGCTGTTGCAAGCAGCATTGCGGCCCATGCCGTCCCTTCCGTATGCAGGGCAAGCGGCGTGATCCCTGCTGCTTTCAGTTTCTCACAACATTCCCAGAACTCCTCCCATGTCTCAGGAAATCTGCTGATTCCTGCCTGTTCAAATAACTCCCGGTTCCAGAAAACCCCTGAACAGGCGAATGCCGCCGTACTGACCGGACCCAGATAAATCTTTCCATCCTCTTCCCGGACCGATTCCATTACTGACGGTTCGATCATATCTTTCCATTCCTGATCTTCGTTAATGTAAGGTGTCAGGTCCTCAATCCTGCCTTTCTTGATCATCATCTGATAGAAAGACGGAAGCATACGCAGATCAGTGATAATAGCCGGTAATTCATCTGTCACATTCATACGTTTCAGATTCTTCCGGTATTCTTCCTCCGTCTCCATCACCCAGTCCACATCTATATGATACTTTCCTTTATATGCCCTGTTAAACCGCTCCACCACTTCCTCTTCATTCTTATTACCGGTACTGGAATCTACGGTAAGGATCATTGGAATCTCTACTACTTTATTCTTTTTTCTGGTCTGTGTATTCTCTTTTCCCGCACAGCCGGTCAGTGCTGTCAGCATGGCGATCACCATCACTGCTGCCATAATCCGTCTACTGTTCACAATTTTCTTTCCCGTCATCCGGGATCTGGATAACACAGACGGTTCCATTTGTATCCGATTCATAGAAAAATCTCACATCCTCCCCATACTTTAACCGCAGTCGCGTAATAATATTTATCACACCATAACCATGTTTTTTGTCTTCAAAACTGTCTTTCATTTTTGATACCGGTATCTCTGACAGTCCGTTTAACTTCTCCGCCATCTGCTCTTCCATCGGAGTTCCGTTATTATAGACACTGAATGTAAGCTGTCCTGCCTGTTCAGTGACACTGATCCTTATCAGACCGCCTTCGAAGATATCACAAAATCCATATTTGACTGCATTTTCCACAATTGGCTGTAGGATCAGCTTTAATATCCACCTTGTTTTCAGTTCTTCTCCACATTCGATCTCATAACGGAACAGATTCTCATTGCGGATCTGCTGGATCTCCATATAACTTTTTACATTTTCCAGCTCGTCTTCTACTGTCACAATCTCACGTCCTTTGCTCAGTGACAGACGCAGATACTTTGACAGTGCCTGTATCATCTTCATCGTCTTCTCTTCCCCGTTGATCCGCGCCAGCATATAGATGGTATCCAGGGTATTATAGAGAAAATGCGGATTGATCTGGCTGATCAGCGTATTCATCTCACTGATTCTTAGTTCTTTCTGCTGATTCTTGACCTCGTTTTGGAACTCTTCGATATTCTTTAACATTTCGTTATAGGCATGCCCGATCTTATCCAGTTCTGTGTCCGTATGGATCTGAATGGTATGTGTAAAATCATTTCCATCAAAACTTGTCATGGCATCACTGATCTGTCTGATCGGCCGGGTAAATGTCTGTGATGCATAAAGACTTAATACAAACGCCAGCACTGCGATCACCGCATAGATAGTGAGTAATACGATCAATATCTGCGTCATTCCCTGATTTAATACCATATCCGGCACCAGTGTAAAGATCACCATCCCTGTCTCTTCCTGCCGGTATGCCTGTAAAATCCCGCCTTCTATCTTTTTTCCCCGCACGATCACACCGGATTTTTTCGTTCTGGTCAGTTCCGTAATCTTCTTCATTGTCCTTTTTTCGATACTGAGATCTTCCGGTTCCTGCCGGATGCAAGTCTTTCCTTCCGGACTTATGATTCCCACTGCAACATCTTTTGCAATCTTCCTGTCTTTATCCATAACACTTTCCAGAAACTGTTGATTCATCTTCAGATACACGATTCCAGGTTCATGTGCGTAATCCATACTGTTCACATATCTTCCGATAAACAATGCTTCATCCCCCGTACCAAACAGGTAATCCCGGGTCCATATCCACTGCGTCTTCGCATACTCATCCCCCATTTTCTCACGCAGACCGCTGCTTTGAAAATCCGAATAACCAATCTGGGAATAGGATTTTTCGTAAACATTTCTTTTATTATCAATGTAGCAGTAATCAGCGACATGATTCAGATCTATATATGCAAAATATTTGCTCAGTGCATTCTTCTCTACTTCCTGCAGTTCTTTATTCCTCAGACTCTTCTGCACATCATTTTCCAGGATGATCTCTGCTGTCACGGCATCCGTCTTCCGGTAGAGATTATCCAGGGCTATCCCCATCTTCTCATTCATGAATTCATACTTATCCACAATCACATCTGTCATATTCCGTCTGACATAAGTCCATACACAGATGCTGGAAAGAACCAGTGCCAGTATCAGAAGCGTACACATATACTTCAGATACTTTTTCTGGATTCCTGACATTTTACTTTTTTTCATACTTCATATTCCCTTTTGTAATCTCTCGGAAGCTGTCCTGTATATTCTTTAAACAAATGCGAAAAATAGGATGGATTACTGATTCCGACCTGCTCGCAGATATTACCGATGCTGGTTCTTCCGTCTTCCAGCAGTCTCTTTGCCAGCTCCATTCTACGCTGCAACAGATATTGTTTGAATGTCATATGAAAGGTATTCTTGAATACCCGTCCAAAATATACCGGATTCAGATATACATGTGTCGCCACTGATACAATCGAAAGATCTTCATTATCCAGATGTTCATCTATATATGCCACAGCCGCTGCAATGTATTCTTTTGATCCTTTATTCTCTTTCTTCTCTGCATTTTCCAGTCTTTTTTCAATAGCAGTTCCCAGAATCTTATAACAGACATCCACCGCTTTTGCCGCCTTTAAGTTTCTCATATTCGAATAATAATTTTCAAATTGCTGATTCAGTGATTCGTCCATCCCGTAACTGTCTTTTAACATGAATTCTGTCTTTACCATGATCTTATGCATATACTGGCATTGCAGTTCTTCTCTGTGTGGCAGTTGGTAAATAAAATGTACAAATGCCTGCTTTAACTGTACGGCGTCGTTCTTCCGCACGCTGTTGACCACCATCATCTCTGCCTCCGCCGGATATGGGCTTTCCTCTTTTTCTTCAACAGTCTCCGGGATTGTAAATACTCCCGCTCCGGATGCATTTGTAGCAGCGAACAATCTCTGCGCTTCTTCGAAACTTCTTCTGATTCCGCGGATCCCTTTATATGGTTTGGATATTGCTGCAATAACCGGGCTGTTCTCTTCTTTTTTTACCTCTTCCAGTAGTTCTTTCAGCTCATGTACCGCTGTGTTCTCCTGCGTCTTTACAATAAATGTACGATGTCCTTCTTCACTTTCGAATTTCCAGTATGTGAATCTCTCTGCGATCTTTTCTTCAATCATTCTGACCATGGAAAATCTCGAGGCTTCATATTCCAGTTCATTGGTAATCTTATAGGCCAGATCAAGATCTGCATATACTGTAATAAACCGGTCTCCTTCCTTCATGACATCCTGCAGCGTATGGAAGACTTCATCTACTTTTTCTTCCGGCAACCGGTTCTGGACATATTTTTGCACGACAACCTGCAAAAATCCATCTCCGTCCTTTTTCAGAAGTCTCTCCCAGCGGTCATACTTCTCCTCATTTCGGATCTGATCTTCACAGATTTTACCGACATCTGTCATCGTCGCCTGTAATTTTTCATCTTCAATCGGCTTCAGAAGATATGCGAATGCCCCCAGATCACATGCCTTCTTCGCATATTCAAAATCCCTGTATGCACTTAATACCACGAACTGACATTCCGGGTTCTCTTTCTTGATTTCTTCCATTACCATAAGTCCGGAAATCTGTTTCATCCTGATGTCTGTCAGCACTACGTGTGGTTTTTTTTCGCGTATTACCTTTAACGCCTGCTCTCCGCTCTGTGCAAAGCCAACCACTTCATATCCCATACCGTTCCAGTCATACGTCTTTACCAGACCCTCCAGCAGGATCGGCTCATCATCTACGATCACCAGTTTTAACAACCCCATAGTACACCTCATACCTTTTATTAATACCATCTTAACATATTACAGTCTCATTCTATAATTTTTTATACTTTTTCTTTACCAAAAATCATATCTGTTATGCAAAAAATCATACTTTTTATGTCAAAAATTATACTTTTATGAAAAATCAGAAGTTTTGGCATATACAAAACAAAAAGAAAAACACAATATCCAAAACGTTTCCATTCCCTTCTCAGTGAATCCTTCGTTTGAATATTGTGTTTTCTTTTTGTTTCCTGTTATGTTTATCTTGCGCAGACTTCTGTCGTTTTTCTGATCTTCTTGATCAGTTCATCTGTAAATGCGCCTTTTTTCATTCTCCACATCCAGTTACCGCCGAGTGTAGATGGCATATTAATTCTTGCCTTATTACCAAGTCCCAGATAATCCTGTACCGGAATGATGCACGTATCTGCCACACTTCTCATCGCCAGACTTATGAAATCCCAGTGCACTTCTTCATCCGGAGTGTATGGATTATTCAGATATTCCTTTGTCATCTCTTTATCTTCTTCGGAAAGTGTCTGATACCATCCCTGAAGGGTATCGTTATCGTGGGTTCCTGTATAGACTACACAGTTTTTATCATAATTATGTGGAAGATAATCACTGTCCTCTCCTGCCACAAATGCGAATTCCAGTACTTTCATTCCCGGATAACCACTGTCTTTTAACAATTGTCTCACCGTATCCGTCAGGAATCCCAGATCTTCCGCAATGATCGGAAGGTCACCTAATGTTTCTTTCATCGTACGGAACAGATCCATGCCCGGTCCCGGCATCCATTCACCATTCTCTGCCGTCTCATCTCCATACGGGATTGCATAATATTCATCAAACCCACGGAAATGATCGATACGGATGATGTCATATAATTTAAAGCAGCAGGCCACCCGCTTCATCCACCAGTCATAGCCTGTCTTCTTATGGTAATCCCATGCATACAATGGATTTCCCCACAGCTGCCCGGTTGCCGAAAATGCATCCGGCGGACATCCCGCTACCGCAACCGGCAGATTCTCTTCATCTAACTGGAACAGCTTCGGATTCGCCCAGGTATCTGCACTGTCAAATGCTACATAGATCGGGATATCCCCGATAATCTCAATGCCTTGTTCATTGGCATATGTTTTCAGTCCGGCCCACTGTCCGGCGAACAGATACTGCAGAAATTCATAAAAATCAATCTCTGCACTTAATTGTTCCTGATATGCCGCAATTGCTTCCGGCTTACGCAGCCTGATGTCTTCCTCCCACTGATCCCAGCTTTTTCCGTCAAATGAATCTTTCACTGCCATATACAATGCATAATCCGCAAGCCATGCTTTTTCTTCTTCCAGATAAGTACGGTATGCCTTACTTTCCATCAATCCGTTCTTTTTGGCTCTTGCATATGCAAGCTTTAATACTTTAAATCTTGCATTATATATTTTTTCATAATCGATTTCTTCTTCATTCTCTCCGAAATCTGCCTGGTCACACTCTTCTTTTGTCAGAAGTTCATCCTCGATCAGCGTCTCCAGATCGATAAAATACGGGTTTCCCGCAAATGTTGAAAAAGACTGATACGGTGAATCACCGTATCCTGTCTGTCCAAGCGGCAGAATCTGCCACAATTTCTGTCCTGCTTCTTTTAATATATCTACAAATTCATACGCTTCTTTTGAAAAACATCCGATTCCATATGCCCCCGGAAGTGCAGAGACCGGCATTAACATTCCACTCTTTCTCATTAACTTTCGTTCCTTCCTCGTTATGATACTTATAATTAAGTATAGCAGTGTTCTTTGGATGCTTCAAATAAAAAGTATACTCTGTATATAAGAAATCATAGATTATTCCACAGATGTCACCGTATAATCCTTGTCTTCTACTGTCTTCTTCAGCACATCATCTGCGATCTCTGCATTTAATGTCAGCTCTGCTGTTCCTGACTCATGACTTACAACCGCTTCATCTACCTGTGGAAGTGCTTCCAGTGCTTTCTTTACGGCTGCCTCACAGTGTCCACACATCATTCCCTCAATATGCATTATTTTTTTCATTGTCTTGTCCTCCTTCTTGGATCTCTTTTTTTCTTTTTTGGCTTTTAATTTTTTATCTTTTGATGCATCATACATCTTAAAAAGATTCAATCTCAATGCGTTCGATACTACGCAGAAGCTTGATAAACTCATGGCTGCCGCACCGAACATCGGATTTAATTTCCACCCGAACAGCGGATACCACACACCAGCCGCAAGCGGGATTCCGATAATATTATAGAAGAATGCCCAGAACAGGTTCTCATGAATATTACGGAGTGTCGCACGGCTCATGCGGATTGCTGCCGGCACATCACTTAACCGGCTCTTCATCAGAACAACATCTGCCGCATCGATCGCAACATCCGTTCCGGCTCCGATCGCAATACCCATATCGGCTCTTGTAAGTGCCGGTGCATCGTTGATACCATCCCCGACCATCGCAACTTTTCCTTTTTCTTTCAGCTTACGGATCACCTGCTCTTTTCCTTCCGGAAGTACGCCTGCAATCACTTCATCAACTCCGGCCTGCTGTCCGATGGCTTTTGCAGTACGTTCGTTATCTCCGGTCAGCATGACTACATGGATTCCCATGTTCTGTAATTCTTTGATCGCCTGCGGGCTGTCTTCTTTGATGACATCCGCCACTGCAATTACACCTAATAAACGGTCTTCATTTCCAAAGAATAATGGTGTCTTACCTGCTTCGGCAAGTCTCTCTGTCTTCTTCTGGATATCTTCATCAACGGATACCTTACTGCTGATAAATGTATAATTTCCTCCATATAATGTATGGTCATCCAATATGGCTGTCAGGCCGTTACCCGGAAGAGCCTGGAATCCGGTAACTTCTTCGATGCCGGCATTTTCCTCTTTTGCATTTTCAAGGATTGCTCTTGCCAGTGGATGTTCACTCTTATTCTCCAGTGCATACGCACATTTTAATAAGGTATCTTCTGTCACTCCCGCTGCCGGAATGATATCTGTCACTTTCGGTTCTCCACTTGTGATCGTACCGGTCTTATCCAGCGCAACAATTTGCATCTTTCCAGTCTCTTCCAGTGAAACTGCTGTCTTGAACATAATACCATTTCTGGCACCCATTCCATTTCCGACCATAATTGCTACCGGTGTTGCAAGTCCAAGCGCACATGGACAGCTGATCACCAGCACCGCAATTCCTCTGGATAACGCAAAACCAATACTCTGTCCTGCGATCAGCCATACAATAATTGTGAGCACTGCAATTGTGATAACCATTGGCACAAATACACCGGATACACGGTCCGCAATCTTTGCGATCGGTGCTTTCGTTGCAGCCGCATCACTTACCATCTGAATGATCTGCGAAAGTGTCGTATCCTCGCCGACTCTGGTCGCACGGCACTTCAGATATCCGGACTGATTTACGGTTGCGGCTGATACCTTATCACCGACAGCCTTATCTACCGGAATACTTTCACCTGTAAGAGCAGATTCATTGACTGCACTGTTTCCTTCTATGACTTCTCCGTCAACCGGAATATTCTCTCCCGGTTTTACAACAAAGCAATCTCCCTTTTGTACCTGTTCGATCGATACCTGAACTTCTTTTTCTCCACGGATCACAACCGCTGTCTTTGGCGCAAGCTTCATCAGTCCTTTTAATGCATCGGTCGTCTTTCCTTTGGATCTTGCCTCCAGCATCTTTCCGACCGTGATCAGTGCAAGGATCATAGCTGCTGATTCAAAATAAAAATCATGCATATAAGACATTACTGCATCCATATCCCCATGCATCTGCGCATCTGTCATTGCAAACAGTGCATACGTACTGTATACAAAAGACGCTCCGGATCCAAGTGCCACCAGGGTATCCATATTCGGTGCCCGGTGGATCAGTCCTTTGAATCCACTGATGAAAAACTTCTGGTTGATCACCATGACTGCAATCGTCAGAAGCATCTGTAACAGTCCCATCATCACATGATTGTCTTTCATGAATCCCGGAACCGGCCAGCCCCACATCATATGTCCCATGGAGAAATACATCAGGACGATCAGAAATCCAAGTGATGCAATCAGACGCTTCTTTAATGCCGGTGTCGTTCTGTCTTTTAACATATCTTCTCCGGCAGATACTGATGATGACTGTGTCTTTGCCGTTCCTTCTCCTTTTTTCGATGCTCCGTATCCGGCATCTGTGACTGCCTTAATGATCTCCTGTTCACTTGCAGTTCCCTCTACTCCCATAGAGTTGGTAAGCAGACTTACCGAGCAGGATGTTACACCCGGCACTTTCGAAACTGCTTTTTCGACTCTGCTGCTACAGGCTGCACAGCTCATGCCGGTTACTATATATTGTTCCATTGTTGTCTTGTTCCCTCCTGTCATTATTATTTTTCTTATTCCTTTATAGTAAACTCAGAAAATGCTTTCCGAGCAGACTATACATCTATAAACTTTACTTACCGCATCAGCTTCTGTAACACCTTTACCAGTTCATCAACCGTCTCATCTTTTCCGTCCCGGATGTCATCTGCCACACAGGTACGAATGTGATTCGCCAGCAATACTTTATTAAAGCTGTTCAGTGCCGCATTCACCGCTGATACCTGTACCAGAATCTCCGGACAATAAGCGTCCTTTTCCAGCATTCCTTTGATGCCGCGTACCTGACCCTCAATCCGGCTCAGACGATTCATCAGATCCTTGTATTCTTTATCCGAACGATGCTTGGACGAGTGACAACAGCATTCTTTTTCTGATTTGTTTTCCATATTATCTGTATTCTTGTCTTCCATAAGCATACTCCTTTCATATTCATACCCTTACGGGGTATATGTATTTTATCTCTTATTATCACATAAGTCAAGGAATATATGCGTTCTTGATATATGTTTTCATTTATTGGTAGTTCCAATACAATTTTTTAAAAATGTCTATTTTATTTGACTTTCAAAATTTATAAGGAATATAATTCTTGCTGAAGGAAATAATGACAGCAGAACTGGAGGTTATATTATGCTGGAAGAACAGGCTATGATAACATTCTTAAAAAAATTCGATGAACACCCTTTTCTGGTCAAGATTAATGGACACAAACATCTGATCGGCGAAGGTGAACCTACATTTACCGTAAATTTCAAAAAGGTCATCCCATTAAAGGATCTGGTCACCAGTACTTCTCTTGCACTTGGAGAAGCTTACATGGATGGTGATCTTGATATTGAGGGAAACCTTTATCAGGCACTTGATAACCTTCTTGGTCAGATGGGTAAATTTTCAACTGATGAACATCATTTGAAATCTATCATGTTCCCATCTTCATCAAAGAAAAACCAGAAAAAAGAAGTCAGCAGTCATTACGATATCGGAAATGACTTCTACAAACTCTGGCTCGATGATACAATGAGTTATTCCTGCGGATATTTCAAACATGAAGATGATACCCTGTATCAGGCGCAGAAGAATAAAGTTGATTACATTCTTGAAAAGTTATATCTGAAAGAAGGTATGACTCTTCTTGATATCGGATGCGGCTGGGGATTCCTTCTGATTGAAGCTGCTAAGAAATATAAAATTAAAGGTACCGGCATCACCTTAAGTGAAGAACAATACAAAGAATGCCAGAAACGTATCAAAGAGGAAGGATTGTCCGACTACCTGGAAGTCAGGCTAATGGACTACCGTGATCTTCCTTCTGACGGCAAGATGTATGACCGCGTTGTCAGCGTCGGTATGCTCGAACATGTCGGCCGTGAGAATTATCAGTTATATTTAGACTGTGTCAGCAAGGTCATGAAAGACGGCGGTCTGTTCCTGCTCCACTTCATCAGTGCATTAAAAGAGCATCCTGGTGATCCATGGATCAAGAAATACATCTTCCCGGGCGGATCTGTTCCCAGTCTTCGTGAAGTCATGAATTGCATGGCAGAAGATAACTTCCATACCCAGGATATCGAGGACTTACGTCTTCACTATAACCGTACGCTTCTCTGCTGGGAGAAAAACTTCAAGGATCATATTGAAGAAGCACATACAATGTTTGATGAACGTTTCTTAAGGATGTGGGATATGTACCTCTCTGCATGTGCCGCTACCTTCCATAACGGAATTATTGATATCCATCAGATTTTAATGACAAAGGGAATTAATAATAATCTTCCTATGACGAGATGGTATTAAAAAATGAATCAGCCGGGGATATGAACAATATTTCCCGGCTTTAATAAAGATGGATACCATGCCGCACTTGACATCTAATACACATGCATAAAAAGGAGCGGAGCCGGAATCCTGTCACTCCTGACAAAATCCCGACTCCGCTCCTTTTCGATATGTATTCATTTCAATCAGAACGTCGTCTAATTTACCATACTATCCTTTATTCCGTTCGATACCTACTCTTTGGATTTACTTCTTTCTTTTTTAAATACACGTATCATGAAATAACTAAATCCGCCAATATATCCAACCAGTGTAATCACCATCATAATAATTGCATCTATCGTCATAGTTCATACCTTCTTTCTATTATTTTGCAGCTTTGTTATCTTTCATAGCTCCCCTTGCAGTCTTTGTATTAAAGAACTTGGATAGTGCAAGACCTACAAGGATCACTACTCCGAACTGAAGTAATACAGTTCCTGTGTTATCCTGGATAATAAACGGATTCAGCCAGGTATCCGGGAACCATTCCTTTGTCTGTAATAACCAGTAAACCACCATGATCACTACCAGAACCGGAATCAGATACATACATCCGGTATAATATGCTTTTGGAAGATGTACATCTGCACCTTTTGCATTTACTTCCTGTGTACGTAATTTTTCCACACCATATTTCCATGCCAGGATTGCGATAAAGGCACCACTTATCAGAAGTCCGATTCCCCATACCCAATCCTGATTATCAATATTAACCAGTGACCAGCATGAGAAGCATCCTACTAAGAATCCTGCGAAGCAGACACTGACAACTGCTTTTTTCCGCGGCAATCCAAGGTCAACAACACATTTTACTCCAACTTCGATCATAGAGAACAGTGATGTGATTGCTGCAATTGCAAGTAATCCAAAGAAGATAAAGGAAATGAATCTTCCACCCGGGATTGTTGTAAATAACTGATAAATGTAAATAAATGTAAGTCCAAAGTTGCCCTGACTGAGTGCTTCATTCGCTGCTTCCGGTGTAGCTGAAAGTGCACAGATTGCCGGGATAACTACCAGTGCCGAGAGGATTGCTCCAAGGTTATCACCAAGTCCCATGATCAGACAGCTTGTCGGAACATCTTCCTCTTCTCCTACGTAGTTCGCATATGTAATAATGAATCCCCATCCGGCTCCGGTGCTCCATGCTGCCTGGATGAATGCCTGAATCCATGTATTCGGGCTTAAAATATACTCTTTCTTAACAGTAAAGAGATACTGAAGTCCCTGATTTGCTCCATTTAATGTAACTGCGTAAATTGCTAATCCTACAAGGATGATAAACAGTGCCGGTATCGCTACTTTACAGAATTTTTCAATTCCACCTGCAATTCCCTGATAAACGATGAAACATGCAAGTGCAAATCCGATCGCATGGAATAAAATAACCTGTGCCTGTGAATCTGTAAATGCTGTCCACATTGCCGATGTCGTCTCTGTTGATAGATTCGGTTTAAATGCTGAAGTAACAGAATTAACTGCGTATTTCAAACAATATCCCTGAAGTACACAATAATAACTCATCAGGAAGAAACATACTGCTGCAACAAAGAATCCCATCCATGTATACTTCTTTCCACCGGCATCACGGAATGTACCGATACATCCAAGTCTCGTCTTTTTACCGAATGCCATCTCTGTGGAAAGGAGCGGTACTGCAAATACCAGCATTGCAATCGTCCATGCTATGATAAATGCTCCACCACCGTTTGCCGCACACACTCGTGGGAATCGCCATACATTACCAGTACCAATACACATACCTAACGCGGCGGCTATGTAACCTATGGTACTAAATTTTTCTTGTTTCTGTTCCATAACTCAAACCTCCATTCGAATATCGAAATTAATTAGAAATGAATACCTTGTAACCATAGTGTAAAAGATGGTTATTAAATTGTCAATATAAAATATTAAGTTTTTTTATACAAATATAAGAAAGTGTAATATTAAACGCATTTTGTTTTATTGTTTGTTAATTTCTGATAATTCGCCAGTAAATAGACTGGTTTTCATACTTTAGTCTAATACATCTACAATTTCGGATGCATATTTCGGTATCTACAGAACCTGCCACCGGCAGCTCCTTTCGAACACATGGTGATACACAAAAACCTGTATCAGACTTTCTATCATCTGATACAGGTTTCCCGCTTTCTCATAACAATTCATTATACTATATATTTTCTTTTTTAATTTTAATTCTTTGTATTCTTTCACATAAGCTTCTTATGCTACAGATCTTCTTCAATATGCTCTCTTCCCTGGTCTACGATCGTACGCACATGATCGTCTGCCAGTGAATAGAACACGGATTTTCCTTCTCTTCTGCTCTTAACCAGTTTGTTCTGTTTCAGGATCCTGAGCTGATGTGAGATTGCAGACTGTGTCATATTCAGTGCCTCTGCCAGATCGCAGACACACACCTCTGCTTCGAACAACACGAACAGGATACGCATTCTGGTCGAATCACCGAATACCTTGAACAATTCTGCAAGATCATACAATTCCGTTTCTTCCGGCATCTTTTCATTTACGATCTTCAGAAGATTCTCATGTACCTCACATGATTCACATACTTCCATTCCTTCTTCTAATTTTGCCATCTGCCCACCAGCCTTTTCTATAAGTTTTTCACAAATAATGCGCGGATTGCATTCAATACAGCAATGACCATAACTCCGACATCAGCGAAGATTGCCATCCACATATTCGCAATTCCGAGTGCTCCCAGGACCAGGCAGATTGCCTTGATTCCAAGGGCAAAGTAAATATTCTCATATACGATGCGCATACATTTTCTGGAAATCTTGATTGCTTTTACGATCTTCTTCGGATCATCGTCCATCAGGACAACGTCTGCTGCCTCGATTGCTGCATCTGATCCGAGTGCACCCATGGCAATTCCGATATCTGCTCTCGACAGTACCGGCGCATCATTGATTCCGTCTCCGACGAACGCAAGCTTTTCTTTCTCTGATTTCTGACTCAGAAGCTGTTCAACCTTCGCAACCTTATCTGCAGGAAGAAGCTCACTGTACACTTCTCCGATTCCCAGTTCTTCTGCAACCTTATCTGCCACACGCTTCATGTCACCAGTCAGCATAACTGTCTTGGTGATGCCCGCTTTTTTCAGATCTCTGATTGCTTCTTTTGCATGCAGTTTTAATTTGTCTGAGATCAGAATGTGTCCTGCATATTTTCCGTCTACTGCAACATGGACGATCGTACCGACTTCTTCACATTCACTGTATTCCACATTCAGATATTTCATAAGTTTGGCATTACCTGCCGCTACCGGAATACCGTCAACCTTTGCAGTCACACCTTTACCGCTCAGTTCTTCAATCTCTGTCACACGGTCACGGTTGATCTGTTTGCCATATGCTTTCTGAAGGCTCTTACTGATCGGATGAGAAGAAGAACACTCCGCAAGTGCCGCATACTCTAATAACTGTTCTTCCGGCATCGTATTGTGGTGAACTCCACTCACCTCGAATACGCCTTGCGTCATGGTTCCTGTCTTATCGAATACCACATATTTTGTCTGTGCCATCGTCTCCAGATAGTTCGATCCTTTTACCAGAACACCTTCATGACTTGCTCCGCCGATTCCTGCAAAGAAGCTGAGCGGGATACTGATCACCAGTGCACACGGGCAGCTGATAACCAGGAATGTCAGTGCTCTGTAGATCCAGTCGCCCCATTCCGGCGCAAGCGCAAACGCAAACATTCTGACCAGTGGCGGTAAGATTGCAAGTGCAAGCGCACCATAGCAGACTGCCGGTGTATAATATCTGGCGAATTTGGAAATAAAGTTCTCAGATTTTGATTTCTTGGAACTTGAATTCTCTACCAGATCCAGGATCTTGGATACGGTAGATTCTCCGAATTCTTTTGTTGTACGGATCTTCAGAAGACCAGTCAGGTTAATGCATCCACTGATGACTTCATCACCGGCTGCCGCTTCTCTCGGAACACTTTCCCCGGTCAGTGCACTGGTATTCAATGTACTGCTTCCTTCTTCGATCACACCATCGATCGGGACTTTTTCTCCCGGCTGAACGACGATAACCGTTCCGACTTCCACTTCATCCGGATCTACCTGTTCAAGGTCCCCGTCTTTTTCAATATTGGCATAATCCGGACGGATATCCATCAGTTCACTGATATTTCTGCGGCTCTTTCCAACTGCATAGCTCTGGAAAAGTTCACCGATCTGATAAAACAGCATAACAGCAACCGCTTCATTAAAATCTCCGGACTTCTCATAAAATGCAATCGCAATCGCACCGACCGTGGCGACTGCCATCAGGAAATTCTCATCAAATACCTGACGGTTTAAGATTCCCTTCCATGCTTTCTTCAAAATATCGTAACCAACGATCAGATATGGAATCAAAAATAATACAAATCTGATAATTCCTGTTACCGGAAGGAAATTCAATAGAATCAGGAGCACCGCCGCAGCGATGATCCTGGTCAGCATCTTCTTCTGCTTCTTCGTCATTCTTCTCACCCTCTTACAGGTAGATCTCGCAATCGTCCTCTACCTTCTTACAATTCTTCAGAACGTCTTTCATAACGCTCTTTGCATCCTGTCCCTCTTCAAACTCAACGATCATCTTCTGTGTCATGAAATTCACTGTTGCATTCTGAACACCTGCTGTGTTCTTTGCTGCATCTTCCATCTTATTTGCACAGTTTGCACAATCCACTTCAATCTTATAAGTCTTCTTCATCTTTCTCTTCTCCTTTGATCTTGTTTTTTGACTTTCATCAAACATGTTTCCTATTCATTTTCATTAAACGATTAAGCATTCGTTTAATCTTTATATTTACATTATAGCTCTCCAAATGAAAAAGTCAATACATTTTGGTATTTTTATGTTACAATACCTTTATGATTATAGAGTTGCCAAAGGCGCTATTGAATTTCAATACCGAATAAAAGGAGATTGTTTATGACTGACCATATTTTACCACATAATCATGGTGAACATCTGAATACAGAACTTCTTATAGATAATATTGCAAAGACGGAGGACTTCCAGATTGTTGCTGACTTGTTCAAGGTCCTCGGAGATAACAGCAGGGTACGCATTTTCTGGCTTCTCTGCCACTGCGAAGAATGTGTGATCAACATTTCTTCCATGATGGACATGAGTAGCCCGGCTGTCTCTCACCATCTCCGCCAGCTGAAATCTTACGGACTGATCACAAGCCGCAGAGAGGGGAAAGAAGTTTACTACAAAGCAGCAGACACAAACCAGGCTCAGCTGCTTCATCACATGATCGAGCAGGTGATTAAAATCACATGTCCTGAAGCTTAACTGTTATTACTGCAATATCACGCAATTAAACAAGTATATCAAAACGGAAAGACATGAATTTCTCAGAGGTATTCACATCTTTCCGTTTTCTCATTGGATTTATTCACATTTATAAAAAAGTTTTACACTTCACCGTTTTTGAACTTGATGATCATCTCGTTTGTCAAACTGTCTCTGCTCGGCTCCACCGGAATCTCATCCCTTTG
>ENA-OOZG01001333-OOZG01001333.1-human-gut-metagenome-genome-assembly--contig:-NODE-1333-length-17803-cov-2.946980_pt1 | contig 17803 bp, 12 predicted proteins | sample MGYA00241706_ERZ501384 | MGnify/ENA primary metagenome ERZ501384 (study PRJEB25962, sample SAMEA2042742) | human gut metagenome | biome: human gut; feature: human-associated habitat; material: faeces...
CCGTGACAATCTGAAATGGGGTGACGAGAACGCCACAGATGAGGACATCTGGAAAGCAATTGAAATTACCCAGGCAAAAGAAGTGGTTGAAGGAAAGCCTGGAAAGCTGGATTTCCAGTTGGAGCAGAATGGACGTAATCTGTCTGGTGGACAGAAACAGAGGCTTACCATTGCAAGAGCCTTAGTTAAGAAACCGGAGATATTAATTTTAGATGATAGTGCGAGTGCTCTTGATTTTGCAACAGATGCAGCGCTTCGAAAAGCAATCCATGGTCTGGAAGGCAAGATGACAACATTTCTTGTATCTCAGCGTGTAGCTGGAATTAAGCAGGCAGATAAAATACTTGTTCTTGGAAATGGAGAATTGGCTGGACAGGGAACGCATGAAGAACTGATGAAAAATTGTGAAGTTTACCAGGAAATTTATTATTCACAATTCCCGGAAGAAAAATTAAGAGAAAAAATAAATTATGACGAGAAAGGAGAGGCATAGAAGATGAAGAAGATTTTAAAATTCATTGGAAAATATAAAATATTTCTTGTGCTGAGTGTGTTGCTTGCAACCGTTTCAGTAATATTACAATTATATGTGCCGATCCTGTTCGGAGATGCCATTGATCAGATTGTTGCAGAGCATCAGGTTCAATTTGATACTATGTGGGTACTCTTAAGAGAAATTCTTGTATTAGTGGCAATATCAGCGCTGGCAACATGGATCATGAACATGATCAATAATCATATGACTTATCATATTGTACAGGATATCCGTTCCCAGGCAATCCGTCATATTCAGCGGTTGCCCCTGTCTTATCTGGACCGTCACAGTTCCGGAGATATTGTAAGCCGGATCATTGCAGATACAGATATTTTGTCTGATGGGATCTTACTTGGATTTACCCAGTTGTTTTCCGGAATTGTAACGATTGTTGTAATTTTGATTTTTATGTTTTCCAAGAATTTCTGGATCACACTTCTGGTCATTGTGCTGACACCAATGAGTTTCTTAATTGCCAGATTTATTTCTTCCAGATCATTTGAAATGTTTCATAAGCAAAGTGAGACTCGAGGAAATCAGACGGCACTCATTGATGAAATGATTGGAAACCAAAAAGTAGTCAAAGCATTCGGATATGAAGAAAAAGCGTCAGAGCGATTTGCACAGATCAATGCAGATTTACAAAAATACAGTCAGAAAGCAGTTTTCTACAGCAGTCTGACAAACCCGTCTACGCGTTTTGTAAATAATGTCATCTATGCAGGTGTTGCTCTTGTAGGAGCATTTATGATACCAGGCGGAGCTCTGACAGTTGGAGGTCTGTCCGTGTTGTTATCTTATGCGAACCAGTATATGAAACCGTTCAATGACATTAGTTCTGTCATTACAGAGATGCAAAATGCGCTGGCGTGTGCGAACCGTATTTTTGATCTTCTGGAGGAAGAAGAAGAATCCCCAGACGTGGAAGGAACAATCAACGAAGTGAAAGGAAATGTGTCCATCAGCCATGTAGACTTCAGTTATGATAAGAATCACCGCCTGATTGAAGATTTTAATCTGGAAGTAGATCCCGGCATGCGGATTGCCATTGTAGGACCGACCGGCTGTGGAAAAACGACATTTATCAATCTGCTGATGCGCTTTTATGATGTGGATCAAGGAAACATTAAAATTGACGGCAAGCCAATTGAAGGACTCAGCCGCCATGCACTTCGCAGTTCCTATGGAATGGTGCTACAGGAGACTTGGATCAAAGATGGAACAATCCGGGAAAATATTGCATATGGAAAACCGGGAGCTTCGCAGAAAGAGATTGAAAGTGCAGCAAAAAAGGCGAATATTCATGATTTTATTATGGGATTACCGGATGATTATGATACATTTGTAGGAGAACGTGGAACAAGACTGTCCGGTGGACAAAAGCAGAGACTTTCCATCGCGACAGAAGCAACTTCTATGTATTACAAGAGTTATGCTTTGCCTGCCGCCAATGCTGATACTTGATGAGGCCACATCAAGTATTGATACAAGAACAGAGCAGCAGATTCAGGAAGCATTTGACAAATTAATGAAAGGACGTACAAGCTTTATCGTAGCACACCGGCTTTCTACAATCCGGAATGCATCCCTTATTCTCGTTATGAAAGACGGAAAAATCATCGAGCAGGGAACACACGAAGAACTGCTGGCACAAGGAGGATTTTATAATAAGTTGTATAACAGTCAGTTCCAGGCTGTGTAATAAAATTTGTTGTTATAATATAGTGAATTATTCGAGGCAGGATTTCAGATATGTATAAATATCGATATCTGCTGCGTCGCTTTAGAACAAGATTCAGAAAGTAAATTGAAAAAAATTGAGTTATCAAAGATTCGGAGGAAGTGTCAGTGACGGATTTTGTAGGTGATGCTAAGTAAAAAATATTATTTAATAACTTGAGAGTTAGTTAAATTATAGTAGTGAGCAACATTACAGATTTAGATGGAGACAGAGATTCTCAGATAATTATGAAAATGCCGTTATATCTGCGAGCATAGCTCACATGATTATGTACTGTTTGAACCTGCTTGCAGGTGAGTTTACATAATCATGTGAATATAAGTGGCGCAGCAGATAGCGGCATTTTTATATATCTGGAATTCTGTCTCCATATGGATTTGTTTTGCATACTGCTATGATTTTGTGTATGTTGACGCAGATATGGCAAAAAAAGGTGTAGATTGTGTAAAGATTATACAATCGTTCTATGCCATGATGGAAGATATGATAGAGAAAATTTTATTATATCAATAGAAAAAAGTGAAAGAGATGCTAAAGACATCTTGAAAGTGCATGTTAGAAGGCCTGTTGAGGGATAAAATTATAAGAAGTGGGAGGTATATTATGACAAGGCTAGTATTTGAGACGAAGCGTATGAAAGTTGCAGAACTGGGGGAGGAGTCTTCGGTACCGGATCTTTTTGGGGAACTGACAACTCAGAATTCGCTTGTGTTTGATCTGGACGAGGATGATGAGATTTATGAAGGATATGGCAAAGTAAATAGTGCGTTTCCATATCGTCAGCTTAATGGATATACAAGAGAGCTGCATGAGAAAGATGTAAAGACGGCGGTTCTGGAAAACGAGTATTTGAAGGCAGTATTTCTTACGGAATATGGTGGAAGATTGTGGGAGCTGTGGGATAAGAAAACAGGAAAGAATCTTCTTTACACGAATGATGTGCTCAGATTTAGCAACCTTGCTATTAGAAATGCATGGTTTTCCGGAGGTGTCGAGTGGAATCTTGGAATTATCGGCCATAATCCATTGACGACGGAGCCGCTTTATGTAGCAAAGACGCAGACAGATGAAGGTGATCCGGTACTTCGTATGTATGAATATGAGCGAATCCGGGGAGTTATCTGGCAGATGGATTTCTGGCTGGAGGAGGCTTGTCCGTATCTGAACTGCAGAATGAGAATTGTTAATGACAGCAATCAGGTTATTCCGATGTACTGGTGGAGTAACATGGCAGTACCGGAGTATGAAGGTGGACGCCTTGTCGTACCGGCAAAGGAAGCATTTACAGCGGTAGGGACGAATGGTTTTAAAGTAGAGATTCCGTTTGTTAATGGAATTGATGTAACAGATTATAAGAAGATTCCGACCAGTATAGATTATTTCTTTCATATTCCGAAAGAAGAACCCAAATATATTGCCAATATTGCGCCAGATGGATATGGACTTTTACAATTTTCAACACCAAGACTACAGGGAAGAAAGTTATTTTCATGGGGAAATATTGATGCTTCCGACCGCTGGCAGGAATTTTTGACGGAAGATGCAGGACGTTATGTGGAGATCCAGGCAGGACTTGGAAAGACACAGTATGGCTGTATTCCGATGGCACCACACACTGCATGGGAATGGATGGAACGCTACGGAGCAGTGGATCTTGGTGCAGGTGCATGTGAACAGTCCCATGAATGGCGTTATGAGAAGGTGACAGAGGAACTGAAGGCAAATCAGGAGATTGAGAAACTTAAGAAACGTCTGGAAGAGACAAAAGGACTTGCAAAGAAGCAGGCAAAGCTAGTCCAGGCAGGAAGCGGATATGGAACATTTGCACCAAAAACAAAAAGAACTAGCCATCTGGAATTTGTGAATCAGTCAGAAACATTAAAGAAGTGGAAACATTTCTTTGAGACAGGCATTCTACACATGCCAAATCCAGAAGATGAGCCGGACGAGTTCTGGAATGGAGAGAAATTCCTGGCATATCTGGAAGAGAAAACAGCCAGAAAAGATGCACCGAATGCCGCGAACTGGTATGCACATTATCAGCTTGGTATCAGCTATCTGATTGCAGGAAGAAATGAAGATGCAAGAGACGAATTTGCAAGATCTGTTGATCTTACATCCAATGCATGGGCATATCATGGACTGGCGTGTCTGTATCTGAAATCGAATCCTGAGAAGGCAAAACAGTTTATTATGGAAGGAATGGCGCTTCAAAGAGAGAGACTATCTTATCAGAAGGAAGGGTTTAAGATTCTGGAAAAATGTGGGGCTTACAAGGAAATTGATGAAGAATATAAAAAACAGACCGCAGAAAATCAGAAGAACGGACGAATTCAATATTATTATGTGGCAGCACTTGAAAAATTAGAAAGAAATGAAGAGGCGTATCATTTGCTGAATGACGGCGATGGAATTGATGTGTCAGATATCCGGGAAGGAGATAGCGATATCCAGGCGATTTGGGAGAGCCTTCATGAAAAATTATATGGGGAAAAAGGGCATTTGCCACACTACTATAATTTTAAAGTAAATTAAAAAAGTGTCTATGAAAAAATGGAGGAAATGTTATGAGAGTGTACAGAGCAAAAGATTATAAGGATATGAGCAGAAAGGTAGCCAATATAATTTCTGCGCAGATCATTTTGAAACCAAACAGTGTACTTGGATTGGCAACTGGCTCTACGCCAATAGGAACTTACAGTCAGCTGGTAGAATGGTACAAAAAAGGAGATCTGGATTTTTCAGAGGTGACAAGTGTCAATCTGGACGAATATAAAGGACTGCCAGGAACCAATGAACAGAGCTATTATTACTTTATGCATCAGCATCTGTTCGATCAGGTGAATATTCAGGAGAGACACACACATTTGCCCAATGGAATGGAACCAGACAGTAAAAAAGAATGTGAACGTTATGAGGAACTGATCAGAAGCCTTGGAGGCGTAGATCTTCAGCTTCTTGGAATGGGACATAATGGACATATTGGATTTAATGAGCCAGGACAGGCATTTGAGACGGGGACACATTGCGTGGACCTTCAGGAGAGTACTATTGAGGCAAATAAAAGATTTTTTGCTTCGGCGACGGATGTTCCAAGACAGGCTTATACCATGGGGATAAAGACAATTATGCAGGCAAAGAAGATTCTTGTTGTAGTAAGTGGGGAAGACAAAGCAGAGATTGTAAAGAAAGCATTTTTCGGACCGGTAATTCCAGGTGTGCCGGCATCAATCCTTCAGATGCATAATGATGTTATTTTGGTGGGAGATGAAGCAGCATTATCTCTGATATAAAGAATCAGGGATAAAATAATCAGATGAAAAACTGTAATAGGTCTTAATGATATGTGTAATGTAGAATAAATAACAAGATTGTGAAAATATTAATTTATACAATGTGTACAAAAAATAACCCGTTATTTTGCTGAAAATAGCATTTTAGAGCAGATTGTGCAAATTAATGAAACTTTAGGATAAAGATTATTGTGCAAAATTGTGACATAATGAATCCAACGGGAAAAGAGTAATTGCAAAATTACTAAAAACGATTTACCAAAATGGTATAGGAGGAAAAAGAATGAAAAAGAAAGTAATCAGTGCACTTTTATGTGCGGCAATGGTTGCGACCATGTTAGTTGGATGTGGCGGAAGTTCCAACGATTCCAAGTCATCTGGAGGAGATGGCAAGAAACTTGTATACTGGGCTATGTGGAGTAAAGATGAGCCACAGGCGAAAGTAATCCAGGATGCGATTGCAAAGTATACAGAAGATACAGGTGTAGAAGTAGACGTTCAGTTCAAGGGACGTTCCGGACAGCGTGAAGGTCTTCAGCCTGCACTCGATGCAAAGCAGACCATCGACCTGTTCGATGAAGATGTAAACCGTGTAAACGGATCTTGGGGAAAATATCTGTTAGATCTCGAGGATGTGGCAAAAGATTACGAGTCAGAGCACGGAAACGAGACATTATTCAAAATTGCACGTGCAGCATATGAGGATGGAACACTCCATTCAATCCCATATCAGCCATCGATCTTCGGATTCTTTTACAATAAGACATTATTTGATAAAGCTGGTATCAAAGAAGTTCCTACAACATGGGATGAGTTAGATGCAGCATGCGCTAAATTAAAAGACGCTGGTATTACACCAATCACAGCAGACGATGCTTATATGACATCATTTATCGGATATCATCTTGCAAGATATATTGGACAGGATGGAGTAAAATCTCTTGTAACCGGAGAAGAAGTAAATGGTCAGAACGTAACATGGGATGATGAGAGAGTTCTTGCAGCAGCTCAGAGCTTTGCAGATTTCGCTAAAAAAGGTTACTTCTCAAAGAACATTGCGACAAATGTATATCCGGCAGGACAGAATCAGGAATTTGCTCCTGGTGATGCAGCAATCGTTATTTGCGGATCATGGCTTCCAAATGAAGCAAAAGATTCTGTAGCAGATGATCTTGAATGGGGTTACTTCAATTATCCATCAGTTCCAGACGGAAAAGATGATAATACAGCTAACAATATTGCAAACCAGGTACTTGCAATCAACAAAAATTCTAAGATGTCTGACGAGGCATTCAAACTTATCGAGTATATCACAACAGGCGAATTCGATAAGAAGATGACAGAAGAAGCTCTGTGTATCCCAACAGACAAAGCCAATGCAGATGCATGGCCGACAGAACTTTCAGGAGTAAAAGAAGCATTCGATGCAACAACAACATACTATGACTGGGCAGCAGGCGTAGAAAGCAACAATGATATCACACCTGTGCTTCAGGAAAACACACAGAAACTTGCTTCAGGCAAACTGGACGCAGCAGGATTCATCAAAGCAATGAAAGAAGCAGCAGGACAGTAAAATCAGACAGTAATAAAAGAGACTAGTTAGTGATCAATATGGTGGCAGGGCGGTTACTACGCGGCCACCATATTTTAGTAAAAGGAGGCATATACGTGAAGAAGAATAAAAAAATGATCGTTGGGTTTCTTGCCCCGGCAGTAATCATCTTCCTCATAGTATTCCTGTATCCGATTATCAGAACCATTATGATGAGTATGTATAAGATCGAGTCAGTAACGGATACAATGGAATGGTGGACGTTTGTTGGATTAGGCAACTACCAGAAGTTGTTTACGACAGCGATCTTTAAAACAGCAATGATGAACATTTTGAAAATCTGGGCACTGGGTGGAATCATCGTATTATCGGTGTCCCTGTTATTCGGAGTAATCCTGACAAGTGGAATACGCGGGAAGAAATTCTTCCGTGCAATCATCTATCTTCCGAATATCGTAAGTGCGGTAGCGCTTGCAACCATGTGGCTGCAGTATGTATACAGTTCTAAATTCGGACTTTTAAAGGGTGTTTTGGATTCGCTTGGATTACACAAACTTGCGAAAACTCCATGGCTGGATTCCGATCACAAGTTCTGGGCATTGCTTTTTGCATACTGCTTCGGAATGATAGGATATCATATGTTGATCTGGATGAGTGGAATCGAAAGAATCAGCCCGGATCTTTTTGAGGCGGCAACAATTGACGGTGCGAATAAACCGCAGCAGTTCCGCTATATGACAGTGCCTCTTTTAAAAGGTGTATTTAAAACAAATATTACAATGTGGACAGTAAGTACAGCGGCATTCTTTGTATGGTCGCAATTGTTCTCAACGGTTACGGCAGATAAGGCAACAATCGTACCAGTACAGTATATGTATATGCATACATTTGGCGCAGGTAATGCGGTGACAGAGAGAAATGCAGGATATGGAGCTGCAATCGGTATCATTCTGTGCGTATGTGTAGTGATCGTATTCTCAATCTGTAACAAATTGATCAAAGATGATGATCTTGAATTTTAGAAAGGAGGAGCAGTTATGGAAAAAGAAAAAAAAGTAAGACAGAAAATCAACTGGAAAAAAGAAATGAAACTGGCTCCTGGATATATCGTGATCATCTTGTGGGTTATCTTTACATTTATGCTGCTTGGATGGATTCTTGCGGCAAGTCTATCTACAACAACAGACATTTTTGCGGGAAAAGCATTGAAATTTCCAACCGGACTGCACTTTGAAAACTATGTGCAGGCATGGGGATCCGGTGGTGTGGCAACGTTCTTTATGAACTCTATGCTGTATTCACTGGTATCATGTTTCCTGCTGATCTTAATCTGCGCGCCGGCGGCATATGTACTGGCCAGATTTACATTTCTTGGTAACAAAATAATCCAGACAAGTTTTGTATCGGCAATGGGAATTCCTATCACAATGATTGTACTTCCACTGTTTAGTGTGGTTGCCAATCTCGGAATCCTGAACAGTGTATTTGCCAGCAAAGTAACTTTGATCTTCCTGTATATCGGAATCAATATTCCATATACCACAATCTTTCTGCTGACATTCTTCTCGAATCTGTCACGTACATATGAAGAGGCGGCAGCAATTGATGGGTGTCCTCCGACGAAGACATTCTGGAAGATTATGTTCCCGATGGCTCAGTCTGGAATTGTTACAGTTACGATTTTTAACTTTATCAACATCTGGAATGAATATTTCTTGTCGTTGATATTTGCAAACAATGATACATTACGACCGGTAGCGGTTGGACTGTATGGAATGCTTCAGTCAATGCAGTACACAGGCAACTGGGCAGGAATGTTTGCAGCAGTTGTTATTGTATTCCTGCCGACCTTTATTCTGTATCTCTTCTTATCAGAGAAGATTATAGGTGGAGTAACGGGAGGAATCAAGGGATAGAGAGAACCTTGTAGTAGAAAGGTGGTGAAGCTGTTATACCATGTAAGGAGGTAGTCATGGTTGACAGCTTCATTTTTATATTAAAGCATACGGGAGAAACTGACACTGGCAAGTTCTGTGGATTTTATTTGAAGCGAAGAAAGGAAAAATTATGTCAGAATTAAGATTTGAATGGAAAAATATGCTTGCAGCAGATTTGGGAGAAGAGTCATGTGTACCAGATCTTCTTGGAGAACGGATTCTGCAGAATTCGTTAAAGTTCTATTTGGATGAAACAGATGAAATTTATGAAGGATATGGGAAAGTAGCGGATTCTTATCCATATCGTCAGAGAAATAATTACAAAAGGCAATTGAAAGAAAAGCAAATTCGTACGGCAGTATTGGAAAATAATCAGCTCAAGGCAGTATTTCTTCCAGATTATGGTGGAAGATTATGGGAACTTTGGGATAAAAATGAAAACAGGAATCTGCTTTATACGAATGACGTATTACAGTTCAGTAACCTGGCGGTACGAAATGCCTGGTTTTCGGGAGGCGTGGAATGGAATCTTGGCATTATAGGACATCAGCCGTATACGACAGAACCATTATATGTTGCAGAGACACATACCGATGAAGGAGAACCGGTACTGAGAATGTATGAGTATGAAAGAATCAGAGGGGTAACATGGCAGATGGATTTTTGGCTGGATGATGATTGTTCATATTTGAAATGTAGAATGAGAATAGTGAATGAAAGTACGGAAGTGATTCCGATGTATTGGTGGAGCAATATGGCGGTTCCGGAGTATGAACAGGGACATATAACAGTTCCTGCATCAGAAGCATATGCAGGAACAGGTGTTGAATGTCGTAAAGTATCTTTGCCAGAAGTGGATGTTTCGGATTATCAGAAAATCCCACGGAGTATTGATTATTTCTTTAATATCCCGGAAAACGAGCCGAAATATATTGTAAATGTAGATAAAAACGGAAAAGGGCTTTTACAGTTTTCGACAGGAAGACTGAAAGGAAGAAAACTTTTTTCATGGGGAAGTAATGCAGCATCTGATCACTGGCAGGAGTTTTTGACAAAAGATGCAGGGCGCTATGTAGAAATCCAGGCGGGACTTGGAAAGACACAGTATGGATGTATTCCGATGGCACCACACACTGCGTGGGAATGGATGGAATGTTACGGACCGGCATATTCAGAAGAACTGACTGCAGAGATATATGATAAATCATTTGAAGAAAGAAAAAGATACATAACAGACTATCTGCAAAAAACTCAGCTGATCGGGAAACTGGAAGAAGAATTGAAGAAAACAAAAAAGATGGCATTAACAGAGGCAGAACTGATTACTCCGGGAAGTGGTTATGGTGCATTTCGCAAAGAGTACGCAAGAACGGGTCATTTGAAATTTGTAAAGAAAACGGAAAGTATGGAAAAGTGGGAACATTTTTTTGAGACAGGAGAGCTTCATTGTCCGGACCCAGGGACAGAACCGGATGCATTCTGGAATGGAGAAGAATTTCTGGCTTATCTGAAAAAGACGACGCTGAAACCACTAGCACCGAATTATGAAAACTGGTATGCATATTATCATCTTGGAATTCTTGAATTCCGAAAAGGGAATGATAAAATTGCAAAAGAAATGTATGAGACATCGTTGAAACTTCAGGAGAACGCATGGGCGCTGCATGGACTGGCATGTTTAAGTATTCATGAAGGAAATAAAAATCTTGCGGCATTGTATGCACAAAGAGGAATGGAACTTAAGAGACACTGTCTGTCATATCAGAAAGAAGGACTTAAAATTCTGAGTCAATGCGAAGCATATAGGGCAATTTTACAGCAGTATGCTGTTATGGATGAAGATATGAAATCCATCGGGCGGGTGCAATATTATTATGCACTGGGGCTTGTGAAGACAGGAAGGCTTGAAGAAGCGGATAAATTGCTGAACAGTGAAGAAGGAATTGTAGTTGATGATGTAAGAGAAGGAGAAGACAGTATCCAGGATCTCTGGGAGATCCTGAATCATGAATTGTATGGAGGAAAGCAGATACTTCCTTTCCGCTATGAATTTCATGCAAATTAAATAACAGTCATAGAAGACGATTAGTTTGTGTTTCCTTCTGCTATTGCTTTGACAGAAGAAGCGTATTCAGAAGGTGTCATTCCGACAATTTTTTTGAATTGCCTGGAAAAATAATGAATAGAGGTGTAACCAAGATGTGCAGAAATCTGTGTAAAATTCATGTGATTGGTTCGGATCAGTTCTTTGGCAGCTTCGATTTTCAATATTGAAAAATATTCGATAATACCCCGATTGCATTGTTCTTTGAATAATTTCTGTAATTGGGAACGACCAATTAGATTGTCTTTGCAAATCAAGTCAATAGTTACATGTGATGTTATGTGCCGGTTGAGATAATCAATGATTTTATTGAATGTTTCAGTATCATTATTTGTTTTTGTAGCTTTCGGAAGCTTTGCTTCTGAAAGCTTTTTGTGTTGCAGGAAAGATTGAGAGTAACATCGGATTAAATGAATCAAAAAATGTTCCAAATATAATCGAATCATCTGTTGTGAACCAAAAATGTCTGTGTCTTTTAAAGGCATATTTTGAAGATAAGGATCGTCTAGACGACAGTTAAAACAACGTTTTGCTTCGATGATAATATTGGCGAGCAATGTTTGTGCAGTTTCATCAATTTTCATACGACGATTGTTGAAAAAATTCATTGCCTTGTCATTGCACTCAAAAGATATAACAATAAGATTGGGTGCAATCGTGCCTGTTGCCCGGACACTGTGAAATTCATTGGGTTTATGAAAGAAAAGTTCCCCTTTGTGTAGTACTGTATAAGATTTATTGTGAGTTATACCGGCTTCGCCTTTATCAATATATACAAATTCCCAAAAATTATGAGCTTCACCAGAGAATTTAAAGTTATTCATATATTCAAAATAATGAATACTGAATATCTTTCCGACAGTAATAGAATTATGTAACTTAACACCAGAATATTCCATGATAGAGTGCCCCCTTTTTTATCCCACATCATACAGCACAGAAAAATAAAAAGCAAAGGGAATATGGTTAAAAAGAGAATTTTTTATAGAATATTGGACGATTCTACAATTTCAATGGATAAAAGTATAATACAATTTTAAAAGACATGGTTTATAATACAGTTTAAATAAAAGGAGAAAGAGGTGAGATCAGAAGTTATGAAACGTAAAAATTTATGGCAGACATATAGCGAGGCACAGCTGGAGAAGTTGGAAAAAACCAATGCGTTATATCGTGTATGTCTGGATGAAGGAAAAACAGAACGGGAGTGTGTACAGAAGACCATTGAACTTGCCAGAGCTCAGGGATATGAAGATATGAAACAGCTAATCAAGGCAGGAAAGAAGATTCGCACCGGAGATAAAGTATATATGGATTATATGGGGAAAGCCATTGTACTTTTTCATGCAGGAACTGCGCCGGTTGAAGAGGGGATGAATATTCTTGGGGCACATATTGATTCACCGAGAATTGATGTCAAACAGAACCCGTTATACGAGAATGAAGGACTGGCTTTTCTGGATACGCATTATTACGGTGGCGTTAAAAAATACCAGTGGCTTTCAATTCCGCTTGCGCTTCACGGTGTAGTGATTAAGAAAAATGGGAAAAAAGTGGAGGTCTGTGTGGGGGAAAAAGAGACAGACCCGGTGCTTGTGATCAATGATCTTCTTCCGCATCTGGGAGCAAAGCAGAGAGAAAAGCTGGCAAAAGATTTCATCGATGGGGAACAGATGGATCTTTTGATCGGCAACCGTCCGGAGGACGGAGAAGAGGATGCGGTGACACGGAGAATCAGGAATCTTCTGAAAGAAAAATATGATATCGAAGAGGAAGATTTCCTCTCGGCAGAATTAGAGATTGTGCCGGCAGGAAGAGCCAGAGAGTGTGGACTGGATAACAGTATGATTCTGGCATATGGACAGGATGACAGAGTGTGTGCATTCACTTCGTTGTTTGCAATACTGGAAGCAGAAGAGGTTACGAGAACTGCCTGCTGTCTGTTGGTTGACAAGGAAGAGATTGGAAGTACGGGTGCGAGTGGTATGACATCCAGGTTTTTCGAAAATGCAGTTGCGGAATACATTCTTTTGAATGAAGGGATTGAATATAATGACATTGTTCTCAGAAGGACGCTGGCAAATTCCAAGATGCTCTCATCTGATGTAAGTGCGGGATTTGATCCGATGTATGAGGATGTATATGAGAAAAAGAATGCGGCCTTTCTTGCATGTGGACCGGTATTTAACAAGTATACAGGTTCGGGAGGAAAGAGCGGTTCCAATGATGCCAATCCGGAATACGTGGCTCAGTTAAGAAAGATCATGGAAGATGCAAAGGTGCATTTCCAGACAGCAGAACTTGGTCGTGTTGATGTAGGCGGCGGAGGAACGATCGCTTATCTGATGAGTGTGTACGGCATGGAAGTTATCGATAGCGGTGTGGCAGTCCTTGGAATGCATGCACCGTGGGAGACGACGAGCAAGGCAGACATATATGAAGCAGTAAGATGCTATGAAGCATTTTTAAAGGCAGAGTTTTAGACAACAGACTGAAAATAAAAATGAAATAATAAAAAATGGCACAACGGGGTGTAGTGAATAAGCCTTGTTGCGCCATTTTTTTATGAGTGATTATAGATCGCGGTTTCGCTCTTCTGCCTCGTAGACAGCATCGGTAATTCCTTTTATGGAAGATGCATAAGCGGAAGGTGACATGCCGGTTGCAAGACGGAACTGCTTGGAAAAATATGGCAGTGAGCTGTAAGAAAGAAAATAAGCAATCTCGGTAAGGTTCATAGAACCGTCACGGATAATGTCCTTGGCACGCTGAATCTTCATTTGGTTGAAATAGTCGATCACACCACAGTTTAGTTGTTCGTGAAACAGTAACTGAACGGCAGAACGGGACATAGAGAATTCATTGCAGATGTCTTTTACCGTCAGCTTTTCGCAGATGTGATATTCGAGGTATTTCAGAATTTCGCTGAGGCGTTCCTGCTCTGCAGATTCTTTCTCGGGAGAAGACTTATGCTGTATAGAGGCGCCGCTCTCTTCCTGATGTTCACGGATCAGGGTGATCAGAAACATCTCAAGATAAAGGAGAATCATCTGCTGGGAGTCAAAAGGTGCATGTTCCTTTAACTGTACCTGTACGACCGAAGGAATGTGCATAGGCGTTGCAAGCGTATGCCGGCCTTCCGTGATGATTCTGGAGATCATGGCCCGTTCTTCCATACTGAGTGTAAAGCTTTTATTTACGAAGAAAGACATGGCCTGCGAACTGGAAGTGAAAGACATGACGACCAGATTGGGTGAATCTTTCCCGATGGACTTAATGGCATGGAATTCATTTGGCTGGTGAAAGATAATGTCACCGGTATAAAGAGTTGTCCAGGTATCATCGGCACGGACTGCAACGGTTCCTTTGTCGACATAAAGAAATTCCCAAAAATTATGTGACTCGCCTTTGAATTCGAAATTTTTCATATATTCAAAATAGTGCAGTGTGATGATCGCATCAATGTCGATGGAATGCTGCAATGTGGTTTTTACATAAGTCATAAGCGTCCCTCCTAGCTTATATTATAACAACTTGTGGATGATATGACAATAAGCATGGACAATATGTCAAGCAATCTTGTGCAGAATACAATATAATGAACGAAAAGGAATAAGAAAATTAGCGAATTTGCCAATGAAAGGTGGTTCATATGTTGGAGGTAAAGACTAACAAAATACAACTTAGAATGGATGATAATAATCTAAAGTTTTCGTTCGGGAAAGGGGATACCGAATGGAACTGGACAAGTGAGTACCGTCCGAAAATGGAATGCAAAGAAGGAACCGTTTATTTTGACGAAGCACTGGAAATCCATCACGAACTGGTACAGAACGGAATCGGAAAGGGAATCCGCAGTTCATTTGCCGGATTTGAGATAGAAGGAAAAAAAGTTCCATATGCATTTGAAACTTATGCATGGATTGAAGAATGTACAGAAGACATTTTCTTTGAATGGATTCCGATTTGTGAGGAAGGGCTTGCGGTGGAAAAATTGTTCTGGCCGGGAGAACTGGAATTGGAAGAAAAGAGAAAAGACTGGTATACGCTCCTGAATATGCAGCAGGGAGTGATGATTCCGAATGACTGGGAGACAGAACTAAAGGATATCCCGTTTGATGGATTCTTTGAGACAGCCGGAGGATATATGCCTTGGTTCGCACAGTTTAAAGGTGGAAATGGATACATTGCGATCTGTACTACACCATGGAATGCAGGATATCAGGCGGAGCATCCTCAGAACGGACCATACACACATGTCAGTGTGAGATTTGAGCCAAGTCTCGGAAGGATGGATTACAGAAGAATTGTACGATATACATTGATCGAAGATGGTGACTATAACGATGCATGTAAGATCTACCGGCAATATGTAAAAGAACAGGGCAATTTATGTACGCTGAATGAAAAGGCAGCAAGAGTTCCTTCGGTTAATGATCTGATCGGATGCAGTTTTATACATAAAGGGATTAAGACATTTGTCCAGCCGGAATCAGACTTTTTTGATCCGGAAAATCCGGAAAAGAATAATAACCTGACATCATTTGCGGTCAGAACCAGAGAAATGAAAGAACTTCACGAACTGGGAGCCGGTAAACTATATCTTCATCTGGATGGATGGGCAGAACCTGGATACGATAATAATCACCCGGATTATACACCGGCTTGTGAAGAAGCAGGTGGATGGAAGGCAATGAAAGAATTGTCGGATACTATGAAAGAACAGGGGGATCTGTTCGGGATCCATGATCAGTACCGTGATTATTACTTTTCGGCAGAAAGTTTTGACGAAGACTATGCCTGCAGACTGCCGGACGGAACAATTCCAACACATAAGAGATGGGCAGGCGGGCAGCAGTCATATCTGTGTGCAACACAGGCTCCACATTATGTACAACGTAATTTTAGTGAACTGGAAAAGAACCAGATTCATCTGGACGGAGCATATTTGGATGTGTTCACCTGTAACGAAGGAGATGAGTGCAATAATCCGAGACATCGTATGACAAGAAGGGAATGTTACGACTACCGGGCAAGATGTTTTGATTATCTGATGTCAAAAGGAATCCTTCCAAGTTCGGAGGAAGTCAGTGACTGGAGCGCAAGAAGCCTGGTGTTCTGTCATTACGCACCATATGATTTTATGCTTCGCAAACCGGGAAGTCCGAAACACGGAATACCGGTACCACTGTTCAATCTGGTATATCATGACTGCCTGATCGAACCATGGATGATGGAAAAGATAGATGATACCGAAGATTACATGCTGTATGCTTTACTGAATGGAGGTGCACCATATCTGATCCGTGATGGAGCATATCCGGATTTTGACGGTTCCTTTGAAGGAAATGTTAAGATGCATATCATGGAGGACATCAAGAGATGTAAAGTGGTGACGGAACTTCACAAAAAGGTTGCAAAATGCGAGATGGTAAGCCATGAAATGGTGGATGGCAATCCGGAGATCCAAAGAACGATGTTTTCGGATGGCACAAAGGTAACCGTTGATTTCGGGAAACAGATTTATAGCATTGAAATGTAAGATACACTAATACAAATAAAGGAAGGCGGATGAAAAAAATGAGCAGACAGATGACGGTTGCAATTGCAGGCCTCGGAAGCAGAGGAAGAGATACTTATGCAAAAGCTGCAAAAATATATCCGGATAAGATGAAAATCGTAGCCATTGCAGATATTGATCCGGAAAAAGTAAAACTGACGGCAGAAGAATATGACGTCCCGATGTCACACTGTTATGAAAGTGCCGAAGACATGTTAAAGGAGGAAAAACTTGCGGATGCGATGATCATAGCAACACAGGACAGACAACATGTGGGTCAGGCTATAAAAGCTTTAAAGAAAGGGTATCATCTGCTTCTTGAAAAACCAATTTCACCGGATTTGGGTGAATGCAGAAAAATATCCGAAGTGGCAAAAGAATGTAAAAGAGAAGTGGTTGTCTGTCATGTTCTAAGATATACACCAATCTATCAGAAGGTGAAAGAAATCCTGGATGCAGGAACGATAGGTGATGTGATCTCGATCATGGCGATTGAAAATGTCGGATGGTTTCATCAGGCACATAGCTTTGTCAGAGGAAACTGGGCGAATTCAGATGAGACAAGCCCGATGATCTTACAGAAGTGCTGCCACGATATGGATTTATATCTGTGGCTGGCGGAAAAGACCTGCAGATCATTAACATCCTATGGCGATCTGAATTATTTCACACCGGAACATGCACCGGAAGGATGTACAGGCAGATGTCTGGAAGGCTGTAAGGCAAAAGAAAAATGCATCTTTGATGCAGAAAAGATATACCTGGAACATGAAAGAATCGGTTACCGCCAAGGTAACAGAGGGTGGCCGTTAGATGTGCTTGTTCCATCCGGACCAACAGAAGAAAAGCTGATAGAAGCACTGAAGACAGGTCCATATGGAAAATGTGTATTCCATTGTAACAATAATGTAGTGGATCATCAGGTGGTTAATCTGAATATGACAGATGGAACAACGATGAGCTTTACCATGTGTGGTTTTACAGCGGAGACTTCCAGATATGCGAAGTTTATGGGAACCAGAGGTGAAGTGATCGTAGATATGCAGCCGGATGAAAAGGAAAGCAAGATATGGATTGA
>ENA-OOZG01001341-OOZG01001341.1-human-gut-metagenome-genome-assembly--contig:-NODE-1341-length-17767-cov-9.568202_pt1 | contig 17767 bp, 14 predicted proteins | sample MGYA00241706_ERZ501384 | MGnify/ENA primary metagenome ERZ501384 (study PRJEB25962, sample SAMEA2042742) | human gut metagenome | biome: human gut; feature: human-associated habitat; material: faeces...
TTTGATTCCTCCGAGGAATTTTTTATTTCCTACCTGGGAAATAAAAAATATCCACCTGGATATTTCGAAATATCCACGTGGAAATCACTTTTCTCCGACACGGCGCCGTATCGATATGTAGCCAACTGTAAATTACTGCAACAAGCTAGCGTTGAATTTGACCAGCCAGGGCAGACGCATCATAATCGCTCTTTCATAAGCTGCACGTAAGGGCCAGTGAGGAGAAGTGACCTCCCTCCTCCAGGTCACAAGTAGCGATGACGTAGCGAGACCCCTAGCGTCAAGTAGCTCTGCCGATAAGGCTCGCAGTGGAGCCGGAGGAAGAGTCCCAACTTGTCGAGATAGCGTAGTCGGGGATAGGCCTCGAGAGCTGCCTGCAGATGGGCATAGCTCTGCTCTCCCGCAGCCTTGTCGTAGCCGATGCCGAGACCATAGCTATGTCGCAACTCTAAGTATCGCCACTAGTAGAGTGGTATCCCTACAAGGAGATCGCCATGGAGTGTGGGGTGCTCCTTGTCAGATCGTAGAGAGAACTCTGCGGCATAGTTTAGAGAGGAGGTCTGCCAGCCAAGCTGAGCGCCGACGCAGCCAGCACCACCCGACAAGTGGCGACTACATAGGAGTGATAGGTAGAAGTAATTGTCTGGGATCTCTGGACTGACAGCTGGCGTGTAGCGCCCGAAGACGAGATCACTCACGAGGTAGCCGACATGAGCCATCGAGACCCCTATGAGTCCGCCCCAAAGGACATCAGAATACCAGTGACGGTTATTGGCCATGCGTCCGAATGCAACAGAAGTGGCAAAGAGGTACTGCAGATGAGACAGTAGCGGGTAGTCGGCACCATACTCTAGATAAAAAAGTTCGGCACCGAGGAAGGCTGTCGCAGTATGTCCCGAGGGAAAGCTATTAGCCGTCGATCCATCGGGACGCATGCGCTGTACCCCACTTTTGACCGAAAGAACGATGGCGGCGGTTCCTAGGGCTCCTATAGCATCGGCTGTCAGCATCTCGCCCCATGTGCGAGAGCGTCCCGTGGCACCGCCACAACGCATAGCCAGTTGTAGCCCATAGGATGCAAACTGCATGTGGTCGTCGTAGTGATTACGCCACTGAGGGCCTAGGAGGTTGTGACGAGTCGTGCGGATAGCCACATCGCTATGATGTAGCGGGTAGGTAGCGAAGAGCGCCCCAGGTAGTAGCACGCTGAGGGGATCTGGCGAAGGAGCTAGCGTATCTGACGAGTCACTCTGTGCTAGTACCCAGCTACAAGGGCGTAAGAGGAGTAAGAGCGTGAGGACAAAAAGCGTAAGGAGTCGCATAAGGTCCCGAGGCTGACTTAGATCAGATTACGCCCTATACCCCATGCGACGATGATGGCAAAGATGATCCAACTGGCGGTGCGCCCTGAGAAGTGGCGGTAGAGTCTCTCGGCTCGCAGATTGTGTGGGCGAGAGAGTTCTAGCAAGACGAGGAGCGCAAAGTAGATCAGACCAGGTAGGAGCATGACGTTGAGCTGTAGCACCCGTCCTATGTCGCCATGGAGCAATGCGTGAATGCCTCGCATGGAGCCACAGCCTGGACATTGCCACCCAGTGAGCTGCAGGAAGGGGCAGCGTGGTATCGGCAGGCTCTCAGGACGATATAAGTAAAGCACCACTCCCCCTACTAGCATACAGCCTAGTAGAGCGAGTAGTGCTTTGCTATGTCGGCTTGTGGCGGTCATGTAGCCTCGACGTTAATGGCTATCTCAGATTGTCGAAGCCTCGTCCGTAGACTCCATGCACAGTTCCCTCCGATACGAAAGCATCGGGATCGATCTCCTTGATGATACGATTGATACTCTGTAGGTGCGCCTTGCGGGTTACTACCATGAGGATGCGCATCTCCTCCTGCGAGTAACCTCCGTCAGCATGGATGAGTGTACAGCCACGGTGCAGGCGCTGGATGATCGCCTCGTTGATCTCTTTGTACTTCTTGCTAAAGATAAAGAGCTGTATCGAGTGCTTATTGCTATTGGTCCAGTAGTCGAGCGTGATAGCGCAGAAGACTACCTCCACGATAGAGAAGGTGAGTAGCTCAGCACCGAGCTGTGGATCTTTGCCCACAAGGTATACATTGACAAAGTAAGAGGTGATCACGATCGTCGCATCGATCAGGATCATAGCGCGCCCCAGGGAGAGCGTCGTGTACTTGTTGAAGATAGAGACGATGACATCCGTACCGCCCGTACTACCATTCACATGGAAGACGAGAAAGAGTCCACTACCGCACAGGATACCACCGATGATCACCGCCATAAAGCGCTCTTCTCTGAGCAGGGGGCCCACGTTGGGTATGTTGTCCGTGAGCCAGCTACTCAAGTTGTGGTACACCTCCGTATTAGGATCTCCAAAGAGCGCCTGACCAATCGGGATCGCTATACCCATCAGGAGAACTCCGATGAGCGTCTTGACAGAGTAGCGCCACCCTAAGAAGATGATCGAGACGATCAGTAGCCCGACGTTGATGATGTTGTACGGGATAAAGGCGGGGATATTTGTAGCTATCTGTATGATGGTCGTGACACCGGCTAGTCCGCCCGTTGCGATCTCCTGTGAGAGGATAAAGCCCGCCCAGCCGAGTACATAGAGACAGACACCGAGTACGATAAAGAAGAAGTCGTGGACGAAGTACCACGCTTTCGCTCGCTTACTAACAGGAGCTGCTAAAGCTTGAGTCATACTATATGATTTGTTTTTCTAGAAATAGATGGGATAGTCTTCCCTTAAGCTCAGAGCCAGGACGGCACGAGCCGAAGACTTTATCATTACAATACAATGTTGACAATACGACCTGGCACGACGATAACCTTCTTGAGGGGCTTGCCGTCGATCCACTTGATCGTGTCGGCATGCGCCAGCACCTGCTCCTGGATCTGCTCCTTAGAGAGACCCGCGGGGAGCTCAAGGTTAAAGCGTACCTTGCCATTGAAGCTAACGGGATAGCGTACCGAGTCCTCAGCGATGAGCGACTCGTCACACTGGGGCCAGGCGGCCGTCACGATGCTCTCGGCCGAGAGTGTCTCGCTACTACATGTAGCGCGCATCTCTTGCCACAGCATCTCTGCAATATGGGGCGCAAAGGGCGAGAGCAGGATCACCAAGGGGCGTAGCACCTCTAGCGATGTGGTCTGCGCCTTCTGTAGCTCGCCCACAGCAATCATAAAGGCTGAGATGGAGGTGTTGAAGGAGAGACGCTCGATGTCTTGCGTGATCTTTTGAATCAGCTTATGGATCGTGCGGAGCTCCTCACGACTTGCTTGAGCATCGGCCGAGACAGTGAGCTGCCCCTCGCCATCGTGATAGAGTGACCAGACACGCTTGAGGAAGCGGTACACCCCGTCGATACCATTCGTATCCCACGGCTTGCTCTGCTCCAGAGGCCCGAGAAACATCTCGTACATCCTCAGCGTATCGGCGCCATACTGCTCGATGATTTCGTCTGGATTGATCACGTTAAACATCGACTTACTCATCTTCTCCACCCCATAGCCACAGAGATAGCTGCCGTCGGCCTCGGTGATGAAAGTAGCGTCGTGGAGGTCGTCACGCCACTGACGGAACGCCTCCTGATCGAGTACGTCGTTCTGCACTAAGTGTATGTCCACGTGCATCTGCGTCACATCGTACTGCTCACGCTGCGAGTAGGTGACAAACTGATTTGTCCCCTTGATGCGGTAGACGTAGTTGGAGCGTCCCTGGATCATTCCCTGGTTGACCAAGCGTTTGAATGGCTCATCCTCGCAGATCACCCCGAGGTCGTAGAGGAACTTATTCCAGAAGCGGCTATAGATCAAGTGACCCGTAGCATGCTCGGTACCGCCAATGTAGAGATCCACTTGTCGCCAGTAGCTATTAGCTTCGGGGGAGACCAAAGCGGACTTATTGTGCGGGTCCATATAGCGTAGATAGTAAGCACTACTCCCGGCGAAGCCTGGCATCGTGCAGAGTTCGTAGGGATAGCCCTCCTCGGTACACCAATGCTTAGCACGTCCTAGTGGCGGCTCGCCACTCTCCGTGGGGAGATACTTGTCCACCTCGGGGAGCGTCAATGGGAGCTTGTCGAGCGACAACGTGTGTGGTACCCCCTCCTTATAATATATAGGTATCGGCTCACCCCAGTAGCGCTGACGACTGAAGATGGCATCACGAAGACGGTAGTTGATCCGCTTCTTGCCCAGGCCGTGCTCATCGAGGTAGAGACACATATAGTCGATCGCCTCAGAGACTGGCTTGCCATTGAGGAGCGGCGAATTGATTAGCTCGCCCTCTTTGCTGTCAAGGCTTTCGCTCCAAGTGGACGGGTCGGACGCTTCGCCACCCTTTGGCAAAACAACCTGACGTATCGGCAAGTCAAAGTGCCGTGCGAAAGCAAAGTCTCTCGAGTCGTGCGCTGGCACCGCCATGATAGCGCCCGTGCCATAGCCCGCCAGTACATAGTCGCTGACCCAGATCGGGATCTGCTCACCCGTGAGCGGGTGCTGTGCGTAGGAGCCCGTGAAGACACCCGTCACCGAGTGGTCTGCCTGGCGCTCTCGCTCTGTGCGGCGCTTCGTACGATCTAGGTATGCCTCGACAGCCTCACGCTGCTCTTCTGTAGTTAGGTCAGCCACAAGACTACTCTCGGGAGCTAGCACCATGAAGGTGACTCCGTAGAGTGTGTCGGGGCGGGTCGTAAAGATCTCGATAGGCAGCTCACCACGAGCGGGGCTAGCCTTAAAGGTGACCGACGCTCCGACCGACTTACCGATCCAGTTGCGCTGCATCTCCTTGAGCGCATCGCTCCAGTCGAGCTGATCCAAGCCCGCCAGCAGACGCTCTGCATAGGCGGAGACACGGAGGCTCCACTGCTTCATCTTGCGCTGCACCACAGGATAGCCACCACGCTCGCTCACGCCGTCACTCACTTCGTCATTAGCGAGGACAGTACCGAGCTCAGGGCACCAGTTGACCACACTCTCCCCGAGGAAAGCCAAGCGATAGTGCATCAGCCACTCCGACTGCTCCGCTTCGCTCGCTACTCGCCACTCCTCAGCCGTTAGCTCCAGAGGCGTACTGCTGTAAGCGGTACAGCCCTCTGTGCCGTGCGCCTCGAGATGCTTGACCAACTTGTCGATAGACTCGGCACGATCGGTGGCCGTGTCGTAGTAATGGTGGAAAAGCTGTATGAATGCCCACTGCGTCCACTTGTAATACTCAGGATCGCAAGTGACCACCTGACGGCTCCAGTCGAAGCCAAAGCCAATATTGTCGAGCTGCTCACGATAGCGGGCGATATTAACTCGCGTCGTCTCCTCAGGGTGGCGATTCGTCTGGATAGCGTACTGCTCAGCCGGCAGACCGAACGCGTCGTACCCCATCGGGTGCAGGACGTTGTACCCCTGCAGACGCTTATAGCGAGCGTAAATATCAGAAGCAATGTAGCCTAGCGGGTGCCCCACATGTAGTCCCGCCCCAGATGGATAGGGAAACATGTCGAGTACATAGTACGAAGGCTTATCTCGATCTATCTCTACTCGATAAATGTCGGCGTCTTGCCAGATGCGCTGAGCCGACTGCTCTATGTCGTGGTGATTGTAATCCATACAGTTCTCTCGATTATAGCGCAAAGGTACGAAATTAGAGATTAGAGGGTAGAGAGATTAGAAGTTAGAGATTAGAGATCGGAGGGATCGGAGAGCTAACGGCCAACAGCCAATGGCTAACGGCCAAGAGCCAGAGAAACAGTGAGGGAGACTCACTGCTGAGTCTCCCTCGCTATTTTGTCACCTTACACAGGTGATGAAGTAGGCTTAGACGATTGCTTTACTTGATCTCCCAAGTATCCTCCGTCATGAGGAGCTCACGGAGTGTGCGCACCTTGTTCTTTGCCTTTTGCTGATCAATCTGATCATGGACAGCCCAGTCGTAGGTCGGGCCCTCGACATCACGTATGACGCCCATAGCAACGGGAAGGCCGTCGGCACCATTCATAGCGGCAAGCATCATGTGTAGGAAGGGATTAGGCTCGTGCGCATCGTGCGTCAGCACATCGTCGAGCGTGTAGCCATCCTCGCCGATCGTCACAGCTCGTAGCTTGAAGCCGTCTAGGACGAGACCGCGCTGCTTGTCCTCACCGAAGAGCATCTTCTCGCCATGCTGCAGGACGATCGTCTTGTCAGCACGTACGGCACGGTCGCTGATAGCAGCGTGTGCACCGTTGTTGAAGATCATACAGTTCACCAGCACCTCTGTGACTGCAAAGCCCTTGTGCTTAGCACCAGCGAGCAGGCAAGCGGTGAGCGTAGGCTGATCGACGTCGAGTGAGCGTGCGAAGAAGTTGCCTCGAGCACCCATGACCAGCTCAGCCGGCTCGAAGGGATCCTCGACAGTGCCGTAAGGCGAACTCTTGGTGACAAGTCCACGAGGCGATGTAGGCGAGTACTGCCCCTTGGTCAGTCCGTAGATGCGGTTGTTGAAGAGGACCTCATTGATATCGACATTGCGTCGTATGGCATGGATAAAGTGGTTACCACCGATAGCAAGGCTATCGCCATCGCCAGACATCAGCCATACGGTGAGGTCGGGACGAGCCACCTTGACGCCCGTAGCGACAGCTGCACCACGACCATGTACGGTGTGGAAGCCAAAAGTACTCATATAATAAGGTAGTCGCGAGGAGCAACCGATACCTGAGACGACGACCGTCTCATCGGGTGCTATGTCTAGCTCAGCCATCGCCTTATGGACAGCAGCTAGGACACCGTGGTCGCCACAACCTGGGCACCACTTGACGGGTGATGCATTTTTGAAATCCTTGGGGGCAAAGCGTAGCGTGCCCTTCTCTAGATTACTATTTGTTTCAATCATAGCAGTTGTGGTCTTTTATAGTTGCTCAGCGAGTATCTCTTCGAAGGCAGTGACGAGGTTGCCCACCTTGAGGGGTTGTCCCTGCACTTGATTGTACTGATAAATATTGGCATCAGAGACCTTGTTGCGTAGGAGCATGGCCATCTGACCGAGGTTCTGCTCAGCGACGACAACACGTGGGTAGCGACGTAGGATCTCCTCTGTGTTCTTAGGCATAGGATTGATAAAGGTAAACTGCGTGTGTGCTACCTTGTGCCCCTTCTTGCGAAGAGCCTGGCAGGCATCACTCAGGTGTCCATAGGTACTACCCCAGCCGACGATGAGCAACTCAGCATCATCCACATCACCCTCTACGGTGAGCGGTGGGATCACCTCTGCAATGTTCTGTATCTTGTTGTGACGCTGTAGGACCATCAGCTCATGGTTAGGACCATCTGTGCTGATAGCACCAGTCTTATTATCCTTCTCCAGACCACCCGTGCGGTAAGGCAGTGAGCCAGCTCCTGGTATAGACCAGTAGCGTACGAGCGTCTCTGGGTCGCGCATATAAGGCATCCACGGGTCCTCACCCTTGTACTGATCTACGTAGTGAGGCTTGATCTCGGGATACTTCTCGTAGTCAGGTATACGCCATGCCACCGAGCCATTACCCAGATAAGCATCTGAGAGGAGGACGACGGGCGTCATGTGCTCTATGGCTATCTTGACTGCATAGTAAGCAGCGTCAAAGCACTTAGAGGGAGAGGTAGGAGCGATCACTACCATCGGTGACTCACCATTGCGTCCATACATAGCCTGTAGGAGGTCGGTCTGCTCCGACTTCGTAGGCATACCTGTCGAGGGACCGCCACGCTGTACGTCTACGAGTACGAGTGGTAGCTCAGCGATGACGGCGAGGTTGAGTGCCTCACTCTTGAGTGCCACACCAGGACCTGAGGTAGAGGTGACACCGAGGCGACCTGCGTAGGAAGCTCCGATGGCTGTACAGATACCAGCTATCTCATCCTCAGCCTGCATCGTGATCACGTCGAGAGACTTGTACTTAGCGAGGAAGTGTAGAATGTCTGTGGCGGGAGTAATAGGATAAGAGCCTAGGAAGAGCTTGAGGCCAGCACGCTCCGCACCAGCTATGAGTCCGAAAGCGGTAGCCTTATTGCCCGTCACGTCAAGGTAAACGCCAGCTTCCTGTGGTGCGCCCTCGATGACAAAGGGAGTGCCTACAGATGCGTGGGTATTAGCCGCATAAGAGTATCCTCCGTGGAGGGCTGCTATGTTGGCCTGACGGATGATCTCCTTCTTAGCAAACTTCTTGCTGATGAAGTGCTCCGCCTGTTCTATGGGTCTATCGAATAGCCACGAGACGATACCTAGGGCAAACATGTTCTTGCACCTTAGTCTGCCCTTAGCGTCCATATCTATATCCTTGAGTACCTCCTGCACCATCGTGCTAATGGGGCAAGCGAGCACTCTGTCTGGGTTGAGCCCTAGCTCTTTGATAGGATCATCTGTCTGGTAGAGAGCTTTCTTGAGATCCTTCTCTCCACAGGAGTCACTATCGATGATGATGATCGAGTCGTGACGTAGATTCTTCACATTAACCTTGAGGGCCGCAGCATTCATCGCCACCAGTACGTCGGCATAGTCTCCAGGTGTATGGACCTGATCATGTCCGATACGTACCTGAAAGCCCGATACACCAGCCAATGTGCCCTGAGGAGCCCGGATCTCAGCGGGATAGTCGGGAAAGGTCGAGACCGAGTTACCATACATCGCTGACATATCAGAAAAGATGGTGCCCGTGAGCTGCATACCGTCGCCCGAGTCGCCTGAGAAGCGTACGACTACCTCTTCGATAATTCTTTTGTTCGGTTTGTCTGTCATAATTAGGATGAATAAAAGGTGTAGGGCTCAACTCCATGAGAGGGTGATTGAGCTAAACCTTCCTAGCAATAGACCCCTACATAAAAACTTTCGTACACCATGAGACTCTGTGCCACCTCCTACAGCAGGAGAGACTAGTGAGCAAGCACTAGAAATAGGGGATACTAGCGACCGCCACAGCACCTCTACTGTAATCTGATCGGCACCGTCACATGAACAGCACAAAGGTACGACTTATTTCGCTGATACTAGCCTTTTTTAGGTACGAAAGTGCCGACCGCACATTTCCCCCTCTAATGGAGCAAAGCCCCCAGTGACTACATCCGTCACTGGGGGCTTTGCACTATATGTCAGAAAGATGACTCCTATTCCATAAGACTACGGTAGAAGTCTACATAAGCCTCAGCATGGTCTACCGCTGGTCCTGGGTACTCCAGCACCTTGTGGTTGGGCTCAGAGCGTAGGTACTTGATCAGCTCGGGAGAGACCTTTTCCTGCCCGAGGATCACTCCATCAGAGTAGTGGATCGCCATACGACGCAACGCATCCGGCGTCACCTCACCTTGGAGTGGTGCCAGCATATCGCCCGTGATCTTGTCAAACTCTAGCTTCTTGATCAGATCGTCACCGATCAGCCCCTCCTCCTCGTTGCCATCGACTGAGAAGATCACCTTAGCACGCTCGAAGTATGGATCGTCCTTGTAGGCGGTCTTAAGGTAGACAGGAGCCAAGGCTGAGAACCACCCCAGACAGTGTATCAGATCAGGTATCCAGCGAAGATTTTTAATCGCCTCAAAGACCCCGCGAATGAAGAAGATACTCCTATCCGCATTGTCACTGGGAGCTCCCTCCGAAGCTGGACCAAAGAGACTCTTACGACCGAAGAGGTCCGGATTGTCGATGAAGTAAACCTGTATGCGTGTAGAGGGTATGGAGGCAACCTTGATGACAAGTGGGTGGTCGTAGTCATCGACGATGACATTGATACCCGATAGCCTGATCACCTCGTGGAGCTGATTACGGCGCTCATTGACCAGCCCGTAGCGTGGCATAAAGATGCGCACGTCATGCCCCGCATTTTGTATATGCTCAGGGAGGTAGCGAGCGACATGTGCGAGGTCACTCTCAGGCAGATAGGGAAATATCTCTTGAGATATGTAGAGTACTTTTTTGTCTTTGGCAGCCATGATGTATTCTTTTCGTTCTCCACAAAGATACTAAAAACTAGCGAGACTGACCGCTCTCCACACAAATGAGTCTCGCCGAGAGACTGGTACCCAGAGCGGGACTTGAACCCGCACGACCGCAATTGGCCAAGGGAGTTTAAGTCCCTCGTGTCTACCGATTCCACCATCTGGGCCACAGCTCTACGTGCTGCAGGCGATGAGCCTGCAAGCCCATCGCGTGACAAAGGTACAGAAAAAAAGAGATTAGAGATTAGAAGTTAGAGGTTAGATAGCTCTGATCACTCCGATGGTTCCGACACCTCCGATGACTCCAGCCAACCGCCAGTCGCTTGCCGTCTACTGAAATTTCTGTACCTTTGCGCTCATACCCCTAGAGTACACCTTTATGGTGTCGCTCTAGAGTCAATTTAGAGAAGTTTGTAGCACACTATGTCTCACGGAGGTCGGTATACGATACACTTGAAGGGATTGCCACAAGGCGTCTCAACCGAAGACTTTGTTGTGGAGTCAGCTTTTCTAGAGTCACGCCCTACGTTTGACCTCAGCGGAGGTCCCGTAGCATGCGCCATTCGCATAGATCGTGTCGGAGATACTTTCGACCTTCAGCTGACGCTCACAGGTTCTGTGGAGACACATTGTGATCGATGCTTAGCTCCCCTAGAGATGCGCATCGATATGTCTCAGCATATCGTCGTCAAGCTGGGCGAGCAGTACGAGGAGGTAAGCGATGAGGAGATCATCGTGCCGCATCACAGCCCCTCGCTCGACTGCGCTGACCTGATCTACGACCTCATCGTGCTCTCACTCCCCATCAGCCGGGTACACCCCGACGGTGCGTGTGCCGAGGATATGCAGGCCATCCTAGATGATCTCGATCCCAACGCAGAGGAAGAGACGGATAGCCGATGGGCTGCACTCAGTGCGCTACGTGACTCACTACAACAAGAGAAGGATAAATAATAAAACAGATAAACAATGGCACATCCCAAAAGACGGCAGTCCAATATGCGCACTGCCAAGCGTAGAACGCACGACAAAGCAGCAACCCCCACACTAGCTAAGTGTAGCAACTGTGGAGCATGGCACGTATATCACACCATCTGTCCTGAGTGTGGTTATTACCGTGGACAACTAGCTATCGAGCAGGAAGAGGCTTAATCGCCCCACCCCGCTAAGCGATAAGACGAAAGCCCCTAGACGATCTCCTGATCGCTCTAGGGGCTTTACTTATATATGATGCGGGCTCGTATTTTCACAGGGACATGTTTGCACGACTCGCAATAAATAGGTATCTTTGTGGTGGCAATGAAATTATATTAACCTTTAGAATACCTATCTATGAGTACTAAGTCTATCAAAGGTACACGTACCGAACAGAATCTCCTGAAGTCATTCGCTGGAGAGTCACAAGCTAGAAATCGCTATACATACTTCGCTGGAGTAGCTCGCAAGGAGGGCTATCGTCAGATCGAGGCTGTCTTCCTAGAGACTGCTGATCAGGAGAAGGAGCACGCTAAGCGCTTCTTCAAGTTCCTCGAGGGTGGTGATCTAGAGATCACTGCTTCTTATCCTGCTGGTGTCATCGGCACCACTGCTGAGAACCTCAAGGCCGCCGCTGATGGTGAGCACTGCGAGGCTGAGGAGTTGTATCCTGAGTTCGCCGACATCGCTGAGGAGGAGGGCTTCAAGGAGATTGCAGCCGTCTATCGCAACGTAGCTAAGGCTGAGCATGAGCACGAGATGCGCTACCTCAAGCTCCTAGAGCGTGTCGAGTCTGGCAAGTACTTCGAGCGTGACGAGGAGATCTACTGGCAGTGCCGCAACTGTGGCTTCGTCGTTAAGGCTAAGAAGGCACCCGCTAAGTGCCCAGCTTGCGATCACCCACAGGAGCACTTCGAGCCAATGCGCGACAACTACTAATAATAAGTGACGCATAGGCAAACAGCCTAGACACATCAAGCCCAGCAGACTCATCGTTTGCTGGGCTTGATTCATTTATTCTTTCCTAGACAGAGCGGTATACTCAGACGAGTGTGCCGAAGAGCTGCGCAAAAGCCTCCGCCATCGCTGCTCGCGTGTACTGCTTATAGTGCTCTGTAAAGGTATCTATCGGCAGCAGCTCACCGCGCTCCAGACGCTCTAAGTGGTGAGCAACAAACTCGACCACCTGCGCCACTTCGGTCGCTGCTAGTGCTCCTCCATGCGCTCTGAGGATCTGAGCCACAACGCTTTCGTCACTCTCGACCATCAGGATAGGTCGACGCATCGCCATCGCCTCAAAGAGCTTCGTCGTAACCATCCCGTGAGGCCCCTCGGGCTGCTCACGACGACCCAAGAGAAGGAGCATGTCTGCCTGAGCCAGCAGCGTCGGCACCTCAGCATAAGGTACCATAGCATGAAAATGCTGACAGGCTCGCACCTCATCGCTATAACGCTCTAGAAGACTCTCTAGGAGTTGCTGCGAAGCGGCATCACAGTACCAATGGATCTCGACAGCACCACGACTGACCCACCTACTCAGCGTCTTCGCTTGCAGTGCCTCTAGGAGTAGCGTCGGGTCGCGCATCTCAAGCGAGAGTAGCCGTCCTGTATAAACAATGCGCAGAGGCAACTGAGGAGCTTCCTCAGGCGATGCGACAAAAAGCCTCTCGTCATAACCATTAGGGATACAGACGACCTGCTGGTCAGGGTGCAGTTGCTGCAACTGATCACGATGCCACTCAGAGACTGTCGTGATAGCAGTGGCTACCCTGAGTGCCTTTGTACGAGCCTTGATAAATCGTCTTCGCAGCCAACTATAAGCCTCTCTGCGCAGAGGCAACCAGCGTGGTAGCGGTGCTGGCAGAAAGCCCTCTGGTGTATACTCCTCGACGATGTCTCGACAGTCCATCACGGCGGGAAGACCCGTCTGCCGTGCCAAGCGAGCGACCGCCGGTAGCGGGAAGGTACGATAACTCATTCCCACGATCAGTGCGTACTGCGTCAAGTCGTAATGCTGACGCAAGTGACGTACGAAGCACTGGCTCTTCACCTGCCATAGCGCATCCGCGAGGGCATAGAGCGACCTACCCCTCCTAGGAGCTAGCGGCACACGCTCCAGACGATGTGCCGGCAAGCTTCTCTTTTGCTCCACAGAGCCGTGAGAGCCTCGGTGATCCCCTCGTATCTCTTCGCTCACCACATCGACTTGCCAGTCATCCTGAGGAAGCCGCTGCAGGAGTGCCGTGATACGAGGCGCAAACTGCGGGGGCAGCAGATCAGTCAGTAGCAAGATACGATGAGGATGCATAGGAGAGGCAAGACTATAACCCTACGATGTCTGGCGCTGGCGAGAGCTTCATGATCTGGCGCAGCAGTGCTCGGTACAAACGTGTGTGGTAAATGTGCGGATCGTCTAGCAGGAGGTTCTCATTGTGAAAGAGTAGCGTCACCTCTCCATGATGCTTGTACGTCTGATCGACCATGGCCACAGCCACACGCTCGGCCTCTGCGTAGTCTAGGTGCATATACTTCTCATCGTGTAGCGTGTAGTCCATCACCGTAAGCGGATGCAGGACCAGATCTGTGACCTCTAGACTTTGCGGATTGATAAAACGCACAGGCCGTGAGGTGCCTAGCCTAAAGCCCGCCACATCAGCGTAACCCATCGAGTAGTCATAGTAGATACCCGCAGCGAGGAGCGCATTGTAGTCCTCTGGTTCACGGACCGCTAGATAGTGATGACGCGAGTAGATGACCGCTTCACCTAGCTCCTTCTCTAGCTCTATCTTAGCAGCCTCCACCGCCTCAGGATGCTCAGAGCAGTAGAGGTTTAGGTGCAGTCCAAACTCCACCTTGCGCCTTCGAGCCAACCGCATGATCGCCGCTATCTTGCGATTATGCAGTGTATAGTTAGGCTTGTCTAGTGGATTCGGGCTGGGAGTCTTGATAAAGAAGATCGTTCGCACAGGTGCTGCGCACTTACGCTGGGTCTCCACGTTCCAATCGAGGAAGCGTCCATAGCTAAAGAAGAGATCCTCGCTAGCCCGTGAGAAAGTATTGCGATAAGCGGCCCGCAGGGAGAGGTGCTCCTTGAGGAGCAAGCGCAAGAAGCCCCGCACACCCGAGCTGTAGTATGGTTGATCCAGATCATGCGTCAGGGAGACCGAACTAAAGCCAGGCACCACCGGTTGCACCGCCAGACCTATCTCGCTCATCAGCCGTCGTAGCTCCGCAGCATACTCATCCACCAGCGGACGCTCCAAGAAGCCCGCACGATATGCCAGCGACTCACGCCCAGGGAAGCGACCATGCTCATCCCGCCGCTTACGATAGTACATCTCCTCGTAGCGCGATAGGAGGAAGAAGCTACTCGCCACCAGGTCGGCATAGATCACCAGACGCCTACCATACGGGGTGTCTATATACTCCTCACGAGGCTCTCCAAAGAGCAGCGGCATCTCGTGCCACTCCGCCAGCGGCAGCGCAGGCATCGACTCGGCACGACCATACTGTTCGTAGTCGAAAAAGCCCGACGGCACGATCACCACACGATGATACGGCTCCGCCTCCTCAGGACGGCAGTAAGCGACATAGTCTGGTGAGCGCTGCTCCTGACTGTGACGCGAGATGCGGATCTGGCCCGATATGTCGAGCGGAGTCGCATCTCCTAATAGAAACGATAAGATATATTCTGTCGCCTCGTAGTGTCGCATATAGATCGATAGCTTTACAAGTCAAACGAACTCAATAGAGATGCTGTAGATAGTACCGACGTAGCTGCAGCCGCATAGCTAGCGTCTGTCTCCCCGCCTGTAAGCGCAGATAAGGGTGTGGCACAGCTCCAAAGCTGCGAAAGAAAAAGGCGATGCCCAGCTGCATCGATCCCTCAAAGTCGAAGGTGTGACACCCCGCCTCTCGACTCCATGTGATAAGTTTATCCAGCAGTAGCGCCATCGCATCCTCTCCCTCAGGCGTTCTCGCCTGCCCTCCCGCAATGTAGTACGCCGTGTCAGCATGATGCGCCACAAAGGCTCCCGCCACGGGTTCATCCGTCTGCGGGGAGCGTAGAAGTAGGAGAGCCCCCTGTCGACGCGCCACAGCAGCCGTCACAAGTCGTCTCAGCGAGGAGGCGCAGAGACGATCTCCTCCGCTACGTTGCAGGCTCTTACGGCAAAGATCCACCAGCATCTCCGCACAGGTTGACACATTCGTCTCTTCAGCCCAAAGATCTCGCAGACCCAAAGCAGTAGCACGGCGCACCTTCCGGCGGATCAAACTATTGTACAGCTCTTGAGGCGCACCTTGCGTCAAGTCAAGAAGGTGGGTATAAGCGACCGAGCTACGCCATGCTCCCGCAGGCGTCTCGCATGGTAGCCAGTCCCAGTATTCCAGCGGTAAGTGCGCCTCTATATAGCGTAGCGATGAGGGCAGAGCCTCACCCAGAGCTTGCATAGCTGCAAGGTGAGCGATGTATCGATCCCGATCGAAAGGCTTCTCACCCACCGCCCCCGAGCGATCACTAAGAGGACCAGCAGACTGACAGCAGGGAGGCACAATCAGGTGACGACGTGTGGGCATAAAGAGAGGCCACATAAGCGTCGGAGCACCCTCCTTACTCCCCATCGTAGTGAGTACATCCATCTCTCCCATCCCCGATGCTGCTAGGAGCCACCAAGGCTGCACGTAGAGCGGTAGCGAGTGAGTCTCAGCACACCATCGAGTGTACTGCTCACTCGAGAGCGAGAGGCGATCTACGACAAGACTCACGATCTACTAAATCGCTTCGGGATCACAAGATTAGCCGGCATAGCTCGTAGCTCATAAGCCTCCTCAGAGAGTTCACGCACAGCCTCCCACAGCAAGGCACTCACCTCCTCAGCAGACCACCCAGCGATGCCACACCCCACCTCCGTAAGGTAAAACGTGAGCATAGGATGATCTAAAGCAAAGAGTAGCAACCGCCGAAAGCTCGCACGCAGAGCCTCTGGAGCCACCTGACGCATATCCTCGCCCAGCGTCGGCAGGGCATAAGCACACCCCGTCAAGCCTTCGGCGACACCCATCTCTGCATTAAAGATACGACGCGCAGTACGTGCAGCACCTCCCATGTGATGTCCCAGCAGATTACTGCCGAAGACAAATATCTCGTCCTCTTGGAGCACAGAGATACACTCAGGTGTATACTCGTTATCCGTACGATCTGAGATTCGCTGCCAACCATTAGGAAGATGTGGAGCTGTCATGGTAACTATGCTTTGTCAATTTACTGGGCCGTAATAGGCTCAGCTCTATCTGATAGCGTAGGTTAGAGAGCCACGCAAGGTGCAAAAGCTTTCGCTCACGCACCCTACGTTCCTCTGACTATCTATTATATATCAAAGTCCTCGTCGACCAGCTGATCTGTCGTGTCTAGATTTTCGCTCTCCTCACCCTCAGAGGCTTCTGGAGAAAGGTGTAGCTTACCTTCATGAGCTAGCTGATCCATCACCTGCTGAGCCACCTCGTCTGCCAGCTCGGGATTGTCATCGAGTAGCTCTTTGACCGCATCACGACCTTGACCTATGTTATTGCCTTGATAAGAGTACCACGATCCACTCTTCTTGAGGATGCCCATATCGGTAGCCGCATCGATGATCTCGCCTACACGGTTGATGCCCTGACCGAAGAGTATGTCAAACTGAGCACGACGGAAGGGAGGTGCCACCTTGTTCTTGACAACGCGCACGCTCGTCACCTTACCGACCACATCTTCGCCCTTCTTGATCTGCTTATAGGCGCGTATATCTAGACGCACAGAGGAGTAAAACTTGAGCGCATTACCGCCCGTCGTCACCTCGCTAGGACCCGTAGGACTATAACCACTGCCGATCTTCATACGTAGCTGATTGATGAAGATACAGCAAGTCTTAGAGCGACTCACGGCAGCCGTGATCTTGCGCATAGCACGAGACATGAGACGTGCGTGCAGACCCACCTGCGTATCTCCCATCTCACCCTCTATCTCTGCCTTAGGAGTCAAAGCAGCGACCGAGTCCACCACAAGAATGTCGACCGCCGACGAACGAATCAACTGCTCGGCAATGTCTAGAGCCTGCTCACCATCATCAGGCTGAGAGATCCACAGACGGCTAATGTCTACCCCTAGAGCCTGTGCATAAGTCGGATCAAAAGCGTGCTCTGCATCAATGATAGCTGCGATACCGCCCAGCTTCTGCGCCTCGGCGATAGCGTGGATAGCCAGCGTCGTCTTACCCGAAGACTCCGGGCCAAAGATCTCTATGATACGTCCACGAGGGTACCCCCCGACACCAAGGGCTATGTCGAGCGTCAAGCTCCCCGAGGGGATCACACTCACATCCTCCACGGCATCATCCGCCATATTCATGATAGAGCCCTTGCCAAACTGCTTCTGTATGCGACCCATCGTAGTCTCCAGCGCCTTCATCTTTGCCGCAGCATCGGTGATAGGAGGAGCGACGACGACCTTCTCGTTTTTCTTTGCCATATATACCTAGTCTTTAGTTGAATATCGGAGGCCTGCGAGCCTACGCTCTAGAGTATAGAGAACCTCCCATACAAAGGTAATGAAAAAAGGGACATCTCAGTAAATCTCTGCAAAACTAGTGCTGACGCATTACAATCGCTCTGGCGGTAGCAACACATGAGCGACAATACGAGGCATAAATGAGCTCATTATAATATGTCAACCCTGCCCTCTAACCTCTCCCCCTCCGATTCCTCCGATGATTTCGATGATTTCCGATCCCTCCGACCTCTAATCTCTAACCTCTAATCTCTATTTACATATCTTTACGGGGAAATTCGTCC
>ENA-OOZG01001343-OOZG01001343.1-human-gut-metagenome-genome-assembly--contig:-NODE-1343-length-17753-cov-2.084360_pt1 | contig 17753 bp, 15 predicted proteins | sample MGYA00241706_ERZ501384 | MGnify/ENA primary metagenome ERZ501384 (study PRJEB25962, sample SAMEA2042742) | human gut metagenome | biome: human gut; feature: human-associated habitat; material: faeces...
GGGGTGAGTGATAGTACGAGGGCGGTGGAAGCTGTGATGTTATTAGAGTGCTAAATACGCAGTTGCGTAATGTTGCCGCCGGTAACGGAGGTTGCTCATATCGCTGACAATCGGAACGGCGAATTTGAGGCGGCACATTGCCGCTCGCCGTGCTTGACAACGGTGGGAAAAGGTGATATACTAAGTCTATATCAAACCGTTGACCGAGAGTAGTAATATCGGCAGAGATACGACAGAGAGCCGCATTAGCTGAAAAGCGGTGTATTTATCCGATACGAATGGACTTGCGAGGGCAGACCGAAAGCGATTGAGCGAGTAGTTTCTGACGGAAGGCTCTGACCGTTACACAGAGAGCGCATTTTTATGTGCGTAACAATAAGGTGGCTTGCAGATACGGCTTCTGTTCCTTATTCGGAACGGGAGCTTTTTTATTAAGCCGTATAAAAAATGAGGTAAATATTATGAGCAAGATTATTTTAACGGGTGACAGACCCACAGGCAGACTTCACATAGGACACTATGTAGGCTCACTCAGACGCAGAGTGCAGTTACAGAACACGGGCGATTTTGACGAAATATACATCATGATCGCAGACGCACAGGCGCTGACCGATAACTTCGACAATCCCGAAAAGGTACGCAGTAACATAGGAGAGGTAGCACTTGACTATATGGCGGCAGGACTTGACCCCGAAAAGTCAACGATATTCATTCAGTCGATGATACCTGAGCTTACCGAGCTTACATTCTACTATATGAACCTTGTTACAGTATCAAGATTACAGCGTAATCCTACTGTAAAAGCGGAAATTACGATGAGAAACTTTGAAGCAAGCATACCCGCAGGCTTCTTATGCTATCCGATAAGCCAGACCGCCGATATTACAGCCTTCAAGGCTACGACAGTACCGGTAGGCGAGGATCAGCTACCTATGCTCGAACAGGCAAAGGAGATAGTCCACAAGTTCAACTCCATCTATGAGCCTGTGCTTGTCGAGCCGGAAATATTACTTCCCGAAAACGAGGCTTGTATGCGTCTGCCCGGCACTGACGGCAAGGCAAAGATGAGCAAGTCGCTGGGCAACTGCATTTACCTTGCGGATAGCCCCGCAGACATCAAGACAAAGATAATGAGTATGTTTACCGATCCGCTTCATATACAGGTATCAGACCCCGGTCATATCGAGGGCAACACGGTATTCACCTACCTTGACGCATTCTGCACAGACGAGCATTTTGAACGTTATCTGCCCGATTACAAGAATCTTGACGAGCTGAAAGAGCATTATAAGCGCGGCGGTCTTGGCGATATGAAGATAAAGAAGTTCCTTAACAATGTAATGCAGGAGGAGCTTGAGCCGATAAGACTGCGCCGTGAGGAGCTTGCGAAGAATATGGACTACGTTTACGATGTGCTGAAGAAGGGTACCGAAAAGGCACGTCAGTGTGCCGCTCAGACTATGAGCGAGGTCAAGAAGGCTATGAAGATCGATTATTTCGGTTAAGGCGTGAATAAATGAATATAATAACAGCCGTATTTGTTTTATGAGCAAATACGGCTGTTTATTAATCTGTGATCTTACCGTCTGAAATGCGGATAATGCGGTCGCATTTTTCGGCAAGCTGATTATCGTGTGTTACTATGACTATTGTGCGGTTGTCGTTGCGGTTGAGGTCGATGAGAAGCGAAAGAACATCGTTTCCTGTCGAAACGTCAAGGTTGCCTGTAGGCTCATCGCAAAGAAGAACCGAGGGGTCATTGACAAGCGCTCTTGCGATAGCCACACGCTGCTGCTGACCGCCCGAAAGCTGTGCAGGGTATCTGCCGAGCAGGTTTTCGACACCCAGCTTTTTTACGGTATCCGATATATCGGTTGTGCCCTTTTTGGCGAGCTTTGACGGGAGAAGTATGTTTTCTTTTGCGGTAAGCTCCGGTATCAGATCATAAAACTGGAACACAAAGCCGATCTTGTTCAATCTGAAATCCGCCAGTGCCGTATCTGCGAGTTTTGTTATGTCGGTATCGTCATAGCAAACGCTTCCGCCTGTTGCCTTGTCCAGTCCTCCGAGTATGTTCAGCAGAGTGGTTTTTCCGCTTCCGCTCTTGCCTGTTATTGCTACAAGCTCTCCGTCATTTATGCGTATATCGAGGTTATTTATAGCGGTCACGGCGTTTTCGCCTTTGCCGTATATACGGGTAAGTCCGGTTGTTGTAATCATTGCCTTTTCCTTTCCTCGTTCAGTTGAACAGAAATTTCAGATGTGAATTTTTTTGTTGAAAGCACAGTGAGTATAACGGTTATTATCGAGATGGCGATAAAAATTATAACAAGCGGTTTTATAAGAGGAACCATCCAGAATTCATCATTCAGAAAACAGTTGTTTATAATATCCGAAGCCGCCGATTCGTCAAAATCGGCTATACCGCTTTCAAGCTGTTCTTTCATAATATCGACCTTGTCGTACATCCTGCTTGTAAAGAGCTGTACTCCGTAAGCGGCAAGACCTGCAAAGGCGGTCGCTATGACCGGTATTCTGAGGTTTGAGATAAACAGCTTTCGCCGTATCCGTGAAAGCGGTGTTCCTAAGGCACGAAGCACGGATATTTCGTAAGACTTCATTCTTATTTTAAGTCCGATACAGCTGAAATAAGCCGCAAAGCCGAGAAGCGACATTATAAGAACGGTGGCGAGAGTACCCGACATTCTGTTGAATTTGTCTATGGCTTCCTGCCGTTTCATCTCGCCTAAATTGGTACGGGTCATACATGCCGCCGGCGGAACAAGACCGCCGTCAATATCGGTCGATGAATAGACGTTGTTGTATACCGCTCCTGAGAAGCCCGAAGAAGCCGCACCTGCGGCAGTGGTCAGCAGGAAACATCCGCTGTTTTCTTTTTCCTGAAAGCCGAAATCTAAAAGGCAACGGAGCGTTTTATCTGACAAATTGTTCAGCGTTAGCGTAGCGCCGACAGTGAAGGTATGGTCTGCTACCTTGCCTATGCCGTAATTACTGTCGTTTGCAGTAACGCCCATAATCCGAATGCTGTCACCGACCTTATAGGTGTTACGGCCGCTTTCCTGCACCATAATGACCTTTTCTCCGCTGTTAAGTGCGGAAATGTCGGGCATACCGCCGGAAATATATGAGGAAAGCGCATTCAGCGTCTTTTCATCGGCAAGTCTTATCGGAATATTATAGCAGAATTTGCCGCCGATACCGTCTGAGCCGAAAAAGCTCTTATATTCTTTGTCGGAAAGCTCTGAAACGGAGGCTATCGTGTCATCGTCTGTCTGAAGCGTCGTTTCGGGGCTGTTTTTATAGGCGGAGGTTTCGCTGTCGCACACAGCAAAGGTGTTTTCGATATATCCGAAAGACAGGGCATCGGTGAATTTTTCCGTGTCGTTGTCAGACAGACCGTAGGTGTAGCCGTAATTTGCTATTTTAAGGTTGTGTGCTTCATCCTGTCCGAGAGAGGTCGACGTTATCGGAGGGCAGGATAAATAATCGGCTATGCCGTCCTCCTCCATATCGAGTGAATCAAGCGAACCGATAGTATAGGTCGGCGGAAAGTCAAACAAAAGCCAGTTCATTACTACCTTTCCGTCACGGGTGTATCGCATATAGCCGAGAACGGTACCGAATACTATCAGCGACAGAGCGACGGTTTGTATAAGCGTTATGCCCTTACTGCCGAGCGAACGTGAAAGCATACCTTCCGCCGAATTTGAACAGTGGAGTAATCTTTTTTTCTTTTGCTTTTTTGACGAAAGAGTGATCGGTATAAACACAAGGTATCCGAGTGTGATGGTTATTGCAGAGAATATAACGGCGATAATAAGGGGGTCGGCGGTCGCACCGAGAACGATAGGGTCGGTCGTAAAGGCGCTGTATCCGCTCATACCCATAATTCCTGTACGCACGGAGTAGGAAACGGAATAGAACAGTATGCCGAGAGCTATTCCGAACACGGTCTGAGCGATAAAAAGCATAACCGCTTCGGTTGCGTACATAATAGCGCTTTTGCTTTTTGAAAAGCCTATATTGTGCAAAAGACGGCCTGTGTTTTCTCTTTCCCTGAAAACTATATTAAGCACGCAGATAAAAGACAATACGGCAATCAACGCACAAATGGACGACATAATAATAAGCCATAGCGTATTTCTGTTGATAAGATGCTGTTCATCCGTGATATTTTCTTCATGGTTGTTTGCGTAGAAATGTAAATATGCGTCATCGCCGTTTTGCGATGAATATTTTTCTTCAATTAAGGTAACAAACTCACGGTCGGAAATCCCGAAAATGCTGAGCTCGCCGCTTTCCTTATTTTTGACTGTAATGCCGCCGCCTCCGTACAGGTCGATAGTGTAGCCTGTTGTCGCAGTGTCTGACGGTCTTCCTACATATATAAGAGGAAGGGGATCGGGAGGTATCTCATCGTCATCGGTATATTCGGCTTTTTCGCACAGCGGTCTTTCGGAGTACGCCTTGTCGATAATGCCCGTAAGAATATACTGCTTGCCGTTTATTGTTATGCTGTCGCCGGTTTTTCCGAGATAACCGACACTTTCAAGAAGCGACTGCTCGACAGCGGCTTCATTTTCCGAAACAGGCATCGAACCGTTTTTCATCGGAATGTGAAGCAAATCGCAAGCCTTGTCTGTATAGCCGTAGTTATATTCCTTGCCGTAGAAATCGGCTTTTCCCGATACGGTCACGGTCTGGTGTGTGAAGGTCAGGTCGGAAGGGATCAGCTCGTTTTTTATATCATCGGGAATGCCACTCAGAATAAGATCGTATTTTCCGAAGGTGTCATATCCCGTTTCAACCTCACGGTTTATCTCTTCACGAATGAAAAGAAAAACCGAGGTGATTATTGCGGTGAGCAGTAATCCGGAAAACAGCAGTGACAGAGCGGTACGCAAATGTTTTCTCCAGTATTTGCAGAGAATATAAAAATAACAGGACATCTTTTTACCTCGACGTAAGAATATAATTGAAAGAAATTTGTGCTTTTGAACTGATAATCGGACAGCGAATAAAATGTGATAATAACACACAAATAATACGCATTGAATATTATTTAAATTATACCATAGCAAAAAAAAGATGTCAACCGCAAATTTATATCATTTATCACTCTATATGATATTTTGTAGATTATTCATAAAATTTGCTTTGCAGAATCGGCAAAAATAACAAACCTGTTTTTGTCGCATCAGAATTTGTCGGCAAAGTATGCGATAACTGATATTTCTTTTCCTGTTCCTTTGTCGATGCCCTTGACCGTTATGCCCGACAGGTTCATAAGCTCGCCTACACGCACTTCCGACAGGTCGCAACGCATTACATCTCTGCCAAGACACACAAGCACAAAGTCGCCGTCCATTATATTAACTGCGCCGTTTTCACCGAGCCGTACTTCCTTATAGGTTTCGGGGTCACGCATTGTGACGTATTTCAGCGGTCTTTTATCGAGCCGTGTCATATCCTTTACGGACATTGTATCCTTAGGACGTTTGCTTTTACCGAACATAGTTATCACCCTATCAGAATTTTTTCTTTCAGTATAGCGTTAAAAGCACGCTTTGTCAACTTACACAAAATAATTTATAGAAAGAAATACCAATATTATTTAAATTAACACCGATTTTTTTAAAAAAGTTACAATATTATTACAAATCGGTTAAAAGCGTTGACATCCGGCGGTTTTTAAGTTATTATATAGTAGCTGAATTATAGAATTACCGCTGAAAACGGCGGTTATATACATAAAACTTTGCGAGGGTAACCCTCTTTTGAAAGGAATGTCTGAATGACAGAGATAAACAGACTGTGTTTAGGTTGTATGAACGAGAAAGAGAGCGACGGACCGTGCGAGAAGTGCGGCTACAGCAATGACGCTCCTTATCTGCCGTCATATCTGGCACCGGGAACGATACTCAACGACCGTTATATTGTAGGAAAGCTGCTCAGCTATAACGGCGAGGGCGCTACATATATCGGCTTCGACAAGGTGACGGGTGCTAAGGTCACCGTCAAGGAATATATGCCGGATACGCTTTGCTCACGCAAGAAGGGCGATCCTCAGATAGTGGTTGACGCTAACAGGCTTCCGCTTTATAAAACGTATATGTCGGAATTCGTTGAACTTAACAAGGCACTGCTCAAGGCACGCTCAATGACGCATATACAGACGGTGCTTGATATTTTCCCCCAGAACAATACGGCGTATGTAATATTCGAATTTATAAACGGAATCACTCTGAAGGCTTATCTTGCGAACTGCTCGGGCGAGCTTACCTGGGACAGAGTAAAGGAACTTTTCCCTCCGATACTGACAACGCTGAGCCTTGTGCATTCGGCAGGGATAATCCACAGAGGAATCAGTCCGCAGACCATACTTGTAACAGAGAAGAACGAACTTAAGCTGATAGATTTCCAGATAAGCGCAGGAAGAACAACAGGTACGGAGATCGCCTGCGAAATGTACCCCGGATATTCCGCTCCCGAACAGTATTCCTCAGCCGAGTGGCAGGGAACGTGGACAGATGTGTACGGCATATCTGCTACTTTATACAGGGTGCTGACGGGCTGTGTGCCTACAGAATCTATTTCAAGGCTGGGAAATGATAACTGCCCCGAGCCTATGGTGATAAACAGAAATGTGCCGAGCCACGTTTCAAAGGTTATAATGAACGGTCTTAAGCTGAATACGTCAAACCGTATACAGACTATAACGGAGCTTGTTGTAAAGCTGTTCGAGCAGCCTAAGTTCAACACGGCAGAGCAGGAGCCTGTGCGCCCCGTTCAGCGTGTCAGAAAGGTTGAAACGAAGGAAGAAGCAAAGCCCGCTCCCACAGGCACAAAATCGGCTAACGCAAAGAAAAAGAAGCAGAATAACAAGATTGCCGTTATCGCAACGATAATTGTATGTGCGGTCATCGTGATAGGCTTTGCAATAGCGATAACTGTACTTGCAATCACGGATAAGGGCAACACAAGCTCGACAGATCCCAATTATTATTCCGCTCCCGAAAGCACGACAACCTCGAGCGCTCCGGAAACCACCACGACAAATACTACGGTTTCCTCAGATACTGCGCCCGATATAGTTTACGGATGCCCCACCTTCACAGGTGCACTGTTTACTTCTATCCAGGATACATATAACTTTGTAAAAATAACCGCAGAGTACAAGTTTGACGATACGGTAGCAAACGGTATTGTAATAAGCCAGAGCATAAAGCCCGATACCGAAATAAAGTCCGGAACGGAAATTAAACTCGTTGTGAGCAAGGGTCCTGCTTCAATAAAGCTGCCGGATTATACGGGTCTTAAGGTTGACCAGTATACAGCTCTGCTTTCACAGAAGAATGTAAAGTTTGAGAAGAAGGCAACGAGCGATACGCACGGCGTAAAGGACGGATATGTTGTTAAATGCAGTAAGGAGATAGGCGAAACGGTAAACGTTAAGGATTCAGAAAAGGTTACGGTTTACTACGCAAAGTCAGGCGGCTCGTCTTCATCATCTTCAACATCATCAAAAACGAACTGATATAAAACTACGATTGTCGCAGGACTTCCTATAAGCTCTGCGACAATTGCTGTATAATGTATAAAATGCCGAAATAAAGAAACGGAGAATAAAAATGGATCTTGCGAACATAAGAAAAGAGATAGACGCTACGGACGATGAAATACTGAGATTGTTTTTGAAGCGTATGGATCTGTGTGTTGGAGTTGCAAAGTACAAGAAAGAAAACAATATGCAGGTATTTCAAGGAAAGCGTGAGCAGGAAATACTTGAGCGTATAAAGAGCGAATCTCCAGATGATCTGGCGGAGGGCGCAGGTCAGCTTTTCACCTGTATAATGGATATATCGAAATGCTTACAGCAGAGAATATTGTCCGACGCACCCGCGCCGCATTTTGAAAGCCCGAAAACACAGCCGGTAAGAATCGCCTGCCCCGGAACAAAGGGCAGTAATACGGAGGAGGCATCGGTCAAGCTGTTCCCCGACTCTGAAATAGATTTTTACCCCGATTTTTCGGATGTGTTCGAGGCGGTGGAGAACGGAAGTGCGGATTACGGCGTACTGCCTATAGAAAACAGCACTGCGGGGGATATAAGGCAGACATACGACCTGCTTGCGAAGTACAACTTCTATATATGCAAGCGCACGCAGATAAAGATAAACCACTGCCTTGCCGCAAAGCCCGGTGCGGATATAAAGACAATTTATTCACACGAGCAGGCACTCAAGCAGTGCTTCGGATTTCTTAAGGGATATCCTGCAAGGCAGGTGCCTTATGCGAACACGGCTCTTGCCGCAGAAATGGTCGCAAACAGCGATGATAACACGATAGCGGCGATATGCTCGGAAAGATGCGCCGAGCTTTACGGACTGGAAACGGTAAAGTGTGATATTGCCGACAACCCCGATAATACCACACGCTTTATATGTATATCAAAGCGGCCTGAGGTGACACCGGACGCAGATATAATTTCTATCTGTATGTCATTGCCGCATACGACAGGCTCACTGTACAGAATGCTGATACGTTTTGCGCTGTACGGTCTTAATATCACAAAGATAGAGAGTGCGCCCGTTCCGCAGGCAAAGCAGGATATAAAGAGGGAAACGTTCGACGTGGTGTTCTATCTCGACTTTGAGGGAAATGCGCTTGACCCTGAGGTGGTAAGGCTTATGACGATACTTGAGGAGGAAATGAAGTATTTCAAGTTCCTCGGAAACTATAAGCATTTTGACTGATCGTAAAGGAGAAGTATGTTTATAAGTGTGATAATACTAGCCGCAGGGAGCGGCAGGAGGATGGGCTTTGACAAGATGACGGCAATGCTTTGCGGCAAGGCGGTCATACTGTACAGCATAGAGCGGTTTGTCGAAAGCAACGCCGATGAAATAATAATAGCGGCAAGCGAGGATAATACAGATAAAATCAGAGAGCTTGTAAGCGAAAACATAAATACCGATAAGCCGATAAAAATCATCACGGGCGGAGCGACACGCTTTGAGTCGGCGGTGAAAGCGGTAAGGCAGACCTCTGAGAAGAGCGATGTGGTGTCGGTGCATGACGGAGCAAGGCCTTTTGTGACGGCAAAGACGGCAGACAAGGTCGCACTGGAGGCATTTCGGCACGGTGCGGCACTGGCGGCGGTAAGAGCGAAGGACACGGTAAAGGTATGCGAGGACGGTGTTGTCACAGCTACTCCGGACAGAAGCGGTCTGTGGCTTGCACAGACACCTCAGGCTGTAAGAAAAGCCGACTATCTTGCGGCGGCGGAAAAGCTCGATGTGAATGACGCAAGGATAACTGATGATGCATCGGTAATGGAACTGTATGGGATAAAGCCGTTTATCGTTGATGGCAGTTATGACAATATAAAGCTGACCACGAAAGAGGACATAGCAATGGCGGAATATATTATCGGGAAAACAGGTGCACCTAAACTTTGTGTAGGTCACGGATATGACGTGCACAGGCTTGTAGAGGGCAGAAAGCTGATACTCTGCGATGTGGAAGTGCCGAATAAGGATAATCTGGGGCTTCTCGGTCACAGTGACGCAGATGTTGCGGTACACGCACTTATGGACGCTATGCTCGGTGCGGCGGCACTGGGTGATATAGGACGGCATTTCCCTGACAGCGACAGCAGGTACAAGGGTATCAGCAGTATGAAGCTGCTTGAACACGTCAGAAAACTGCTCGACGGGAAAAACGCACACGTTACAAATGCGGATATAACGATAGTTGCGGAAAAGCCGAAGCTGGCACGGCTCATACCGGATATGCAAAGGAGCATAGCGGCGGCACTGGGGCTTGACACGGACGATGTCAACGTAAAGGCGACTACCGAGGAGGGTCTTGGTATAGCAGGAGAGGGTATAGCCGCCCACGCTGTATGTATGGTCGAAAAGATTGGCTGAAATGTTCAGATGCTGAATAAATATTTATGAAAAATTCATAATCATAAAAGCGTTACGGGAATGTAAAAATCCCGCAACGCTTTTGTTTATGCCGATTTGAAAGAATTCAGCCGAAAAAGGAAATACTTTAAATGTCAGCTTTACAAATAACAGTATTGCAAAAATGAATAACGAGCCATTCAAAAAATTCATGGAAATTTGTCAAGAAAATTATCCACTTATAACAATTTTGTTTGGTAAATTTATAGATTTTGACGAAAAATTTTGTTTTAACATTCAAGGCGGATTGACTTATTCTAAATAGGTGTTATAATACGGGCATACAGAAAAAACAGGGGCTATATCGCACAGCTGCGATATAGCCTTTGTGACGAAAAGAAAAAGTAGAACAAAAGGAAAGGAAGATGAATTATGGATTACACATATCTGCTTTATATAGCGATAATCCTCATTTTCACAAAAGCATTCGGACTGCTGTCAAAGGTTATAAAGCTTCCTCAGGTAGTCGGCGCACTGGTTGCGGGCATTATTTTAGGCCCTGTGTGTCTTAACCTTGTATCTCTTGACAACGCTCCGATACTCAGCAATCTGTCGGAGATAGGCGTTATCGTGCTTATGTTCGCCGCAGGTCTTGAAACGGATATCCGTGAGATGAAGAAGTGCGGACTTGCAAGCTCGATAATAGCTCTTATCGGTGTTATCGTTCCTCTGGTCGGCGGTGCCGCTACAGCGTTCCTGTTCGGTACGGCAGATCCCACTCTTTCGACATCAACATTCCTGCAGGACGTTTTCGTAGGTGTTATCCTTACTGCAACATCGGTAAGTATCACTGTCGAAACGCTTAAAGAACTCGGAAAGCTCAACACAAGAGCGGGCAACGCAATACTCGGTGCGGCTCTTATAGACGATGTACTCGGTATCATTGCACTGACGGTAATTACATCTCTTGCAGATCCCAAGTCGGGAAACATAGGTATAGTAATACTGAAGATACTCGGCTTCTTCGCATTCGCTCTGCTGTTCGGCGTATTCTTCCACTTTGTATTCAACAAGTGGACACAGAGAACGGAAGAAAATCAGCGCCGTTATGTTATTGTCAGCTTTGCGCTCTGCCTTCTCTTTGCGTATGTTGCCGAGGAATTCTTCGGTGTTGCCGATATTACAGGCTCGTTCGTTGCAGGTCTTGTAATTTCAAGTACGTCAAAGACGAAGTATATCGCACACAGATTTGATACAATGTCTTATCTGCTGTTATCGCCTATCTTCTTCGCAAGCATAGGTCTTAAGGTAACGCTTACAAATATGACACCTACAATCATCATATTCGCCGTTGTACTGCTGATAGTCGCTATACTGTCAAAGGTTGTCGGCTGCGGACTTGGTGCGAAGATATGCAGATACACGAACAAAGAGGCTTTGCAAATCGGCGTGGGAATGATTTCCCGTGGCGAAGTTGCGCTGATAGTTGCGGATAAGGGTCTTAATATGGGCCTTATGAGCAGCGGACTTTTCGGTCCTATAGTAATTATGGTGGTTATCACTACTGTAGTAACTCCTATCCTGCTGAAGTTCGTATTCAAGGATAAGAATGATACTTCGGGAGAAATAAAGTCTAAGGAAGTTGCAGAGGTTACAACTTCAGACGACAGCCTTGAGTATGTTCCCGGTCAGGATAACGTGTAATCTCAAATTAAACAGAATAATATTCATAGCCGCCGATGAGCATTAAAGCCGTCGGCGGCTTCTTTACACAAGTTTTTATTGACAAGAGGGCAGTTTTACTATATTATTATATTAGCTGCGTTTATTGCAGATATTTTTCCGAAAGGTTGTGTGTCTGTTGGAAAAAAAGCTGAAGCTGTACGGTTTCAACAACCTCACAAAGACTCTGAGCTTCAACATATACGATGTCTGTTATGCTAAAGGAGCAAGAGAGCAGAAAGAATATATAGACTATATCGACGAGCAGTATAATTCCGAGCGACTTACGGGTATACTGTGCGACGTTACGGATATAATCGGGGCGAATGTGCTTAACATTTCAAAGCAGGACTACGATCCGCAGGGCGCAAGCGTAACACTGCTGATAAGTGAAAAGGCTACGGACAGTATGGAGATAGACAAGTCGTGCAACAGAGGAATGGTGGACGGAAAGCCGCTCCATCCTCAGCGTAACGGTGCCGGCAAGGCTCTGTCATCCGAAACGGTGGTTGCACATCTTGACAAGTCGCACGTTACGGTGCATACCTATCCCGAATATCACCCGAACAACAGTATTTCTACATTCAGGGTGGATATTGACGTTTCGACCTGCGGAGAGATTTCGCCGCTTAATGCGCTGGATTATCTTATCGGCAGTTTCGATTCCGATATTATAACGATAGACTACAGGGTGAGAGGCTTTACCCGTGATGTAGGCGGAAGAAAGCTGTATCTCGACCACGATATAACCTCGATACAGGATTTTATCAACGATTATACGCTGACGAAATATGACGCTACAGATATAAATGTGTATCAGGCGAACATATTCCACACAAGGCTTATGGTGCGTGAGATGGATTTGAAAAACTACCTGTTCAATACGGATATATATGACATTCCGCCTAAGGAGCGACTGAGAATTACAGAGAGCCTAAGGCGTGAGATGATAGAGATATATTCGGGGATGAATATTTATGGGTGAGCAAACTTCACACTTCGTTCTATAAATCTACAAAAGACGTAAAAAATAAATCTGCGGGAGGGGCAAGCCCTTTCCATACAAAATATCAATGTGATATTATGATAACATTACTTCCTTCCCGAAAGGACTGATGATATGCTCTCACAGGAGCGTGCGCCTATATATGAGGCGTTAAAGGAATACCGGGCAAAGCGCATAGTGCCTTTTGACGTACCCGGTCATAAGATGGGCAGGGGCAACCCCGAACTGACGGAATTTTTAGGCAGAGAATGTATGACGGTGGACGTGAACTCGTCAAAGCCGCTCGATAACCTCTGTCATCCGGTTTCCGTAATAAAAGAAGCGGAGCAGATAGCCGCAGAGGCTTTCGGTGCAAAGAACGCATTCTTTATAGTAAACGGAACGACCGCCGCAGTGCAGGCTATGGCACTTGCCGTAGCAAAGCGCGGCGAGAAGATAATAATGCCCCGTAACGTACACCGCAGTGCGATAAATGCGCTTATTCTCGGCGGAGCGGTGCCTGTTTACGTTAATCCCGGAGTAAACAAGGAACTGGGCATACCGCTGGGAATGACGGTCGAGGATGTTGAAAAGGCGATACTCGAAAACCCCGACGCAAAGGCGGTATTTGTAAATAATCCTACCTATTACGGAGTATGCTCGGATATTAAGAAGATAGCCGACCTTGCGCACGCACACGGAATGTATCTTCTTGCGGACGAGGCGCACGGAACGCATTTCTACTTTGGTGACAATATGCCGCTTGCAGGAATGAAGGCAGGTGCGGATTTTGCCGCAGTAAGTATGCACAAGAGCGGCGGCTCGCTGACGCAGAGCAGTTTTTTACTTACAGCGGACACGGTGAACGAGGGCTATGTAAGGCAGATAATTAACCTTATGCAGACGACAAGCGGAAGCTATCTTCTGATGTCGAGCCTTGATATATCAAGAAGAAACCTTGCGCTTCACGGCAGGGAGATATTCGCAAAGGTGCAGTCCTATGCGCAGTATATGCGTGACGAGATAAACGAGATAGGCGGATATTACGCATTCTCAAAGGAACTGTGCGACGGCGGTGCGTTCTATGATTTTGACGTGACAAAGCTGTCGATACACACAAGGGATATAGGACTTGCAGGTATCGAGGTGTATGATATTCTGCGTGACAGATATGGCATACAGATAGAATTCGGAGATATAGGAAATATACTCGCTTACGTTTCTATAGGCGACAGGGAACTGTATCTCGACAGGCTCATCGGAGCGCTCAACGACATAAAGCGTATCTATTCAAAGGATAAGACGGGTATGCTTGACCACGAGTATATCAATCCTATAGTTAAGCTGTCGCCGCAGGACGCATTCTACGGAAACAAGAAAAGCGTACCGATCGAACAAAGCTCCGGCAAGATAAGCGGTGAATTCGTAATGTGCTATCCGCCCGGAATACCGATACTTGCACCGGGTGAGCAGATAACAGACGAAATTCTCGCATATATAAAATATGCAGGGGATAAGGGCTGTTTCCTTACAGGTACACAGGACCTCGAAATAAAGAATATTATGATACTGGACGAATAAATTCGTCCGCCGTACCACATTGACTTATGCGTTTACAGATTGAAAGGACGGTAATACAAATGGATCTTTGGTTTACGGAAAATCACAGCGACAGTGTAAGATTTTCTATAAGAGTTGACAAACAGCTTTACAGTGAACATAGCGAATATCAGCGCATAGACGTGTTTCAGTCGCTCGAATTCGGCAGACTGCTTGCGCTTGACGGATATGTAATGATAACGCAGAAGGACGAATTTATCTATCACGATATGATAGTTCACGTTCCTATGGCGGTAAAGAAGGATATAAAGAACGTGCTTGTTATCGGCGCAGGCGACGGCGGTACGGTAAGAGAGCTGTGCCGTTACAGCACGATAGAGCATATCGACCTTGTCGAGATAGATAAAAAGGTCGTCGAGGTCTGCGAGGAATATTTCCCCGAAATGACCGTTTCGATGCACGACCCCAGACTTGATATACATTTTACCGACGGACTTCGTTTTGTAAGACGCAAGCAGGGCGAATATGACCTTATAATAGTTGATTCTACCGACCCGTTCGGACCGGGCGAGGGACTTTTCACACCTGAGTTCTACGGAAACTGCTATAATGCGCTGACCGATACAGGCGTACTTGTGAATCAGCACGAAAGCCCGTTCTATGTAAATGACGCAAAGGCTATGTGCAGGGCGCACGAGCGTATAAAGTCGGTGTTCCCCGTGTGCGCCGTTTATCAGGCTCATATCCCGACATATGCAAGCGGACACTGGCTGTTCGGCTTTGCGAGCAAGGGATTTGATCCGATAAAGGATCTTGATGAACAGCACTGGAATTCACTCGGAATTAAGACAAGATATTATAATACAGAGCTTCACAAGGGCTGTTTTGCTCTGCCAAGCTATGTAAAGGAAATGCTGGAAACGGGAGAAGTTCTCGATGTGCGCCGCTGATTTCAAGAGCGCCTGCGGGAAAGCGGGGCTTGCGCTTATAATAATATTTGCGGCACGTTGTATTGCAGATGCGGCGGCGTGGCTTATAGGCACTGTTATGAGCGGATGCGACAGTCAGATAGTATCGTCTGTGCAGTCGCTTTCGAGCATAATTATATTATACGGCCTTGCGATAGCGGTTACCGCAAGGGTTTTCGGTTATCGGTTTGACAAGACGGTGTACAAAAAGCCGAAAAGGCTCGGCAAGGCTATATCGTGGTTTGTACCTATGTACGGCGCAGGTCAGATAGCTAATATAATAGTGCTTGCCGTATCATTTCTGCTTATACACAATCAATCGGCGGTAGAGGATACGCTTACTCCGATAGTTTCTTCGGGAACGGGAAGCGGTGCGTGGTATCTTGCGTTTTTGTTCATACAGATGGTAATCCTTGCTCCGTTGTTTGAGGAATACTGGTTCAGAGGCGTTATACAGACCTCGCTTATGCCTTACGGCAACGGCTTTGCGATACTTGTTTCCGCTCTTTGCTTCGGTATGGCGCACGGAAATATACACCAGTTCTGCTATACGTTTATAGTGGGTATCTGTCTTGGATATGTGAGATATGCGACAGGCAGTATTATGCCGACAACTATAATGCACGCAATGTTCAACTCGATAGCGGCCGTTGTTGCGGTCAAAACCGACACGTTTGTAACGGCGATGTCAAAGATGCAGAAGGGAAGCCCCGTGACAAGCGGCGAGGAAGCCTATCTTACTGTGCTGATGATTTATGTCGTGCTTGTGCTGATAATTGCACTTGTCGGAATGGGGGCTGCTATAGGAAAGCTGAAGAACAACCGACTTTACCGTCCGGTAAATAATTATCCGGAGCTTTCAAAAAAGCAGAAATTTGCCGCAATTGCAAAGAATCCGATTTTTATCGTGGGATTTCTTGCGTGTACTGCGTATATAATACTTGTGATGATTATTTAACGAAAGGACTCTGTTAAAATGCAGAAAAGCCTTATTGCTGTCATAGCGGACAGATACAGACAGCAGGATTTTGATGCGCTTACCTCGAAGGACGACCTTAAGCCTGCGGATATACGCAGGATATGCTTCGATCTGGGAATAGCACTTATCATATCCGTGCTGTTTCAGAAGGTAATATTTGTTGCGATGGTGTTTTTGCTCAGGGGCTTTGTGAGTGCAGGGCTTGACACGGGCAGTACACTGTTTACCGTACTGAATTACACGTTCAGCAATATATCGACATATCTGCCGAAAATACTGGCATTCGGTGCGGTCTATCTTAAATACCGACCGCTGAGGCGGCTTGATACCCAGTATGAAAACAAGTCGTATTATCCGCTTATATTTATCCCTGCGATGTTTGCTTTTGCGATGTGGGGAAGTAATATAACCACCTGCATAAACTATATTCTTCAGCTTCTGTTCGGAGTGGGAGAGATAGAGAATGTGATGGACGCTATTGCGCCGTCGAGCTTCTCATCGGGCATTGTAACGCTGATATTTACCGCATTCGTTGCGCCTGTATTTGAAGAAATGATATACCGTCACTTATTGCTCCGCTCGCTGAAGCCCATAGGCGATACGCCTGCGATTATCCTGTCGGCGCTGATATTCGGGCTTGCTCACGGAAATTTCGACCAGTTTGCGTATGCGTTTTTAAGCGGCGTGATCTTCGGACTTATGGCGGTGAGATATGACTCGATAATTCCCGGAATGGTGCTTCATCTGATAAATAACTTCTTTGTTACAGTAATAACGTATCAGAAACAGCTCACGGGCATCGGCGGTTTATGGGACGGCCTTGTAAATGCGGCGGCGGCACTGGGAAACATTATCGTGAATATCTCCTACTTTGCGGCGCCGTTCGTGGCGGTACTGCTTGCGTTCTGCGGAGCGGCAAGGCTGACTGCCGTGGGCGGCGAAAACAAGCACAGAAAATTGCTTGCAATATTCTCACCTGTGTTTATAATAGCGCTTGTTGTTATGCTGATGCAGTTTAATTGAAAATAACGGCGGAATGTGGCTTCACATTCCGCTTTGCTATACCGATTTTCTTGTATGCAACGCAAAGTAGCACAGAAAAACAACTATTGTAAGCATATGTTTATTGCGGCTACTCGAAAAACAGGGTACGATATAGCTGTTCACAAAAGCCAAACGAAAACAGGAGGATGACAATATGGATTTCAGCGAAAAGTTAAAGCAGATAAGAAAGAGCGAGGGCAAGCCGTTTGGATATTCTGACAATTCTTATTGGCTATATTTCACAAATCGGGGGGGAGAAATTGACATCTGATTAACTTCGTGATAGTATAAAAGCGGTAGATATACTATCAGTATCAATCTATCAGTATCAATCTATACCTGCAGTTTTTATTCACAAAGCACAACTATGCGAAAGGAAAAAATTATGAAAAAACTTACAAAAACAACAGCACTGATCTTATCGGTGCTTATGCTATTCGGCTGTACAAGTAACTCTGCAAACGGCGGCGTAGGCGATACTACTCCGCCTGTGGAAAATTCGGTTACCGACAGTAAAAATGAAAGCAAAACCGAAAGCTCGGCTACAGAAAACAGCTCTGCAA
>ENA-OOZG01001346-OOZG01001346.1-human-gut-metagenome-genome-assembly--contig:-NODE-1346-length-17745-cov-9.312493_pt1 | contig 17745 bp, 11 predicted proteins | sample MGYA00241706_ERZ501384 | MGnify/ENA primary metagenome ERZ501384 (study PRJEB25962, sample SAMEA2042742) | human gut metagenome | biome: human gut; feature: human-associated habitat; material: faeces...
TTAAAGAGGGCTCCACCTCTCACCCCGACCCTCTTCAATGGTCTTTACACCCCCTTCGGTTCCCCCGTTAGCGGGGGACAGAAACCTCAGGCGAGAAGAAGGAAACTGCCCTACTCGGTGCTCAGAACCGCTACGCTATAAGGTTGGCGGACCATCAAAGGTCTTCGCCAAATTGTGCGGGATGGGACCGCCAGGGGACAACTTGCTATAACTTGCTGGTTGAGACCACCATTTTTGTTCCTCATTGCAGTATCGCTCTGCACTTGTCGCCACTCGAATGAGGAATATTATTTTTATTCTACTTTTGAGAGGATTACCTCTGGAGAGGTACCCATCAGGGTTATGGCGGAGTAATCCATATTACGTGTAATCATACGATTGCCTTCTTTACTAACTGTTCGGAATTTCCGAACAGTTGCTGACAGCATCAATTTTCTGAAGACTTACCTATTTGTCATATTCTTCTAAAAAGCGTTTGATCATGGAAGTTACGGCTTGCGGAGACCGCTTGACATGAACTATCCCCATAATTACAATTTGCTCGCCATCTATCAAATAATAGACACGGTTTGGAGCTAACAACAAGTGGCGTATAACCATATCCTGACCAGATACCCGCGAAGTGTAGCGAGCATCATATATGCCATGTGTGGAATATTGAGCCAGTTCATCTGTCTTTTCCAAGATATTATGGAGAACTTTTTGAGAGGTTAATAAGCCAAAATGTTCTTCCACATAGTCCATGACTTCATCTAACTGCGTCAAAGCCAAGTCAGACCAAACTACTTCCATCCTCTTTTTGCTTTGATAAAAGACTCAACTTGCGAATTTGGAATGCAGCGACCTGCTCTATTTTCCTTCAGAGCATATTCTGCAGCCGCAATCATCACCCCACGTGGTATCCCATGAATCGAATTAGTCGACTCACTTATATCAACATCGCCCAAAGAAGACTCAATTTTAGCTATCAAGGAATATTTATCCTCAATGCTTAAATTCCTGATTTCATCCCAATAAGGAATGGTTCTATCTTGTGATACATTACTTATCAACATAATACATTCTCCTTTATTTTAATCTTTGTCTGCAAATTTACGACTTTCTTTCGTAATCACCAAGGAATTAAGAGAAAAAATGCATTTATTAACCTATACTTGGCTTAGGGCTAAACATTACAACACACAAAATGATTCTGCTTCCTTACCGGTTCTGCGGCGATAGTCATCACGCATTCGCTTTTCCATTTGTGCTGATTTTTCTACCTCTCCGTCTCTCCTGCAAGGAGAGCTCCACATCCTAACCAAGCCTTCTCAATAGTCTTTACGACCCCTTCGGTTCCCCTTATAGGGGACAGAAACCTCAGGAGGAAGGATGTAACCGCCCTCCGGTGCTCAGAACCGCTACGCTCTAAGGTTGGCGGGGCATCAAAGCCCTCGCCATGGTTGTGCGGGATGGGACCGCTTTGCTATAACTTACTATAACATTTTACTCAGATAACTCATAGTTTTTTTATGCAACAAGATCATTCTGCGACTTAATCTTCTTCAACGACTTCGAGTAAATTTCTACTTATCGTAAGCGTTGCACCACTGATATACTTGATTTCGCTGCCGATGACGGCTTTCTTGCCATTATAACTCTGTACGTATGCTTCCACACCTTTCATGCTGCCTGCTACCACTCGCACTTTGATTCCTTTCTTCAAAGGAACAGGGGCAGCAGTGACAGGCTCTTCATCATTCTCTACAAAATATCGATAGTTGGCAACAACCTGGTCGGGAATTTGATATATTTTCCTTTGACCTGGCATCGTCAGCATCTTATACACATCCGAACGGAAGCGGATTTTGTCAAGTTGTCTCGGAGAGACGTTACAAAAGATGAAAGTGGAAAGAAATAGCTTTTCTTTCACTTTTCGCTTATTGGAACGTTTGTCTATATAAACTACTTTTACCTTGGGAATCCAGTAATCAAACCAAACATGATTGTGATTAAGATTGATTCGTATAGAATCAGCTATTCTCGTTTCACAATTCACTCTCACTACAGCCACATACCATCCAGCATCAGCAGGTTTTTCAAGCCCTTCATTAGGCTTTTCCGGAACCTTTTTCTTAGCGTTTTCTTCACTTTTTGCCACGGCTTCGCCGTCGTCCCCTGCAATAGTGGACGTAACCTGTGAATGTATATTTGTCTCTTTCATCATGCGAATCAAGCTCGTTTTTTGATGTCGTTCATCTGAATCTCTACATAAGAGACACAGAAACTCATTGCAAATATAAGATAATTGTTGGAAACTAGCAAATTATGCGTGTTAAAAAAAATAATAAAAATGATAGGGACACCTTCGTCTCTATCAAAGAAACAAAGATGCCCCTATATATAGTAAGGTATCAGATAATGTGGGTATAAAAGGATTATCAAAAAATAAGTATTGATATTTAAAAACCAGAATATACTATCTTACTGAAATCTTCTGACCCTTAGCCTGAGCACAGGACTGGGTAGATGCCTTCACGATGTAAATGCCGGATGGAACACGGAGAATCATTCTCTGCTTATCAGGCAACTGATAACTGTGAACCATCTTGCCATCCATCGTAAATACCTGAACCCTGTCGAGCTTCTCACCACCCAAGGCAGAAACAACAATCATGCCTGCAGCAGGTGAGTAAACCTTCACCGGTGCGCTCTGCTCTTCAGCCTCCATGCGGTCGATGCCGGTTGAAGTACGGGTCTGGGTGAGGAAGTATCTTCCGTGGTCACCCGCCTTCACCTTCACAGCCTCGCCATCATGAAGTTCGGTAAAGCTTGCCGATGCAGCATCGTAGAGATAAACCGGTGCATCGAGCTTGTTCACACCCTTCAGGGTAAGTGAAACCTCTTCAGCCTGCTGGCTCACGATGCCGAGCGGAATCCAGGACAACTCAGGAACCGCATTCACAGCCACCGCCTCGTTTCCGGCAACGGTATAAATCTGCGGAATATCCTTGAGGTTCTGATCATACAGCAGATCCACATCCTCCTGATCATCATAGTCGGCAGAAGCCTCCGGACGCAAGGCGATGCGTGCCCTAGAAGTCTGGCCGTTTGAATTCTCTGTCGTTGCTTCAATGCTCTTTACATAGTCAGATGCCATCAGCAGGCCAGGAGTAATGGTGCGGTCAACACACATCGTAGAAGTGAATCTTACTTCTCTAATAGCAGCGCCAGCATTCTTCTTAACAAAGAACGACTGGGTAGGCTGGATAGCGTAGTTCTTCATATCCAATTCTGTATTTGAAATCGCCTTCACCTCGCCATTCTCTACCATCCATATTGCCTTTTGCAAACCAGTATTAGCCTCGAAGAACTTAGCCATCGAGATAGAACAGGTATATGGATTGGCCACGAGATAGAAACCGCTGTTGTTATCAGTTCCTAAACTCTGAGTCTTCTCTGCGAGATGCTTCTCATCGTTGTTGAAAGCAACGAGAAGTTTGCCATGACCATTCTTCTTATCAACAGGTACTGGTTTATCACCAGAAGTTGTTGATCCATCATAATCGAAGTACTGATAGCTGGTATCTTCCTTTGGCAAACGGAGGAGCGCCTTTGGCAATGTAGTACCATCTGTAGGCCTCTTTGGCAAGAGCGCATTACCCGCCTTGATAGAGAAACCACCAAAGGTTCCGTCTGCGGCATCGGCATAGCTCTCATTCACCTTATTATATACGTGGCTCCAGTAGCCGAGATTCATATCAACATTTTCTGGAGCTGCTACACTTGGGTAATGAGATGCAGGATAATCACTCTTAGGGGTGATTTCCTTCACATCACTCTTCATCCAGGCTCTCTGATAAACCGGATACTTGCTTCGGCTATACACAGCAGTACCATCAGCAGCCTTATCCGTAAACTTGATATCCGTAAACGCCTTGGTTTCCTGTCGTCCATCCTTTGCCGGCACATACATATCACCGGCGTAGATATACTGCAGAGGCGAAGCCATGGTGTACCACCTGTTTGGCTCCAGCTCTTTCTCTACCCAAGCCTTGTCATATACCAGGTAGCACTGGTCGCGAAGCTCGCCCTGAGGCTTGAAGTAAATCTGATGACAGGTATTGCCATAGAATTTCTCGCACTTCAGATTACCTTCTGTATCCAATCCCTTATTGGCATCTGCCTCATTCCAGTAAGCCATGATGTCGTACCGGATATACTTCGTTGCCTCATTACCCTTGCCGTTAGTCAGCTTGGTAGCAATCTTATTGGTACTACGATAAACGATATTGCCGAGGTCAGGGAATGGCAAACCATTCAGATTGGCAATAGTAACCTTGGTAAACTTCATTGGCACATAGCTGTTCAGCGTTGGGATCTCTATCTTCGATGCAGATGCTGCCGCAGAAGTACTGCTGCCATAAGTCTGATAATCGGTATAATACTTATCATACAATTCAGTAGAAGAAGAGCGATGCCAGTTATCATCATTATTCCAGTTGGCATTCATACCGCCATCGGCAGTAGGATACCAAGTAATGAACTCCGGTACTATCTTCACCTTGAGATAAGACTCGCCAGGACAGTTGGTAGTTGTCGCAGAAGCTGCTCTCTTCTCGTAAACGAATCGGAGAACATAGTAATATCCCTCGTGGAAATTAGCAACTGCATCATCTTTAAACTTGAGGTTGAGTGTAGCCTGAGTCGTTTTATCAAAAGCAGGCAACTCTTCGTTCTCCAATATTGCAACCTGAGTATTCAACTTATTTTTCCATAAAGGATCATTCGTAGATGCAACAATTACGTTCATTGATTTAACAGCAGGGTTTTTACTATCATCAATGAAAGTAAGAGGTTCAGTAATAGCTGTTCCATCTCTCATCGTAGCACTATTAAGAGGTACCTTCAAATATCCCTTAGAAGCCTTCAACTTCTTCAACTGTGGCAAACCGATACGAAGCGATGCCTCATAATCTCCATCATTGAATGGATAATCAACATCGTTGAAACCGAAGTTAAGCTGTGGACCATCCAGCATCACACGCAATGGTACTGCTATTGCACCAGAACACAGCAAATAAGTCTTGCCATTGATAACGTATGGAATATAGCCATCTGCATTTGGAGTTCCTTCAGGCAACATATAGATTTTATGTTCCTCACCCAAAGGAAGCTTATCCCCGCTGATGGTGATTTCATTGCTAGCTGCTGCAGAAGGATCCACTTTATTAGCATCACCAGTACCATCAAGATACCAGATGAAGTTAACACCATCCAATGTAATCTTACCACCCGTATTAGGGTCAGTTGTAACTAATTGTCCCTTGATTTTTACCGAATAGCTGCCTGCTTCATTACAAGGAATCTTATAATCTGTTACGATCTTACCATCTGTATCAGTAATAACTGGATGTTGGCTAACCATTTCAAACCAGTTACTGTACAACGAGCAGACTTCAGCAGGTGACCCCCAGTTTGAGTTGCCTGTCGTTGGGTCAGGAGTTTCTGTAGCTACAGATACATAATACTTCTTACCTACTTCAAGAGGATAATACCTATTACTGATAACGATATAAGTTTCACCTTCACTATCCTTCTCAATCATATTAGTACCGTCTATAGTATACTGATTGCAAGTTTCCTCAGAATCGAATACGTCAACAGTTCCATATTTATCGCTCTTGTAAGTAAAATCCTTTGAAGCATCTGTAGCATGCTTCTGTATCGTCTGATAGTAATCAGTACCTTCTACAGGCTTTCCATTCTCATCGACAAAACGGAAGTATATTTTAGTCTGTCCTTTATGTCCGGTAATAGCATTCAAAGTCTCGTGGATAGCACGAATCTTCAGCTTGATATTTCCCGTTGCAGCACCATCACAAATAGGCTTCTCCTGAATCACCTGAACCTTAGCCGGCGCAAGATACATACGGATATCATCTACGGCATAGTCGGCACCTTCAGTATCCTTACAGTAATTATCTATTTCCAACCGGAAATCAGAATACTTTTCTACATTTTCCTCTTTTTGCAAAGTAATCTTACCATATATCTGATACCAAGTCGCTGTTTCCTTACTATCTAGATTATTACTAAAATCGCCAGATGAAAAACTATGTATTAGGTGTTTATCAACAATCTCACCATTGACATCTTTATTAACGCCAAATAGTTTAAACATAATCTGTGGCTTGGTTCTTGCATTTGTCATGTCAGCAACTCCCGCTATGAAGATAAGCTGCTGTCCTGTACAAAGATCTGCAGTGAAATCTGCAGCAGCAATTTTTCTACTTTCATCTGATGCGTCCACATAGAGGAAATGACCATATTGAGAACCATTGGTCATCTCATACGTTTTATCATATAAAGTACCACCATCCCACCAAAGATAACCATGATTTGGTTGCTGATATGCCACACCGGAAATACCAGCAACATTTGCAGACTTATACAAGCAATAATCTCCATGAAGTGGAGAATGACCGATAGTCTTCAGACCATTATAATTAGTAGCATCATAGTCGATCAAATCACGATATACGAAACTATAAGCACGGCGATCCCATTTAGATGGTAATCGGTCTTGGTTGTCATCCGGACTTGTAGGAGCAGCCACAGTCTGTTCAACATCATCGTCATCAAATGTAATAGGCTTAGTAGCTATTTTATAATGCTCGTCAAGATAACCAATAAGTCTGTTATTCAATCCTTCTTTAACAATCTCCTCTTTAGTCATCGGATGATTATTCATGAATCGAACATCAAAGTTGGCTATAGGGCAACGGTGATTTTCTTCATCCATAGCATACGCAACGATGAATACAGGATCTCCGTATTCAAATGTAAATTTCTTTTCTGACCCAGACAAAGATGCAGGCATCCAGTTGCCGTTGAGCTTATTCATCGTCAAATCAAAGAAACGATTAGTCTCTGTCCCCAGGTTTCGACAATAAGTCTTGGTCTTATCATACGCCCACCATTCAACCTTAGTTGCCTTGCATAATTTTGTTTTATCGAAGTTGGATTCTGTGAGTTTATCCTTTTCATCTGCATAATATACCCGATTAGTGAAACCCTCAAAAGCTCCACTTCTCTTATATACACCATCAGCTAATGGATGAAAATAATATTTTGTAGCCTCAGACAAATCCAGTCGAAGAGTAACAATAGAACTTGCATCCTTCATGCCAACTGTCAAAAACTTTCCATCCTCATAAGTTCTATAACCTGCTCTTTGAGGATTTTTACCAATAGCCGTATTCATAATATCGTTTGCTAATTGCTTGGCAGAACGGATATGAAAAATGTATCTGATAGAGAGCGTTGGCTCATGTACAAGATAAGTTTTTGTAGCATCCAAACCATCAATATAACGGCTTATATCACAGGCAATATCTTCACCAGCCCATTCATCAGATGAAGCTCCTGTAGGTGCAGTATATGTAACACCAATATTACTGCTTGTCGGAAGCGCAGAAAGATTATAAGCAAACAAGCCATAGTCCTTACTTCCTGATTTTATGTTATGCAGAAGAGTTGGTGTGGTACCTGTATTTGCACGTAAATTAGCACTAGCTCTATCTTTGTTAAAATCATACCATCTGAAATAGCCCTGTGGCTCAAGAGGGTCACTGCCATTGTGATAATCATCGAAAGGCAATACCAACTCAACTTGCTCATTATCTTCTTTGATATAGACATAGTACTCCCACTCAGCAGTCTGCTGCTTACCATTTTCATCTAATGCAGTATTAGCATGGCCTACATAATGATTGAAAGGCATGCTGTACTTATCCAAAAGCTGCACATTAACCTTTGCCTTCAAAGCAGGTTCTTTTGTTACAAAACCATACTCTGTAGTTGGCAATTCATCTGAGATGACACAAGAAATGTCAACATCATTAATATCTAGTCCTTCAGGAACTACAAAATGAGCATTCAATGCATTAGCAAAAGAACTTGATGCATCATCTGAATACCAGGTCCAGTACATACCTTCCTGTTGTTTTAGGGATCCTTTAGAAGACACACCGGTTATGGCTGAGCCATCCTTCTTTTTAATAGCCCAACGAACATATAATTTGCCGAAATTCTGAGTATCAGATAAACCTAATTGGTCCTTGATAAACTTCAAATTATCTTCAGAAGTAAGATTTACATTTAAATTAGTACCTAAAACGATGGAAGAAATATTACGTGCAGTACCTGCAGGATCTGCAGAAGGAGTCAACTTAATTGCATCAAATGTGGTTTGACTTAAAATGGTATAGTTTACCCTACCTACTAATGTAGGTTCTTCCATAATCAGATTGTACGAGATACTTGGCTGTTCATTACCAACATATACCACAACGTTATAATCATCGATCTTCTTATCACGAGGACAAGATATGGTAAAGTTGAGATCTGAGAAAGAAACTAAATAATTTTCTTTCTTATCACGAAGACAATATACGCCTTTAGCATTTTTATAACATCCTAGCTCCCACTCATGAGCACCTAATTGAGTATCAGAAATTATATTACCATTTCTTTTTAAAGTAAAACCACTAAGATCTGTAACGGGATTTCCATCTTTATCAACAACAGATAGACGGAGATAGAAAGGATACTTGCTTAACATTAAGCCTTTAGAATCCGCACTTTTATCCCAAATGCCAAAGTCTGCAAGTGTTTCACCTAAATCAGTAATAGAAATAGAACCACCTTGCAAATCTGCATCAGCAACAGTTACTAATTTCTCTGCACTGTTTGAACCAGAGTATGTCTTAAAAGTAGGAAGTTTATCCTTTGATACTAATTTAAAAGTGATTTTCTTTTCTGCAGTTGCTTCAGAAGGTGCATTAAAAAATGCATCGCTAGAAGATACTAAAAGAACTAATGTGTATTTGGAAATATCTTCACCAGCAGTAGTTATTGTGAAAGAATTATCACCAACCCAATAAGGTTTAGGAAATACCCAATAAGTACTCTTATTCTCGTAGCCGTCACGATAAGGATTACTTATAGACCATCCGGTTATATTTACATTATTTCCTGAAGCATCAAGGACAAACCAAGCGGTGTAATCATTTGTTGTAAAATACTTATTTAAGCCGTTAAATGTTGCAGAACTTCCATTAGCTATATTTACCGCTTTCTGTTCCGTTAATCCCCATATAGCATTTGGCAGCAATGCAAGCATTGCTACCAACATATATCTCATTACACTATTAAAAATCTTAGACTTAAACATAAGCTTCAATGTTTTTTAATATTTGTATTATTGTTTACATATCCAAAATGCACCGTTATGACGCCTTGCTGAGTACCAGGTTAAATCCTGAGAGATAGCTACCCGATATACCAGCGTTGGTGCAGTTGTGGTTCCATCATCCACTTTTACTGAAAGCTGATAGATGATAGGACCTATCTTCTTGCCTAACTCACCTAATGTTGCAGCCTCTATTATATTTTTATCAGTTACTATATATGGCGTAGTACTGAAGGCTTTTGACTCGGCTCCAACCTCCCATTCTGAAAGTTTCTTCCATTCGAGATTAGTGAAAGATACAGATGATCCATTACTATACTTCGTAACAGAAGGAACGATATGGAACTCCTCTAAATCATGGAAAATGAGATTGAGCTGTTTTCCGTCATCTTTCAATGACGGAGCCGAACCGATAGATCCAAAGTCCTCTACCTTGAGACGTAGCTTGTAATCGCTCAGTGCCAACTTTAAGACATGATGGTCGTTGCGGGCTATCTGATTCCAGTCGGTATACATGAAGTATCTCTGTGAACCAACGTTCGTTTCGAGCGTTACGACAAAGTAAGGATAATCATTGCCGGCTTGACTCTCGTTGACATAGAATGAAACCGAACGGCTGTTATCTGTATCATAATCGGTTGCGGTCTTGTCTACTGTCAAGCCAGATGTAATCGTATGTGTAAAATCATCTCTTTTAGCATTCTCTACCAAATTTGGCGTTTGGGCAACATTCGTAGATGAAACAACATTGTTTGCAGGAAGCAGCTTGATATTTGTTCCTGTAGTAGGATTGCTTGTAATATCGCTGATACTTACATTCTTTACGGTAATATCTTCACCTGTCATGTTGCGGAACTTGAGCGTAATCTTGGATAGCATTCTTACTACATATAAATCCTTGACATCCGGTTGGCCGTCAGAGCCGATAGTTACCTCCTGTTTATTGCTCATAGGAATACCATTCGCTTTAATATCCATATCGTTACCATTGACTGCAAATGATTTGGAATCGAAGTCAGGAGAAGACCCCTCCGTAATCGTACCGAGTTCTGTATCTGATATATTGGCAAAAGAATAGACCGAATATCTTCCTGCTTCCAAACCGGTAACTGTTACATCATCTTCCTTATCTTTGCCTTCAGCTACGGATGGCTGCTTAACTACTTTCGCTACCGTTCCATCAGACTTTACAAAGACAACTGTCCAACTCTTCATGTTCTCTTCTTTAGAACCGTCCTCCCATGTATTGGGACTTCCTGCAGTATAAGTTTCTGCACGGGAAGAAGCAGAACTTCCTGATACTGGAGACAGATTAAAATGGAGAGTATATGTCTTGTTGGTGATACTTCCAGGGTCTGAAGCATCACTATCTGGCGAACATGCTGCAAAAGTCAAAAGCAGCATCACCAGGCAAGCCATATATTTCATTATATGTTTTCTCATTTTAGTTATACTTTGTAAATTAATCTTAGAGTTTAATATATTACTTCCCCATGGTCGTAATGTGCCCAAGGGACTACATGTATGGTCAACTTCAAACCTTTTGACTTTCCTTCAACACCTTCTACCTTTACCTGATAGATGTTGTTACGAACAACACCAAAATGCATCGGGTCAGCGGTGGTTCCACTTCCTGAAGGATCGCTATGACGGAGCGTATAGGTATATTTCTTTTCTGCTCCAGCAAAACCAGCCTTAGGCTGCTTCGAGGTTGCATCCCATTCGGAAGACTCGTAATACTTGCCTTTAAAGCTAAGGCCTGTAGAATAATCCTCAGCATTATCGGTGGTTGTATTCTCCATCACATAATCGAGGATGTAAGATGCAGTTCCTACTGTTGTACTGGTAGAAGTTGTCTCCTTTACATTATATAAAGATGTAGGACCCTCGGCATTACTCAGAGTTGTCGAAGTATGAATATTTGTCCATGGACAAACCACATAATTAGTAGAAGCCTTGGTTGTAGGATTCATTTCTTCTTCACCGTAATAAGTAACTGTAGATACAGCTGCATCTGAAGAAACTCGCTTTATCAGATATTCTCCCTTTGTCATAACCTTGGTAGGAGTAACAGATTCGAGCTTAAAACCGCCTACTACATTTGTTCCATCCATTACATTATAATAATAACCTTTATCGGTACCATTATATTCTGCATTTGGAATGATGTCGATACGGGCAGCCAGGCGCTCGATGTCAACAGTTACCTGATACGGATTTGTTTCTGAACCTTCCTTGGTGAAATCTATCTTAGCATCCTTCTTTGATGACATGATGAAGTTTGAGAAATTTGTAATATCTGCATCTCGGGTACACACCTTCGACATTTGCAAATCTCTTACTACACTTATCTTCTTTCCTTTACATCTGGAAGTCATATCATCTGCATTGGCTATCACTATCACATGATAATTCTTGCCAACAATTGAAGCATCTATTTCTTTTGGAACGGTAGTATAAGTTGCATCTATGCCGGAAGTAGAAGTTGTTGCCTTCTTTAAACCGGTAAATGTATATACATAATCTATAGTAGCATTATCATCCGACAGGTCATCTTTATCAGATTTATATAGTAAGACAGTAAGAGAATTGACTTCATTTTCATTATCAAGCCCTGTTTCTCTTCCATCACCATCTTCACCTCCTTGAGGTCCTGTAGTTGCCCTACTCGCTCGTGTATCTCCACTACCTTCCACCGTTACCTTTACCTGCAGATATGCCTTCATATCTTTGCTTGGCAGAGGCAAATCACTAGTAGTGTCACTTGCACAGGATGCAAACGACATAACCAGCAAAAGGGCTAGCAATGAGAGGGTTATAGTTTTCATTTTAAACATACACTTTCTTTTTATATCGGCTTGCTGAAAGCCGGGTAGGACATGTTAATGGAGTTCTTCGAACTGGATGCGCTTGCTCCAACTCAGTACATTCACGCTGATGGTGATTAAACAATACTTGAGCTTGCCGCCCTGGATAAAGAACTGAAGTTTGTAATCGTAGGCACGGTCTAGGAATTCCTGTGCACTGTAACTGTACTCCTCGCTGGTGCGAAGACGACTCAAGAGGTCTGGCAAATCTACATTGACTACCGTATTTCCGGTCTCCTTACTCTTAATGAGGAGTCGCCCATCCAGGTTGTAATCTTCGTGCTTCAAAATGCGGGAAGTCATAAAGTCAGCATGGGCAGTCTTTCCCTGCTCGTCCTCATCTACCGTATTCCATGTAGCATGAGGGGTATAAATAAGTTTACGGCTCTCATCGAGAGAGTTATCCCAAAGGATGCGGGCATTATGGTCTTCGATGGTCATCGTGTAGTCGTTGACATCCATATCCTGTGGAGAGTCAAGGTCACGAAGCGCTACGTTAATCTTCTTGGTATCACGCACCAGAGGGATGGTTGCATAAGAAGGTTTTGAGGATGATACCTCTACTGCCTCCAGCAGTTTACCATGCCAGAGGGTATCGAGAGGAAGGCTGTTGTTGACAACCTCATCATACTCTCCCTTATTTTCATGATCGAGATTCACTTCCAGTTTCTGCATCTTATCTCCTGTAGCCGATGGAGCGGTACGAACGAACTTGGCGCGGCCTGAAGTTAACTGGTCGGCGTAAGCATTCTGTCCGGCAAGGGCAAGGAACTGATATTTACCTGGCTGCAGGTTCTCGACGTGCATCACATAATTTGGGTCTTTGAGAGGCGATGATAGCGCAGAATTCGTCTCGGTCTGTTGGGTTATATAGTTTCCGTTCTCGTCGAATACATACAGCGTTACCTGTCCAACATGGTCGTTGAACATGTCGGCACGCTGGAGGTTATAATCATACTTAAACTTCACATATACACCATTAGGACAATCGCTGTAATCCTGGTGCCACATATCGTGGCATGAGGTCGCGACGGTCAGGGTCATGGCTGCTGCCATGACACCCTTTAACCATTTATTTATCTTCTGCGCTATCATATCGCTAATCAATTATTATTTTCAAATTTTTATCTTTTATCAAATTACTCACCGAGAGTTGCGCCTTGTGTACGCTTAGCCCAAGAGAGGACGTTGATCTTAACGGCGATGTAAGACTTCAACTCATCGTCAGTTGTTGTTGTTACCTTAGGAACAGTTGGAGAACCTAAACCCTTAACACCTTCTACAGCAATATCATACCAGTTGTTACGGAGAACACCATAACGACCTAACCAATTGGCTTTTTCATTAGGAGAAGGATAAACTTCTGCGCCAACACCAAGCTCTCCGTTTGCCCATGGAGTCAAATCATCGCCAAAGTGCTTGATACGAACGAAGTAATAAGATTCACCCTTACTATACTTCTGGATAGTACCAAGTCTTGCAGTAACCTTGTCCAGAACATCAGAAGGAAGACCGGTTTCTGTTGAAGTTGTCTTTAGAGTTAGACCATCAATACTAATACTTGTAATATTAACGGCACCCGCATCAGAAGAAATTGTAACCTTCACATTAGTTTCATCTACTGTAGCAGGAGTTGCAACATTATCTTTGATCCACTGGGCATACTCTGTTATGAACTGATTCTGAATCTCTTTGATAACATCATCGTACTTATAAATAGTATTTTGATTACCATTAAGTACATAGAAATCACTACCATTATTCAATTTAGCCTTAATCAAGACGCGAGTAGTCTTATTATCGATTTGATTTGCTACATCAAATGTATTCTCAAAACAATACTTAGGGTTTTCATCACCAAACTTAGTACTATAATCTGCATCTGTAGCATTATTGAAAGTTGCCCCAGTATTTCCTGCAGTATCAAAATTAGGATCTTTTGCAAAATAAGTACGATAGAGACCTGTACCAACTTCAGTTGAACCTACAAAGCGATATTTGTTAGTAACACCAGTTTCATTTGTTGCCAAGTCTAACCAAGTATTGAAACCTTCAGTAGAGCGTACCAAATAGGTACTCTTATTGGTATTATCCAAAGCCCATGATGTAACCTCAAACGGAACCGCAGTAGTGTGTGCATCATCAGTGTAAGATCCATCTACGCTTGATACAGTAGACTTCTTCATCGTAACCTTAGCGACACCACGTTCAACATAAATATTAGCAGGAGCTGCGCTGGCTTCAGCCTCTGTAGCCTTAACCTTGCCATCAAGACTAACTAAAGTATTGATAGTTGCACCAGTTGGGGCTGTAGAGCCACCAGCTTTATCTGACAAAGGTGCATTAGCCATATAGAAACCAGATTCAGTCAATGACTTACCTGTAGTTGCATTCGTTTTATTCAAGAATTCAACAAGAGTTGAACCAGCGAGATCCGTACCGTCAACTGTAATCTTACCATCCGAACCAAGAGAGAATACATTATTATGATTCAAAACGACAAGAGCAAAATATTTATTTGCAGGAGCTTCAACCTTCTGAATAATGGTAGCAGAAGTTTTAGTCACATTTTGATCTGGACCTTTTGGTGTCCAAGGTGCAGTATTCAATGCATAACCCTTAACAAAGGTAGCAGTACCCTCATCGTTACCACCAAAAAGTAAAAGTGTTGCGTTCTTTACATCATACTCAGATTTCAGACCATCTTTAAACTGATCATTCTCTGAACCACCAGCACGAGAGCTAGAACCTGACTGAGTAGGCAAATTGATGTTAAATGCTACATAGCCATCACCACTCTGATTAGAACCTGTGTTGTTACCACCACCATTCAGATCATCACTACTTGAACAAGAACCGAGCATCAGCCCCGCCAATGCAACGGAAAATAATAAAGTTTTCTTCATCTTGTAAGTTATTATAGTTGTTATTAATAATTATTTCTTTACTTATAAACGTTCTTAAAAATCTAATTATATTACATTTTTATATATCTGGTTTACAAATCATCTAATACGTTATATTTGAGTCACTTTCTGAAGTTGTACTTAGAAAAGTTTTGCCTGAGCTAGGAGCCTGTCCCAAGCCAGGGCAGTACCCTGGCTCTAAGGAATAGCTATATTGTCCTAAACAGACAGTATGTATAACTTTATAGATTCTGTAAATTTTCTTTTGCAGAAGCAACACCTGCCTTGGCTGCCTGCTCCAGATAATAACGAGCTTGCTTCTCGTTACCCTTCAGTATCTCATAGACTCCTCGGGCATTCTGGGCATCGGCACTGGTTCCTGCCTTGTCGAGATATTGTTTCGCATTATCTGCATCACCGGCATTCAGGCGGGTAATGGCTGCATTCAGATTCGCTGTCTCATTCTCTGGGAACATTCGGACGGCAATCTCCATCACATCATTAAACTCCTTGCTGCCTGGCTCGTAAGTCTGGGCTACCATGAACATCTCCTCCTGGCTCAACTGCTGTGGCTTGGTCTTGATGATCTCCTTTGCCTCTTCCACATCGAAAGGTTTCACCTTATAAGTAATGTGGTAGTCGGAATGGCGGAGGGCAGGATACCAGGTGTCGAGCATAAAGCGATACTCTGAAGGATACTGCTTCTTAATCTTCAACTCGCGGGCATCCGGATTCAGACTCTTATCGGCAATAATCGCCAGAATGGCATCCTTATGCTCCAGGTTGCTACCTTTAATATAAGCTATCAGACCATCCCAATCCTCTGGAGTAGAAGAAACCGTGAAGAGGTTGTTTGGCAACTTCACCATCCGGCGCACATATTCGGTCAGCGTCTTGGCACGGTTCTTTGCCAGATAATCATTATGGGTGTAAGGACTCTCTGGTGATGCATAACCATGAATGTTGATGCCGCTCACTTCGAGGTTCCTGTCTTCCTTCAATGCATTGATGGTGCGGATGATGCTATCCAACTGTTCCGGATTACGGCGGTAATCAGGATGCAGCTCTATACGGTCTACCGGGAAATCGATATAAGCGCGCTTATCCAGATGACGGACCTTGATTGCCTCTACCTCCGGACGGACGAAAGAAGCTACCGGCTGGCGACGGCGAGAAACCGTGAAATCGTTGCCATCCTGCAAATCACCACAACCGCAGAGGTCTTCGTGAATATCCAAATCGTAGTTTCTTTCCTTAGAAGAGAGAGGAACTGAGGCAAGATACTTCACGGTCTGCTGTTTCTTGTTGTCTCGCTTCACCACCAGTGCTTGAGGTGAAAGCTGCAACTGTTTCTTTCCTACTCCACGGTCATACATAATCTGCTGTCTTCTGCCGTTGATAACAATCTCCGGCATCTTGAGCAGTTCACCCTTATGCTTGATCATCGGAGTATAGACAAGCTGGTTGTTGGTAGGGAGATCCAGGGAATCGAGATTCAGATCCATCGCAATCGTAACCTGGTCATTGTGATGAGACATCTGTACATTAGATACCTGAATCTTATCGGCAGCCAACTTGAGACTCTTGCAATCCTGGGCTGCAAGAGGCATAGCCATCAAAAGAGAGCTGAATAATAATATGTAGTTCTTAAAATCTTTCATACTCATAGATTATATTTAATGAGTTACAACATATAAATAAGAGAAATGGCTGCCTTGGTAGGACCCACGTAGTTGTCATGAGATGACTTCTCCTTCTCGCCACAGGCACCGCACTTGAACTTGTCGTACTGGATATAATCATATCCGAAACCTACAGAGGTTTCCAGGTTCCAGTGCTTGGAAAGAGGCCATTGATAACCAGCGGTCACACCACCACCTACATACCATCCCTCATAGCGATGATTACGTAGAGATTTGAAAATACCTAGGGGTAGCTTCACTCCTCCTGCATTAAACTGTCCGCCCATGGCATGAACACCCAAGAACCAGCCATTGAAGCTCTGGCAGAACCAGTAACGATATTCTGGTTGCAAAAGCCAATGACGGAGGCTTGACTGGTCGCCACCGGACTGTTTCCAAGGATTGAAGCCAAAGAATACCTGAGCGGTATGCTTCTTGCCTAAGGCAGTCTCGACACCGAGATTAGGAGTTGTTGTAGCCCAATATAAGAGGTTGGACTTGACTCCCGTGTTTTGCGCATAATTAGCTAGTGATACAAATATGAGTAACACTGAAGCTAAAATCAATCGTTTAACCATCTATTAAAAGAGTTTAGTTAAGTCTATTTATTTATTTCGTTTTTACTATATCAATAGGTAATTATATAAATTTACCCGTTTACATGATAATTCGCATTTTCTTGGGGCAAAAGTAGGAAGAAAAAATGAATGGGGGGGGAATTTTCGCAACTTTTTGGTGGAAAAAACATTTTAGTACGTAATTTTGCTGATTTTATAATGAAAATCCACCATTCATCAACATTTTATACATAAACATCAGTAAAAGGAACTGTAAAAGGTAAAAGAGTAAAAAGGTAAAAGGAGCTGCGACCATCTGCGAAATCCCAGACCGAACAGGTCAAAAATCTGCGCACATCAGTGAAATCTGTGGAAAAAAGAAAAAGCATCAAAGAAAAATCTGCGTCATCTGCGAAATCTGCGTGACAAAGAACCAATCCGCGTGAAAACAAAAAAGCCTCAGAAATCTTTCGAAATCTGAGGCTCTTGATAAAAGGA
>ENA-OOZG01001353-OOZG01001353.1-human-gut-metagenome-genome-assembly--contig:-NODE-1353-length-17695-cov-22.031066_pt1 | contig 17695 bp, 11 predicted proteins | sample MGYA00241706_ERZ501384 | MGnify/ENA primary metagenome ERZ501384 (study PRJEB25962, sample SAMEA2042742) | human gut metagenome | biome: human gut; feature: human-associated habitat; material: faeces...
TTGACGGAAACGCCTGCGTTCACCATGTTTTCTCCGCCGCCGAAAGAACCGCCGACACTGAACATGGTGTCTTCATTCGGGCGGTAGTACGCGCCGATAGCAGCTGCATTGGCTCCTTTATAGTTGCCGTAGCCTGCGGCAAAGTCCCATTTATCATCCGGATCGAAATCAAGCGGATGGAGAGCGGCAAGTGCAGCAGCTCCTGCGCCGACTCTGTTTACTCTTGTGTCCAGATTTCCAACCTGTTTACCTAAAATATTAATTGTTTCTGTATTCTTCTTGATATCTCCCGCATTCTTGCCAATGGCTTTATCCAGGGCTTTATCCGCTTCTATGAGAGTCGTACTGTTTTTGATATACGTCGTGTTCTGATATGAGGTTTTCAGTTCGTCCTTATTGGCTGCTCCGATTGTCTCTGTAATGACCTTGTCCGCATCTTTTCTTTCTTTTGTCTCTTGTTCCAAAGCAGAGGCTTTCGCTACGTCTTTGATCACAATATTTCCTGCCGCATTCTTACTGTAGTTATCTTCCAGCCCGATTGTAACTTTGTTATCTTTGATTTCATAGTCTCCGGCCCGGGCGGAAATATCTTTTAGTTGCCCCTGTAATTCAACGGTTGTTTTATCGGCTTTGGTAAGGGAAATCTTCCCGTCTTCTCCGATCGTTCCGCCGGTCACGGAAGAACCTGCCACGGTCTTTGTTATTTCATCAATCTTCTTATTGACCTGTCCTACCGTTGCGGCATCGTCATCAGCCGTTCCGTCTTTTACGTGATGAATCTGTTGGTTATTTACATCCACGTTCGTCTTTGTGATAACCGGACCGTCTTTGATGGTTACTCCGTTGTTATTGATCGTTGTATCTCCTGCCTTGACGGTATTTGTCGTTACGCCATCTTTATTGATAATTGTGTTTCCGGCTTTAATACTTCCGTCTTGGCCCAAATCGATATCCTTGGCAAGACTTACTTTGTAATTTTTGCCACCCTCTTTATTGGTTCCGTCTTCCGTAACGGAAATATTGGTTCCTTCTGTGACCGAGGTGTGTTTTTGCGCTCCCGCGCCCGCTTGGGTAATTTTGCTTTCTACCGCTTTCAATTGGGCCACGTTCACCGCGTCAGTATCTTCACTGCCTGCGGCCACGCCTGTAATCTGACGGGAATAACCTTCCACATCATCTCCGACTGAAAAAGCACCTAAATTAGATTGCCATACAATGTCGGTCTTTCCGTTTGCCAAGTATCCCGTTACACCGCTTGCTCTTTGCGCCACACTGTAAGAACCGAATGCGGCACCGTAATCTACCGTTGCCGAAGCACTAAAACCGCCCACCGCGGTGCTTGCCTTACCTGTAGTTTTGGCACCGCTTCCGATTGCCGCAGACCATCCTTTTCCCGTTTCCGCCTGGTATCCCATGGCTATACTTTCCGTTGCATTCGTTTTAGCTTCCGAACCGATGGAAACTGTATAATCTCCTGATGCATTCGTTCCGGTACCTACACTGACGGCCATTTCACCTTTGACGGTATTATTACTGCCCAATGCCAAGCCCCATTGACCGCCGCCGTTATTACTGCCGATAATCTTATTACCGCTACCGAAAGCACGTCCTAAATTTTCCACTTCCAGACTTGTACCTACTGCGACACTGCTGCCGTTTGCCGTATTGCCGCTTCCGACAACTACATTTCGATCGCTTCCGCTTGTACTTACCTCGGTATACTTCCACTTTGTCGCATCATCGGGATCTTTGACAGCCGTATATCCGACTAAATTTCCGTTACCGATAACGGTATTATGTTCACCTTTTACCTTCGTTTCTTTTTGATCGTAATTTTTATAGTTGGTACCGACAACAATATTATGTACACCGTCTACATTCAATCCGGTACCGATAACGACACTGTTGTTTTGATCGTTTTTTGTACCGGTCAGTTTGTTGTCATTGCCGACAACCACACCGTTGATACCTTCTGAAGATGAACGTACACCCAGTACGATACTGTCCTTTGCTTTCGCACCGTCATTCTTATAATTGGAACCTTCACCGGTTTCCTTACTGTTCACGGAGAAATAATGAACGCCGCCTTTGTCCACTTTGGTACTCAATGCTTTCAGCTGGCGTAAATTGACGGCATCGGTATCTTCCGTCGCATCTCCTACATTGATAATCTGGCGGAGTTTATCTTTTGTGCCGACAGAGACCGCGGCGGCGGTTTTTCCGTTCAGGTCAACATCACTGAATACGCCTTTTTTCTCTTTCGTAAATCCTGCGCGATCCGCTACGGAGTCGCTACCGAGAGCTACGCCGCCTGCGACGGTGGTGTTGGCGTTATGTCCGATGACGGTGGCGTCCTTGACTTTGGTTTCCGTGCTTTCATCCGCAGCACCTAGAACGATACTTCCGTCCGCTCCCGTCAGTTTTCTCTTATCGCCGAGGAGAACGGCACCGATCGTGTCTTTGACTCCGTTATCCGAACCGATCATGGTTACATGCGTTATATTCGTTGCCGTATTTTGATAGCCGTTTACCATATTAAATTCGCTGACTTTATTTTCCGTACCGGTCACGGTATTATTCACGCCGACCAACTGCGAATGCCGTACATAATCCGCTACGTTTCCGCCGCCGATAGCCAGGACGGCACCGCCTGATTTGGAATCTTTAATCGACTTTTGTAATGTCGTTACCGTATCTTCCCAAGTATTCAATGTCTTAAAACCACTGGGAGCGCTAATCGAAGTAACGGAATTGGTAATCTTATTCCCCGCACCGTACACCAAAGTACCGTTGGCATTTTCTACCGTATTTGCCACACCGACAATGCTGTTGGCAATACCGGATGAACCGCTATGCCCTTTGGAACGGATACTGTTCAAAGAACCGACCACATTGGCACCGAAGTTTTGCGGTCCGTATGTCACGCTATTCAAGCCGCCCTCACCGGTAAAACCGCCGGTAATAATAGAATATGCACCGTACATATTGGCAAGAGCACCTTTATTGTATGTATTCGTACCGACAGTGGTCATACCGACAATATTGGCTTCTTCATTGGCATTCGTTACATCAATACCGCCCATTTTGTATCCGGCAAAGGTATGATGTCCCAACTGAATGCTTCCCGTACGGGCATAAGAATTCGTACCGATGGCGATACCTCCCGGAACTTTGTCCGCATTTTTCGGCAAAGTATTTCCACCACCCCAAAAGGTAGGTTTATCAAAATTATCCGGCATAAAACTCAGTCCACGTTCCTGTTTACCGCTGCCGTTCAAGACCTTTGCATTCTTTCCCAAGGCAATACTTGCCAAATCCAACCCGTTCGTCGTAATTAAAGCGTTGTCACCGATAGCTACACTGCCTTCACCGTTCGCATTACCGCCGTTGCCTAAAATGTGTGCATTTCTGCCGATAGACACAGCACCGCCTTTAGCCGCCAATGCATTTTCGCCGATGGCTACGGCGCCTTTACCCTTTGCACCGTCATTTTTATAATTGGACTTGTTGTCTTGGCTCTCGCCTTTCACAGATACATAATGAACTCCTTTATTTTCCAATTCCTTCAAAACCGCATTATAAACAGCCTGTTGCTCCGGTGTCAAAGTAGCGGCAACAGGTGACATACCTGCTGTCATGAAGCTCCCGAGGAGTGCCGTGAGAACTAAAGATTTCAGAAGTTTTCCGTTTCCTTCGGACGAAGAGCTTTTCCCGTGTCCCTTGGCAATTTCAGAAGCCACCACCCAGGTGTTTCTTATCTTACTCCATACAATTTTATAAATTTTGTTCATGATATCCTCCTGATATCCGGGTTACACTGTATTAACACGCATACCCCAACCGATAAAAAACAAAATCCTTATATAAGTAACCGATATATGTTTGCATCAGGCCATTCCGGTTTTGATCACGCACTTCCTTTCATAAAAATTTATTTCCGGAATTGTAACCTTTTTACCCCCCCAGTTGACAATAATTAAATAATTAATTTTATGTGTGTATTATACCATATTTTTCACCTTTTTTATTCTTCTCCCGTATATTCTTTGTATGAAATTTGTAAATTTTTTCTGCCTTAGTCGTTTGCTTCTCCGGATGCGGAGGGAAGTGGCGGGCCTTGCGAGGCGATAGGGGCAAGCTTGCACACAGGTTGGAATATTTAAATCCTGTATCCTTTGCCAGATTCTTACCGCTCCCGTTGGTCGGGTATGGCGTTTCACTCATTTTTACAGCGTCGCTCCGCTCCTCGAAAAATGGTTTACTTGCCATCACTCTACCCCGTACTTTTTTATTATTCTATTCCCGACTGCTTTTTATCGCCGTTCAAGAATGACAGGCAGGTATTTACTGCCGTTCTGTAAGAAACTATTTTTTCGTTTCTGCTCACACTTGCCCCTTCTGTCAGCTCCGCTGACACTTTAGCCAAGGCAAAGCGTCTCACACACTTTTGCAGCGTCGCTCAGCTCCTCGAAAAGTGGTTCGCTTGCTTCCCGAAAAGCGGGGACGGCTTTCATTTCGTATTTTTTCTTCTTAAGCAAAAAGTCATTTACTGTTATACCGAAACGCAATTCACCTCTGCCGTCATTCTTGAGCGGTGTATAGAATCGGAATGATGATAAAAGAAAAATAGATTGTGCGGTAGAGCGAAGAATCCGGCATAGGTTATCGTTAAAAACATAGATAAAATAATAAAACTATGAATTCTTTCTTCCTTAGTTGTCAGCTTCCCCCGAACTCGGAGGGAAGTGCCGAGCCTGCGAGGCGATAGGGGCATGCTTGTGTACACAGGTCAGAATCGTTTTTTTAGCGTTTTGCTCACACTTGCCCCTTCCGAAGGCTTTTTATATGAGTTACTTCAATATTTTTTGTTTTTTGCTTATAAAATAAAAAGCACGGAACCTTTTTCTGCTCCGTGCTTTTTTGTTGCTCTTATTTTTTATTAAACATCGGATCTTCCTCGTCAATTATGGGAATTCCTTTGTTTCGTAAGGCTTCCGCTAAAATTCCGCTCCCTTTGATTTTTCGTCCCGTGAACGTGCCGTCATAGATTTCATGCACGCCGCAGGTCGGACTCCGTGACTTCAGTATAGCCAGCGCCACCGGCGTATCCCCGATTTCTTCCAATACCTTTTCCACGCCTTTTCTGTATTTTTTGTCCACATCTTTTCCGTGACAGTCCGTGACTTTTCCGTCGACGATTTCTACAGGCGGACGCGGGCAGGGCATACCTGCCTCTATTTCCGGACAGACGGGAATCACTTCTTTTCCGCGGCAAAAATCGACAACTTCCTGCCGGTAATTATCGCCGCCGTTATATTTACACCGCTTGCCCAGTAGACAGGCACTCACTATGATTTTCATATACTCCTCCCTTACCTGACTCCAGTATAGCAGAATTGCATTTTGACCTGTAGTCATGTATCATAATATAGGTTCATTTTATTCTAAATTTATTATTTACCATTTTATAAAAATTTTTTTCACTCCTAACCATTTTCATTTAGCAGTGATTAGTGATAAAATAGTTATCGAGAAGAATAGATATTTCTTACTTCTTTGATTGTACCTGTGCGTATAACCAAAAGTGAAAGAGATGTCTTCCTCTCTTCTTTGCGTATTCAAATACAGAAAGGGGTTTCATGTTTTTCGTTAAACCGCTGGGAGCAGTCCTCGCTCTCGCTTTATGTCTGCCTGTCACAGGGCTTGCCGGGACACCGGAAAGAACGGCCGGCATGACATCTTCTGTAGGAAGCCGGGAGGAAGAATTTCATTATTCTTCTTTATCTGCTTATGGAGAACCGGGGTATTCCCAATCTTCCACTTTATTTTTCAATGACGGATTCGAAAGACTGACCATTTTTGAAATGGAGCATCATGACGGACAGATGACCATCACAATCCGTCGGAATATGAACATTTTATGGAAGGGTACCTATTCCGTAAAATCTCCTTATTTTTCCGTACAACGCCATGACATCCTCGGGCATATCACCTTTGAAATTACCGCCGGTGAGCATATTCTCTACGGTGAAATTGATAAGAATGACCGCTGGGATATTAAGGAAAAATCAAGGAAACAGAGTGAAAAAGTGCCGCTTCCTCTTTCAGAGCCGTCTTTAGCGGATAACCGACGGTAATCGGCCGGGCGGTCTGTTTCTGTGCATAATGCCGGTGACTGCGAATTTCCATGTTTTACGTTTTACAGCCAGGTGATATTCATGAAAAAACAAATCCATTTACACCCGAAGGACCTTGAAAAAAGCGACCAGATGGGTCTGACCTACAACCTGGGCCGGGCACACAAGCGGATGCTTCTGAAGCAAACGAACATTATGAAAAAGTACGGTCTTACTGCCAGACAGGCACTGATCATTGCTTATTTATCGACTCACAAAAAAGAAGTGGTCACCCAGAAAGTGCTGGAGGATCATCTTCATCTGACCAATCCGACCATTACGGTCATGATTAAAACCATGATTAAAAAAGGTCTGATCAGAAAAGAGCGTCTTCCTGAAGATGCAAGAAAGTACCGGCTCTTCCTCACCGACAGGGCAAGAGAAGTGGAAGAAGTCAGTCACAAAGAAGCCGTTGCCTTGGATCAGCGTTTCTACGCCGGTGTTTCCGACACGGACATGAAAATATTCCAAGGTGTGTTGAACAAAATTCTGAAAAATCTGGATATGGCATAAAAAATCACGCCGCTCTCAAAAAAGGGCGGCGTTTTTGTATGCACTTTTATAGCGGGTAGCAAAGGAAATATAAATGTTCTTTCCTTAGTGTTAGGTGTTCCTGAAAAAGCAAATGTACACAGGTTAGAATATTTAAATCTTGCAACCATTGCCGGATTCTTCACTCTACCCTGTACTTTTTTATTATTCTATTCCCGACCGCTTTTTACCGCCGTTCAAGAATGACAGGCAAGTATTTAATACCACTTTAGTAGAAACTGTTTTTACCTTTCTGCTCCAACTTGCCCCTTCCGACGGCTGACGCCGCCACCTTAGCCAAGGCAAAGCGTCTCACTCACTTTTGCAGCGTCGCTCCGCTCCTCGAAAAGTGGTTCGCTTGCTTCCCGACAAACGGGGACGGCTTAAGACTTGCATTCTTTCCTTTATTTCCTTCAGCCAGCGAGGCGGCTTTTTTGTATGAATCATTTCATTATTTTGGCTTTTTCTTAATATATAAAAACTATGAATTCTTTTTTCCTTAGTGTCAGCTTCCCCCGAACACGGAGGGAAGTGCCGAGCCTTGCGAGGCGATAGGGACAAGGCTGCGTACACAGGTCAGAATCGTTATCGTATTTTGCTCACGCTTATTTCTATTCTTCCGTTTCTGCTCATATAAAACCGCTGTTTCTTTCCCGGTGTATTATTTCCCTTGCCTGTAGTACTATATAGTAAACAGATACATACAGGGATATTTTTATTTTTCAAGGAGATTGTATGAGAAAAACTAAAATTATCTGCACCATCGGTCCCCGCCAGGACGATTATGAAATTATGAAAAAAATGGCCCTTCAGATGGACGTCGCCCGTTTTAATTTTTCCCACGGCACCCGGAAGAGCCACAAGGAAAAGCTTGTCATGCTCCGGAAATCGGCTCTTGAAGCAGGCCGCCCCATCGCCGCCATGCTGGATACGAAAGGGCCGGAGATACGGACCGGCCTTCTGAAAGACCACCGCCCCCTGCTTCTCCAAAAAGGCGACTCTCTTGTACTCACTGCCGATGCGGAAAATGCGGCGGATAAAGTTTTTATCAACTACCCCGACATCATCAAAGATATCCGTCCGGGACATCATATCCTCATCGATGACGGGCTGATTGACCTTGTCGTGAAAGACGTGAACGGCTGTGATATTCTGTGCGAAGTCATCAGCGGCGGCGAGCTGGGTGAGCAAAAAGGCGTGAACATACCGGACATTCCCGTCCGTCTTCCGGCGCTGACGGAAAAAGACAAAGAGGATATTCTTTTTGCCATAGAAAATAATTTCGACTTTATCGCCGCCTCTTTCGTCCGCGATGCTTCCTGCATTGAAGAAATCCGCCGGATTCTTTCGGAAAAAAACTCAAAAATTAAAATCATTGCCAAAATCGAATCCCAAGAAGGGGTAAAAAACTTCCATGAAATCGTTGTTGCCGCTGACGGTATCATGATTGCCCGCGGAGATTTAGGGGTCGAAGTGAATCCGAAAATGCTCCCCCGTCTCCAGAAAGACATGATCAAGAAATGTAATTATGAGGGAAAGCTTGTCATCACGGCCACGCAGATGCTTGACTCGATGATCAGAAATCCCCGTCCGACCCGGGCCGAAGTCACCGATGTAGCCAATGCCATCGACGACGGGACCGATGCCATCATGCTCTCCGGCGAAACGGCAAGCGGGAAATATCCCGTCGAGGCTCTGCAAATGATGGTTTCCATTGCCGAATTTACCGAACAATTCCATGAGTATGACCTTTTCCGCTACAGAGAAATGGAAGCGACCCTTTACGACAGTATTTCCAATACCACCTGTCGTGCCACCGTCACGGCGGCCCACGAGCTCAAAGCGGCAGCGATCATCGCTCCCACCATTTCGGGAAATACGGCTCTTCTCCTTTCGAAGTACCGCCCCGATGTAGATATTTTTGCTCTGTCGCCCGATGAAATCACGGTCCGCCAGATGATGCTCTTCTGGGGTGTCCGCCCGCTTTTGGCACCCCGTTACGAATCGACAGACATCATATTTGAGAAATCCATAGAAAAATTGCAGAACGAAGGCTACATCAAGAAAAACGACCTCTGTGTCATCACCGCCGGTATTTTCTCGGGAAATCTGAAAAAAAGAAAATCCGCCGCCACAAATATCATGCGCATCATGGAAGTATAATTTCATCGGAAAATCAAAAACCCTTATGACCGCCATCACCGCCATAAGGGTTTTCTTTATTTTTATTTCTTTTCCAACTTTCCGCCGTAAACGGGGAAACGTCCGAACTCACCGTAGTCTTTTATTTTTTCCAAATGTATCAGCAGGTCCATATCCTCTTTTGAAATCGTGAAATCAATATCTGCATTTTCTTTCATCCGCAAAGGCGATGTCGTCTTCGGAAGAACCACCGTATCCAGCTGCCAGTCGTAACGGATACAGAGCTGCGCCACCGTCACTTTGTACTTTTCCGCCATTTCGCAAAGTACTTTGTTCTTCAGCGCCTCTCCGTGGGCAATCGGCGAATATGCTTCCACCACAATATCTTGTTTCTTGCAGAAATCAATGAGTGCGAGCGGTGTATTTCCCGCATGACAGAGAATCTGATTCACCATCGGCTTGATACGGGCGGTTTCCAAAATATTTTCCAAATCCTTCTCCAGGAAATTGGAGACACCGATAGCTTTCACTTTTCCGCTCTCGTACGCCTCTTCCAACGCCCGCCAGACTTCCCTGTTTTCCTTTTCGTAACGGTATTCCGATTGGTTCACTTCCGTCCACGGCTGGGGCGAATGGATAATCATCAAATCCAGATAAGAAAGTCCCATTTTTTCCAGCGTTCCGTCAATAGATTCCTTGGCCGCTTCATAGCTTTTATACTCTGCCGCCACTTTCGAGGTGACAAAAATTTCCTCCCGTCCGAGACCGCAGGAAAGAAGACCTTCCCCGACACCCCGCTCATTTCTGTACGTCTGGGCGGTATCGATATGGCGGTACCCGATTTTCACCGCCGACCGCACCGCCTCAGCGGCCTCGCCGTCTTTAATAAACCAGGTTCCCAGTCCCAGCTTGGGAATCTTTTTTTCGTTATGCAAAGATAATGTTTCATCAAATATCATAGTATCCCTCCTTAATTCTATTGTATAAAAAAGAAATACCGGGAGCAAATAAAAGCAGCCTGTATTTTAAAATTCCATATACAAGAAAAGATGGAAATGAAAAAGTGCCTGTCCCTATCACTTTCGGGGCAGACACTTTTTCATTTCAGTTTATCAGAAAATCACCTCAGTGATGTCTCTGCTTTTCTTATTCTTTCTTTTTAGAATGCAAAACGGGCAGAAAGCATGAATGTTCTCGGCATGGAAAGACCGAATGTGGTAGAGCTTCCTCTTCCCATCCAGTAGTCTTTATTTGTCAGGTTATAGCACATAGCGGTAAGTGCTACGGGAACGCTTCCGAGCTGTGTCCTGTATTTCACACCCAAGTCAAATGTGGTGTAAGACGGAATCTTTGTTGCCTTGGATGGAGATTTAGGGTTGTCTATCTGAGCCTCTCCGCACCAAACCATACGGCCTATGATGTCTAAATTATCATCCGCTTCATAAACAAGTCCGAGAACGCCGCTCCAGTCTGCTACGCCATTGACGAAACGTCCGTCATTGGCACCGTCCTTTGTCTTTGTTCTCTTTGCATCAAGATACATAAGACCGCCGGTTACCGTCCATTTCGGAGCCAGTTTTCCGTTGACCGTCCATTCTACGCCCTTAAACTTCTCTCTTCCGTCAGCTTTACGGAGATATTTATCATTTCCCTGCGCTATATCAATCATGCTCTGCTGGTTGATATTGAAATAGCTGAGCGTCGTCAGAAGTCCGCCGACCTGATACTTGACGCCTACTTCTCTTTGTTTGCTCTTTGAGGGAGACAGTGTTTCGCCTTTGTTGATATATTTGTCATCCGTCACTACGGCACCGCGGGAAACACTTTGCGTTTGTCCCGCATAAAGAGACATATCATCGGTGACTTTGTAGGAAACACCGAAAGTGGGCAGCCAGTCATTGTTTTTAAAATGTTCATTCTTTGCATTGTTTGTGAAGTTTTCATGCTTCCGTGATAAAGCAAGAAGTACATTCCATCTGTCAAATTTCATGCTGTCGGCTACGGTAATTCCCGTATTGACTTCCGTCCAGAAAAGTTTGGTCGGTCGTAATTCCGGAATATAGAATGTATCTTTGTAAGCAATGCCGTCATAAAGATTGCCGATGATATTTCCTTTAGCACTGTTGTGGCTGTCATTCCAGTATTTCGCCCAGGTGCGGTCGATAGCAAAGGACAGATTGTGTTCTACATTCCCTGTATAAACTTTCCCTTTGACACCGGTTTGGATATAGGAGTTATTTCCCGACTCGTTTTGTGCGTTTGCTACATTGGATTCCATGAAGTTTCCTTTTTCATCAAACTTCAGATTCGCACTTGAGTTGTACTTATTCCCGCTTCTACGGTTAATGCCCCAGTTGGTAAACCACTGCCAGTTATCATTGATTGCTTTTTCGTGATTGACCGTCATGACCCAGCCGTACATCCATTTTGTCGTTCCCTTGAAATCGTAATCCGTATTCGAATTGGGAGCGGCAGGAAGTACATCGCCGGTGCCGCCATAAGTGAACCAACGCTGTCCTTTATTGACTCTCAAATCGAACGAACCGGCGAAAATATTAATTTCCGACGTTTTTCCTTTGCGGTCCAAATTGACAAAAATGTTCTTTTCTTCTTTTTCCGCATTTTTAAGAGACATATCGCCGCTCATGTATTCGCCCATCACGCGAATGCCCCATTCTCCGGCTCTTCTTCCTATATCGATAAATTCGCCCAGATTGCTTCTGCCGGAGAAAGTCTGCGTATAGTGGGTGATATCTTCTTTGCCCGCTCTTTTCGTAACGACATTGATTGTTCCCGGTGCAGGAGTTGCCCCGCCGTTCGTTCCGTTATTCGACATGCTGACACCATTGACACCAGCATTCGGTCCGGAGGTGATATCCATTCTTTCGATGGTGTGGGATACCGGTCCGTTGAACTGGTAATACAGACTCGGAATGCCGTTCAGCATGATGTGATTTCCGTTCATATTGATTCCGCGCATGGAGAAATCGGTGTACATCGGAGATGTCGTGCTGGAACGGATAGACGGATTATTGGAAAGCACATTGGCAAGCGGCTGTGATGCATCATGGAACGTGTCCAAAGTCTTAGAGGTCATACTCATTTCGGAGTACGGAATTTCCATAACGCTCTGATTGCCCAAAATCCCCAACTTAGCAGTGGAATTGACAAGCCCCCCCGGTAAAGTTCTGACAACGCCTTCTCTGTCGGCGGTCACCGTCACTTCGTCCAATTCATACGTAGCACTTGCGTTCATAACGCTTGCACCTGTTGCAGCCACAGCGGTTATCAATGCGGCAGCCAACATTTTTTTCTTCATAGAAAAATATCCTCTCTAAAAAAACAATAAAATAGTAGTATATGGATATCCGGAAAGAGTGGAGTTTTCTGTTGTTTTCTCGACTTTCCCGATTATTCCCTTTAACTTTCCCAACTATAGCCTGAATTGTGCTGAAGCTATAAAGGTTCTCGGATTAGAAACAATCACAGTATCTACTCCCGACTTAGCAATCCAATAATCTTTCCCCAGCAAGTTATAGCAAGTAATTCCTAACGTTACTGGAGTATGTGATATAAATGTCTTATATTTAACCCCAAGATCAAAAGTCGTATAAGAAGGTACTTTAAGGGAATTTGTAATGTCTGAATCCCAAATTTCTGAAGAGCCATTATAAATCATTCTTCCGAAAGCACTTATTTTTTCATTTGCTTCATATTCTAAAGCAAGAACAGCATTCCATTTTGAGGCACCGCTGATTCGTCTTCCATTTAAGATTTCTTTCGCTGCGTTATTATGCTTTGCATCCAAGTACATAATTCCGCCCATAATATTCCATTTCGGTGCAACTTTCCCATTAACTGATAATTCAATGCCTTCGTATTTATCTTCACCATTCTGGCGCAAGTATAATTTTCCTTTTTCTGTAACATCAATATTTCCGGCTTTTTTAATTTCAAAATAGGATAATGATGTCAGCAAATCATTTTTTAAATATTTAACCCCCACTTCATTCTGCTTTGTTTTAGCTGCCGGCAAAATTTCATTGACATTCGTATATTTACTGGAAACAACTGATTCCATATTAAAACTTTCCGAATGGGAAGCATAGAAAGACAGGTTTTCATTAGGACTATAAAGAATTCCGTACGTAGGGCAAGCAGCATGACTGGAAGCCGTCTGAGTAACATTTCCTTTTTTATCATAAGTATAAGTCTTGGAATGATTATTAAAGTATCCCAATAACACGCTTAATTTACCATATTCGATATGATCATTAATTGACCAGGACCAACGTCTGGACCGGGAACCTAAAGTTTTCCACTTCACCTGATCCGCCTTGTAATTCATCCATTCCCCGTCCGGTACCCCCGTATAAATATTACCATCCGGAGTGTTAAACAGTTGGTTGGCCTGATCTGTTTTATCCAAATTTCTATAGTTATCATACCATGATTTATCTAATGATATGACTAAATTATGCTTTACTTTACCTGTATGTTGAATCCCTGACAACCCTATTTGTCCGTAATAAGTAGTAATCGGGAAATTTTGTACCCAATTTAATGCTTTAAAATCTCCGTTTTTATTGGTAATAAAATATTTACTGCTTTTAGAGTTAACATTATTAAACAGGTCATACCGGTTATATCCGGTATTAAGGAAAACCTTCCAATCATCAGAAATTTTTTGTTCGTGATTTAATGTCACTGCCCAATCATCATACTCAAATTCAAATCCTTTAAAGCTAAAATTATCTGATGACTTCGGTGCTTTAATGACTTCTTTCAAATTTTTAAAATCCTCACCTTTAAATCCAAACCAGCGGTGACCATTTTCCTGCTTTGAATAAAAATAGCCCATAAATAAATTAGTATAGCTATTATCTGTTTTGTGGTCGATATTAACGGTGATATCCTGATTATTCAGTTTTTCTTTTTTTATAGAAGTTTCTCCGGAAATATGTTCCGCATTAATACGTATCCCCCACTCTTCATTTTTCCCTGAACGCAGGCTGACATCTAAATATTTTCCAAATAAGCTTTTCCCACTTAATGTCGCTGTAGCATCTATAAATTTTTCTGTTGCTCTTTTACTTACCATATTCACAATGCCACCCGCTGATTCATTGGCTGCCGTACCGGTAATGCCTTTATTTGGCCCGGCAATGACTTCTATTCTTTCTACAAAATTAACAGGTGTGTTCGCTTGTTTAAACATACCCGGGATACCATTTAAATACATTTGATAGCCGTTTAGATTCTGTCCTCTGATGGAGAAGTCATTATACATAGTACAACCGCTTGTTTTAACTGAAGGCATATTTTGAATAACTCCATTAATCGGTTGACTGGGATCTCCATAGTCATGAATTGCTTTTTCCGTAAAGCTTTTCCCCGTAAAGGGTGCTTTCATTGTATCAGTCATTCCTAAATAGCCCATACTGACACCTGAATGTGTATATCCGTCTGCCATAACTTTGGGTGTTTGACCTATGCTTATCCGGTCAGGACGGTTACCTAAAACGATAACTTCATCTAAGGCATACTCCGGTCTGGTCTCATTAGCAGCCACTTCTGCGGTGCAAAAAAATCCAAGACTCATTGCTATCCCTGCTACAAGAATTTTTTTATTCATATTAAAACCTCCTCAACATAAAACTTTTGACTTTTTATAACTGATACCCCGGTGATGTATGGCCCGGATAATATTCCACACCTTGGTATGTAGTTACCCATTCTTTATACACTTCTTCAGGATTCAAGTCCGGTAAATATTCCGGATATAAGAATTTTGCTATGTACATCGTTCCTACCAACTTAGATGCTCCTCCATGGGAATAGTGAGACAATAAAAGAATTTTGTTATCTTTTACGGCTTTTATTTCATCCCAGGCAGGTCGGTTAATAATATCTTGCCGTATTCTTTCCATATCTTCTTTTGTCGGCGGATAAAGAGATGAATACACATTAGCTTCTGAAACCTTGACAATATATTCCGGATTTCTACGTACTACTTCTTCTAAATTAATTTTAGTAGATTTTTCATCTTTAAAAATATTATCCCCATGTGCAAATTCTACCATCTTAAAGAAATAGTCTCCCGGAACAGTTGTATTGCCTGCCCTTCTATACTCAAAGTAAATTGATTTTTTAGGAACCCCTTTAAGTTGCTTGTTTATGTAATCAAGCTTTTCAGAAAAATAACGAATCAATTGGTCTGCTTCTTTTTCTTTACCGAAAATAGTTCCTATCATTTTGGCATTTTCTATAAAATGATCTGTAAAATATGCGTCACAAACAATAACCTTAATTCCAAAAGGCTCTAATTTTTTTACCGCCTCCTCCCATGTACCGTTTCCTGTCAGAATCAATGCTTCCGGATTCAATTCTATAATTTTTTCATAATTTAATTCTCTCTGACTTGCCCCAATAACTTGGTTTTCTTTAAATTTATTTTTAAAACCTGCTTTATCTTGAAAAATATTATAGTCAACCCCTACAATAGTATTTCCTGCCTGTACTGCTGTAATAAGTTCTGCATTATATGCATTTGCAACCGCTACACGAGTAACCGGCTTTTCTAAAGCAATAGATCTCCCCACACTATCAACAATATGGATCGTTTGCGAATCTTGCGGAATTACCTTCACACTTTCATTTTTACTTTGGCATCCGGCACAAAAGAAAATCAAACAGGCAATCATGAATAAATGCACGTATCTCTTAATTACCATATCTGTCCCCCTTTTATAAAAGTTTAACCAGGTTAATTATATCTATTATAAATTATTAATTTTTTTATTTTAGTATAATGTTGTTTTATTTATTGTCAAGCAGATTAATATACCGAACTCCAAAACGATCAAAAGTAAATGTATTTACTCCATAAACAGCTCTTGCATTATCAGGATTTAAAATATCTTGAGGTTTTCCGTCTTTCCATAAAACGCCTTCTTTTATAATTAAAATACGACTACAAAACAAAGATGCCAAATTAAGATCATGAATTGTCATCACAATCGATATCTTTGATTCCTTGACAAGATTTCTCGCAATGTTCAGGACCTCCACCTGATGTTTAACATCTAAACTACTGGTCGGTTCGTCCATAAGAATCATCTCCGGTCTCCCCGCTAAAGCTCTGGCAACAAATACCCTTTGTCTTTCTCCTCCAGATAAGAAACGGATATCCCTAAGAATATAGTGATCCAGCCCCACTCTCTTTAATGCTAAAAAAGCTGCTTCCTTATCTTTTTTATTAAAACTTCTTCCGCTATAAGGAATTCTTCCCATCAAAACCGTATTCATGACAGAAACAGGAAATCCTGCATTGATATACTGGGGAACATAGGCTATTTTTCGTGCAATAGCATTCAGACTTAATTTATAAATATTTTCTCCGTCGATTAAAATCTTCCCGGAATCGATTTTATGTATGCGATTAATACATTTTAACAGAGTGCTTTTCCCTGTACCGTTTGGTCCTAAGATGCCAACAAATTCCCCTTGATTAATCTTAAATGTCACATTTCTTAATGTAGGATAATTTCGTTTATAGGAAAATGTAACATCATTTAATTCCAATAACATTTATTCCATTCTCCCTCTCATTGAAACTATTAAATGTATAAAAAGAGGCACTCCCAAAAACGAAATAACTATCCCTACAGGTATCATGACAGGATACAAAATATATCTTCCTATTGCATCCGAATATAAAAGCAAAGCCGCTCCTGTAACTGCTGACATAGGCAAAAAGGTTTTATGTTCATTTCCAACTAACGTTCTGGCAATATGGGGTGCAATCATTCCAACAAATCCTATAACACCGGTAAAGCTAATAATGGTAGACGTCAAAAGTACTGCTACTATTCCCGTTATCAATCTGATTTTTTCCGGATAAATTCCTAAACTTTTAACCATCTCATCATCATTATTAACCATTGCATCTAAAGAAAGGCATAAGAAATAATATATACAAGAAGCTATAATAAGGATTACCAAAGCAATACTGACCATCTCCCCATCAGCTTTATTAAAGCTCCCAAATGTCCACTGTATAATTTCTCCCAATTTGTATTCTTGTGCAAAAAATTGTACAGTAGCACTCATAGCACTAAAGAAATAATTCATAGATATTCCAATTAAAACAAGTACAGATGCACTAATTCCCACCTTTGCAGATAAACTATATACCAAAAAAATACATGTACAAGAAGCTATAAAAGCCCCTGAAATAATCCCAAAGCTACTATGTACTATCTCATTCCCCGAAATAATGCATAAGGATGCCCCAAAAGCTGCTGCCGCAGAGACCCCCAGTGTAAAAGGGCTAACTAAATCATTATGAGTAACTGACTGCATAACTGCACCTGAAATGGATAGTCCCATTCCTGCAATAATTGCCATTAATACAGCAGGTAGCCTCATATGAATAATGATTTTTTCTTCTGCACTTAATGTTTCCATCATAAAAAATTTATAAAAAATATCTGGCAAAGTAAACAAAGATGTTTTGGTCAAAACAGTCATAAAAAACATGGCTGACAATAGCGAGAAAATAGTTACTCCTACAATTATTTTTATTTTATAACACTGTTTTTTTTCATAAGCTTCTTCTGTCATTTTCACCTCGTAAACAATTATTTCAAAAATCTTCGAAAGCGGCGATAAGTTCTTTTGTATATGCCTGTTTCGGATTTTTATATAAGACTCCGGTTTTCTCCATTTCTATGAGCCGTCCCGCTTTTAATATCCCTATGCGGTCGGCACAGGAATGGAGCAGGTCCAGGTCATGGGAAATGAAGAGGTAGGAAATATTTTGTTCTTTTTGTATTTCTTTTAAT
>ENA-OOZG01001356-OOZG01001356.1-human-gut-metagenome-genome-assembly--contig:-NODE-1356-length-17677-cov-2.748156_pt1 | contig 17677 bp, 14 predicted proteins | sample MGYA00241706_ERZ501384 | MGnify/ENA primary metagenome ERZ501384 (study PRJEB25962, sample SAMEA2042742) | human gut metagenome | biome: human gut; feature: human-associated habitat; material: faeces...
TCATCACGCTTCATAGAAATCAAATCTTTATATTTTAATGCCACACTATTTTCACTATAAGACTTCAATATACCATCACGATCACTCATCTCACTTGAATGAGCGTCCACTAACACTTTAGTGGAACCATTATTTTCAACAACACTCAAATCTTTATGAGGAAGTAATGCAGCCATACCATATTTCGTTATTGTAGGATAAATACCCTGTTGCGCACTGATTTCTACATCCGCTGTCGTTTCTACCTCTAACTGTTTAGCCAAGTCATACGCAACATCATAACGCATCGCATCTGAAATAATCACAAACACCTTACCGTCCACATTACGAACAACATCTTGATAGAAATCTGTTTGTTGTAAAAGACCAGTAATCTTACCAGTACTTGAAAGATCTTGTTCAATCACAGTATTCCAATTTGAAGCTAATTTATCCAAATACCAATTCTTATATTCTTTTTCAACATAGTCAGCCAAATCCTTAAATGAATCATCCAAAGAAGGATGTAGATTTTGAAGACATGTTGAAAATGCGATATGGAACTCACGGTATAAAGAGTCCATTACATAATAATCACTTGTATACGCATCCCACATGTCTTTGGCAACCACATGATGGAAACTATTCAAATGCGTATCATAGAACTGATTCATTAAAGCCACTTCATAAATACCATCATAGAAATAGTCATAATCATAATACCAAGCTGAAGTTCTACGCTTTTCAATCACACTCATAATCGAAGAATTATCCATACTACGTTTCTTAACAGCATACATCAATTTAGATAAAATAACCTCATCCAAAATTGGAAGAATATCCGTATCTTCTAAATCTTTGATTTCAAACTGATTAAAACGATCCAATAAAGATAAATTATTTTCTACAAATTCAGCAATACCTCTAAAAGAATTCTTATCTTGACCATGAATCCAATTAAATACTAAGTCATAACAAAATCCACTATGAATATCCGAATACTTGGATTCAAGTCCAGACAATACATCACTCGACATTGTTCTAGAAACAGCACTTAAAACTACATGATTCACTAACTCATCCATATTTTCTGAGCCATGATATCCAGTTACACTACCAACTAATGACCAAAATAATGGACTAGCAACATACTTCAATAAATCCATCTTCACTGTATTTTCTAAATCAGCACCAGCTAGTAAACTCGACTTTATAATTAGTTCTGGCTCTCTTTCCTTTACACCACAAATAACCGAAAGAATAGACATATATAAAGTCGACTTCTTATCAATAAAACCATCAAAAGAAGCCATAGCCTTTCTACGACTCGCTGCATTAAAGAAACCTTTAAAATCCTTAACTACATGACGAAGTTCTGACGTATTCACAATCTGCATTTCCTGCATCAAACGAGAAGTCTTATCCGCGCGATACTCTTCACTATATAACTTAATATCCAAAAACCAATCATGTTCTGGATCCACAACCAATGGATTATACACCAAATAATTCGATACCAAATCAGTACTTGATAACAATTGTTTAGCCGAAAACAAATGACCAGCCTCTAACACCAATACTTTTGCATTACATAAAGTCAGTGATTCAATCTCATCTAAAAACTCACCATCTTCATCATTCCAGAAAATGATTCTTCTCTTATAAAATTCATCCAAAGGTTCAGCAAACCTTTTCTCTAATTCTTTTTTAATATCTTCGATAGCCATACCGAACCTCCTTATAAGTCTGCTTGTTCCTGCCAACTTTCTAAAACAAGACTATAGTAATATGTTGATAAACACTTCAAATCATGATTTATTGACTCAGCAAATGATAATAACACTTCTAAATCTACTGTTACATTATCAAATTGATTTGCAAAAAAATGATACTCTTTACGATTATTCATGGGATATCTACTAAAATCAATATTATTAAAATAATCATTTAGAATATCAGTTTTTAGATAAGAAGCCAATTCATCTAAATATGGTTCAATTCTATTGGCCATATCATTAAAAGTATCTTCTGGACGTGTTATATCAAACCCAAGCTCTTTAATTTTATTCTTTACTGTATACCAAATATTTCTTATATCGTGATTTTCTTTATAGCTTCCCTTATAACCTAAAAGTATATTTAATGCCCAACAAGTCGCTTTTAAATATAATTCTATCCCATGATTTAACGAAAATAACATTGGAAATATTAAAATATCTGCTTGTTTTTCATATGGATTTTTCAAACAAGCTTCAACATTTACTTTAATACTTGTTATGTATCCATCAGCCATAACAATCATATTTTGAAGCGGATCATGGTAATTTAATCTCCAATTTAGATATGCATTTTTATCTATGTCTTCGTTATAAGTGTTTATTAAAACTTTATTCATTTTCTTCCTCTTAAATATCTTTTTTAAATTCACGAAAAACACATAACAAAACTTATTCAAGAACAGATATTGTTTTATCTTTAATATGATAATCAATATTATTTTTTTCACAAAAGTTTATAACTTCTTCCGCTTTAAGGTTATAATACTCACGATAATTCTTGTATTCACGTACTTTTGCGTTGTAATTTAATCGTCCAAAAATAATTTTGTCAACAAAAGAAATCTCTTGTAATATATCATTTAATTCTTGTTTAAAAATATTTGGCGTTGGGTAAGGTTCTATACTTACCCATGTTTTACAACCTAACTCATGTAAATATTTTAAAGCTTTTATTCGTTCTTTAATCGGTGCTGAATATGGTTCATATAATTTCCTATAATTTTCATCTACTGAAACTAAAGTAATTCCATATTCGTTTATTTTAGAAAAAGAAGCTAATGATTTTGGTAAAATTCCTTTCGTTAAAACAATACATTTTATATTGGATTGATTTAATTTTTTTATAGCTTTTATACTCATATCTTCTACATCATCATAATCATACATAAAAGGATCTGTAGAAAAACATAACTGTACAGATTTAATTTTACTCTTGTATTTAGGAATTTCCTTGTCCAATAAATCTAAAGTATTTGAAACAAGATAAGGGTGAATCCACTCTTCATAATCCCTTACTTTTCCAAATCGCTTTTTCATCATAAAAGCATAACAAGGATATTTACAACCATGTGAACAGCCTAAAACATGGTTCATTGTATAATCACCATATTCAACTCCAGTTTTATATAACATCGTTTTTCTTTGTATATATCCTTTTACTTTCATTGCATTAACTCTCTTTCCCAAATATAATATAACTTTTACATACTGTTAAATCATACTCATTCTTTAATTCATTTTTTATAATTGTTTTAAAATTTGCTGTGGAAAAAATAGGGTGCATATCTACATATTCCCACACTTTCTTTAAAGGCACCTTACCTTTATCTTTAAAATTTTCATATATGTAATCTACAATATTATGTATTGAGTAGCAATATGAGTCTTCAAAAATTTTTATATCATTATTTTCAAAGTCTAATGTATATTGAATTTCATTTCCATAAGTTTTTTTATTTGATGAATGTCCTCCAAAAACCTTCCATGCACATTCTTTAAATAATTTAAAACCTATAAAATTACTCGTACAAAATATCAAATCATACACAATTGCATTTTTACTATTGAAAAAAGGAAACGAAGCAACATAATAATCTTGTTCATTAAATCTCAAATTTTTTATAATTTGTGATACCCTTTTTTCATAAGCGCTTTTGTCACTGCCAAATGGAATCAATTCTTCAATAGAGCATTGATAAGTTTTTTCATACTTTTCAATTGCTTCCTCCGATTTTGCCATTTTAACTGCCCTTACAGAATCAGAAACCATATGATTAATAATAACTTCTCCCCATTGGTTTAAAAATGGTTTGATTGCTTGCCAATCAATTGTTGCTTCAAATGGATCATACACTAATAAATAATGTATGGATTTTTTTCCAAACAAACGTCTTCCCAAATTTTCTATCATTTCATTTCCATCGTTTGCACTTAAGTGAATACTGAAATTTCTTGTATTTGCAGGGAGTAACTTTGATAAATAATTTATCTTATTTCCATCAATATCATTGAAATAAAGCGATATTTTTTTATGAGGATATTGAAATGAAACATTCCTTAATAAATTTGCAATTCTTACCGGAGTTCCTAATACTTGTTTGCCGTCACAAATATATTCCCCACAATTGCACATACAATCTATAAACACTAACTCTGAACAAAACTGATTGTTCATAAGTTTCTGTGACCAGCTTTTCACATAATTCTCAATTAAATCAAACTTATGTACACTGTGTTTTCCAATTGATTTTACTAAAATATTGTTAGTTTCCATTTATAGCTCCTATTTATTATTTCATATAATTTTTTGATTGTTTTATATATACTACTCGCAATATCGTCAATATTTTCAACAAACTTATATTTTATTCTTAACTACATTTTTACCGATTGCTAATCCAATTGAACCTGCTGTTACTATTATACTAACTAAAACTTTTGCACCCTTAACTAGTTTAGCTTTCTTCGCATGCTTCTTTGGATTTACTTTCATTTGTTTCTTTTCCATGATTAATTGCCTCCAATAACTGTTCTCCATTAACCTCAATAGCTAGTCCTTCATATTTTGTATTTAATTCCAAACATTCTTTTTTATCTTCTTCAAGCAATTGAATGTCATTGTTAAATATAAAATCATAATCATCATCTGAATATATATGTTCAATTGACATTACACTTGAATAATCTAATTCTTTTAATTTATTAACAGACTCTGAATAAATTAATTCAATAACTTGAGGTTGTTCTATCAACAAATGAGCTGCTGCAATATATTTCGTAGATTCTTTATATAAATTAAATAAATCCACTATTTCGTTGTATTCTTCAGACTTCTTACTCCAATAATCCATATGAATAAAGCCCTCAGCCAATTGAAGAGCCTTAGATTTAGGAATCGCATCAAACTCATTGATTTGAAGTTTCAATTCTTCATAAATCATTTCTTGTGCATTAATCAAATCATGAATCCCATTTTCAATAGCGATTCTTTTACCAGGATCATCATCACTACGTTTTAAAGCTAGGTAAACTTGTTTTTTACCTGACTCGAGCAATGCAATACGATCATTCATTTGACCCTTTTGAATATGCTTAACTGACTTACAAATAGACTCTAATAATTCCGTTTGTTCCTTTATTGAACTTTGCAATTGTGCCATTTGAAGTTGTTGAGACATATCCTGAATTGGATTTCCCTGCACAAAAGATTCCTTTTTAATACTTAATGGAGTAACAATCTTATTTCTACCATTATCACCCTTTTGCATCAAAGTAGGCCATAACTTGCCCGTCTTAGCATTTTCCATAATCCAAAACTCACCAGATTCATATTGTTTCTGAAACTCTTCTGGTATATCAACTACATACTCAGTACCAGCCTGTACATTATCCAAAACATCCTTTACATCCACTATATCTAGTATTTTATTAAGAACATCCTTAAAAGGGATATGTAAGTCAGGATCATTTGAACGCACTACTCTATACGTATCATATACATACTCTTCAGGCAATTCTTTTTTAACTTCTTGTATTTCATTATCCATAGTCAATACTCCTTAACGTTTATATAAACTAGATATTATAAAAGTCTTTATAAAACAAATTTAGTACCATTATTTAATAAAACATAGTTTTTTAATATCTATGTTATCATTTTATAACTATCGTGTACGACGATTAAATATAAGATTATAATCAATAACATCAAATTTATTTTTCGAAACCACCCAATAGTTAGCTACATTAACAACACTTTGATTATACTTAATCGCTAATTCTTCGTTTACTTCATATGGTTTTGTATAACATTTATCTTGTATAAATTCATTTTCACTAAAACTAACAAAATATATACAAATATTTGGAGAAATAGGTAAAACCAATTTATATAATCCGGATTTCTCTTCGTCCATATATATATTAATTACTGGATTATCCGATGTTAAAAAATTTCTTTGCCTACTTATACCTACTTTAATAACAGGTCTTTTACACTTATATTGATTATTTAAATATGTTTCTAAAGACCCTTTGTTTTTAAATAACGTTTTAAATAGCCAATTGTAATAATCCAATTCATTTAATTCATTTAAATCCAGGTGATGATCCATAGGTTTTAAACTTTTTAATGCTCTACCCATCAATACACGCCCAGAATCAGAACGTATATATTGTAATAATAAAAACATAAAGCAACTTTTATTATCAATATATAGTTTATCCTTTCTTCCATGTTCCACATTTCGAATTATTTCATGTATTGCAGGCATATAATTCGATTCTAATTTAGATATTTCTTTTTCTAATGAATTATCTACCTCTTTATTTGATAATTCATATGTGTAATTATGCGCACACACTTTTTCAATACTCAACTCATTTGTTTTTTTACTTAATAAGTTAAAAGCATAAACCTTTCCATTTTCATTTTCGAAATTCTTTAAATATGCTCTAGGCACAACATGCTGATTTTTTATCACTTTTCACCCTTTATATTTATACAATTACATTTAACAAATAACCTCTATTCTTGGATTATTAATTAAATATCTAATTCTGTTTAATCTTTATCAAGCTTTCTTATAAACATTACTTTTATTTAATTTTAGCCAATAATTCTTTAAACTTTTCGTAATTTACCTTAACGCCATCATCCAAATCCATTGGTTCCATCTTATCTGCCCAGTGATGAACAATCTCTTCATACTTATTCAATTCTAATAATTGCTCATTAATCTTCTTTAATTGTTTAGAGAATTTAACCTTTTCACTTGTAGAATCAGCCATATCAATCTGTTCTTGTAATAATTCAATTTGAGTTCTATAACGAGCCTGCTGTGGATGGATATATCCAGTTCTCATACGAGCAATTAAATCTGGTGTATATCTATGAATATAAACCAATGCCTTAAATCCATTCTTTTTACCACTATCAAACAACCAATAAATAGGACGCTTACCAGAACCAGTTACTTGATATGTATTACAATGATCCTTAAAGAAATCAGTCAAGAAATAATTACGCAATACTTCTCTAGGAGTACCCTTACCTCCTAATGCACCCGCGATAAATTTCAAATTTTCTTCTAAAGTATCAGAACCATAAACAACACTAACAAACTCTATAAAACGACTTACAATATCATCCTCAAAATACTCTTCGTCACAAATTGGAATAATATCATCTTTATCAGGAATAAATGTAGTATATTTACTATCATCCCATTCACCACCAGCATAAGCCAATCCTTCTACATCTAAAGAATAACGACCAAACATACAACCAACCGCATAAGAAAGAAACGATTTAATATCCCGAACTAAATCAGCCTTACGAACAGTAACATCCTTATCCTCTACTTCAGGAGTTAACTCATCCTGCAATCCATAGATATCAATAAAGATTCTATTTAATTCTTCTTCGTTAGCCTTTAATTGATTAAAACGCTCTTCACAAACCATACTCCAAGCTTTATAAGCAGAAGATATTCTTGCAGAAGGAGCATTATCACCCCATGCAGATGCACCAGCTAATCTTAATTCAACAAGAGGATGTACTTTAAAATCCCATGATGTTTCAAATGAATCCCAATCTTGTTTTGATAAGTCAATCAAACTTTTTACGTATTCCAAAACTTTAGGACTAGCTTTTTTATCTATTATAAATGGTATTTTATTTATATCACCTGCTTGAAAATTTAATGTAGGGCTAAGAATTGAAATATATAATTTTACTATTTTAGAATTAAGAAATCCAAGTGAATATAATAATAATTCATATTTTGCAAATGCTGTAGGACAAGCTGAATTAAATACTGTTCCAGATGGAGTATACCGAACGGAAAAACTACTCGAACTAATTCTGGACCATGTTATACCTTCCAGAAAATAATACTGACGAGATGGAAGATGATTACCTGAATTTAATAAATGAAAATAATTTTTTTCATCAAATGCTAAAACATGTGACAAATTCCCTGACCATTTTCTAAACGGACCTCCTTTAGTATGTGGGACCCATTTATATGGATGTATTATTTCATCTTTAGAATTACTATCAAATTTTATTTCTGATAAATCAACCTCTTCCCATAATCTAATAAATTTTTCATTATTTCCTGTATCTAACCCAACTCGAGTATTAATAATACTTCCAAATAATGGATTATTAAAGTTATCGAGTGCATTATCACTAATCCAATATGCAACTGGACTTCCTGGTATTTTTTTGAAGTTATTTTGTTGTGTTTCATAATAATATCCACAATTATGATTATTAATTGCTTCAATTGTTTTAGGGCCTTGGTTTTCTGCTCCTCTAAAATCAGATAACTTAATATAATTTCCATAATATCTTTCTGATGTGTTATGTAATATAAATGTTGCGACTGGTACGCACGCAGCTTCAAATGCATTATATTCTAATTGTATTAATCCAGAAATATTCACATTATTTAATACATAATTTCTTAATGATTCATAACTAGAAATAAACATCCATACATAAGGAGTTAACATTCCAACATAACCATTTGATTCACTAAATTGAATACATTTTTTTATGAATACCGCAAACATATCACTTTTACAATCTTTATATGCATTTATAATGAATTGTTTTAACTCTTTTGGCATTAATGATGAACTTAAATAAGGCGGATTTGTTACCACAAAATCATATTGTTGTTTTAATACTTCACATATACTAAGTGCAGGCAACAAATCTCGTTTAATATCTTCTTGGAACAATAATTCTTCCAAGTTTTTGTATTGAATATCCAATATATAATTTAAGTTTTCATATAGAAACTTGATATCCTGGTTAGTTAAACTAGAGACATCCAATATACTTCCATATAAGTTTGCGTTTTCATTAATCAAATTAAATCTATTAATCAATTCATCTGAAACATAATACTTAGTAGCAAGATAATCTTTTAAGGATTGTTCAATACGAACATTCTTTATGCAATAAATGTTTGGTGAAATGCCTAAAGTTAAAATCTTACGATTGTATTGTCGTGCCTTCATCATTAAAGAAAAGTATGATAATTGATAAGCACGTTCATCAATATCTAAACCATATAAATTGTTTCTTAATATTAGTTCTGCTGCATCTCTAGCTGCATATCCATTTTCTTGATAAAAAGACAATAATAAATCAAACGCATATACAAGAATATGCCCCGATCCCATACATGGATCAATAAACTTTATATCTTCTAATTTCTTAATGTCATCACTACTTGAGTTATTTTTTATAAAATATTCCCAGTTTTCTGTTAAATCTGTTTCAGGATTCATTCTAACATAGTAATTACCCAACGTATTTTCAACTAAATAACGAACTATCCAATCTGGTGTAAATAACTGTGTAACAAATGGTACATCATCAGTTTTATATTGTTTTTTTGCATGAATCAATTTATCTTTTGGCATTTGAATATAGTATTGATACAACCAGCCAATAATCTGCACTTGATCCAACCAACTATCCTCATCAATATCACTAATAAGTCTTGCTAGAACACTATCATCATTTAATAAGTTATCTGGAAATAATAATGTTTTATAGTCATTTATAGAAGTAAACATATATGGAAGGTATTCATTCATTTCATTACATAAAGTCAACAAAAGATATTTATATAATTCTTCCTGTTTATTTTGTTCAATATAATCAAATACTTTCTGCGTATCTAAACCATTCATTTCCAAATGCAAAGCCTCTGATAAAATTTCAGGTTTAAACTCATTATTCTCATTTGTGAAGACTCTTACTCTTAAATCTCTAGGAAGATAGTTATTCACTTCCATATAGCGAAGCGCAATAAAACGGTTGAACCATGTATAAGCTACCTCTTCAATTACATGTTCAAATCCATTTTTTCTTACTTCACGAACCAATTCATTTAATTGACTCTTTTCATCACTAGAAAGAAGTCTATCATTGATTGTATCCGTATTTAATTCAGGAAGACTATTTTCTGTCACCTCATACTCATATGCCTTTTGTGACACTTGTTTCATTAATTCTGTACGAGCCCAAACTGCATAACTTTTTATCGCATTCTTATTCATGATTAACTCTCCCTATTAATTCAATGGTTCTAATGGAGTCAATATAAATTCATCAATACATTCTTTGACTTCCATTTGTGTTTCTCTAAGTTTTTGTATTCTATGTATTAAAGAAGGATTACCTTCATTCATAACTTCTAAAAGAAGTAATTCTGTGGTGTTAAAGGCTTTTAAAGCCACTGTTAAATTATCAATAGTATTTGGTCTATGGTAATAATCCATTCCAATTCTATAATGAATTTCAGCTTTGATTCTGCTTGATGCGTCTAGCTTGTCTACAACATTTAACGCATGCCAATATAAATCCTTTGCTTCTGGAATATCTTGTTCTACAAAATACCCATTTAAATACATATCACCAAGTAAATATAATGCATGAGCACTATCATCTGTTAAAGCACTTTTCACAAGATTGAAGTAAGCATCTTTATAGCTTTGCTCTACACCACGACCATAAAAATAACATTCACCCACAAGAACATTTGAATCGCCTATATGCTTTTCTTTAGAAAAATATTTGAATGCCTTTTTATAATTCACATGATTATATCTTTCATAATAATATAGACAACCAAGTTCATAAGATGCCATTAAATCTTGTGATTGGTAATACGCATCACGCAAAGCTTTGTCTATAAAATAGAAGATATCATCATCCATTAAATGATGTTTATCGGCCTGCATGAGTTCTCTTGCGACATCAACAGGTGGAACTGTTGTTTCTTTATTCTCATCATCCAAATATTTCTTTCGGATACGATTTGTTTCAAAACATTCATTAAATTTGTAACAAGCATGTCGCAATACATTATAGGCAGCTTCATTATCCATGAATTTTTCTATTTCTCTAGACATAGGCACTCGCTTTCTAAATCTACTTTAATTTTATTTGTTCATCATCATTAATATAACTTAATAATCTATTTTTAATACTAGCTAAATATCGATCTACATCTTCAGCTGAAGTAAGTTCTACTTCTCTAAAGATTACATTTCTTTGAAGTTCTCTTACTTTCTTTTTAGGTGCTTGTTTAGTTTCAGCTTTATATTCTTTTACATCCTCTTTAACAGTCGTTGTTTGTGTTAAATGCTTTTGAATTTGATTCACAATCGAATCTTTTACCGCCACAATACGATTGCTCTTCGCATATAAACCAAGAAGATTATTTAATTGATCAATTTCAATTGAAATCTTATTATACGCATCCTTCGCATTATCAATCAAAGGCTGAACCTTAGCTTGATTTACACTTGCTTCATTCATGATTTCATTCATACAATCATCAATCAGTGATTTTAACTCAACTCTTTTTTGATTCATTTCCTGCGTACGAATTGAATTGATTGTCGCAATATGCGTATTCAATTCTGGAATACGTTTATAATTAAATTTATTCGATACTTTTGTGATCTCTTTGATTTTTTCAATCGCATTCTTCACTTCATCAATGCCATACAAGAAATCTTTTTCATTGTCCAAAATCGAATCCTTTAAATTTAGAGCATTATCATAAAGTTTAATTTGACTCGAATAGAAGTTTTCTACAGCACGCATATCCTCTTTACTATCTAATAAATCATCTTCTAAATCACAAATTGTATTGATTAGGGCAATATTATCACTTTGTGCAAGAAGGACTTTATTTACTAAACTTAATGCTTCTTTAATTTCAGAAGAACCAGGATGAATTGTTGAATCATTCTGTTTATTCATATCTTCTAAATGACTCTTCTCATTATTAAATTCTTTTACAATATAGGCAACTAAACCATCCTCATCATTTGGAACATCCATCACATCAAAATAATCTTTTAGAATATCACGTACAGTTTTCATCTTTTGTGCTGGAATCACCTCACGAATCGAAATATTTGTAAATCCAGTTTCTGATTTTTTACGCAAATAATCTGGCAATTGAGTATTACTAGGTTGAATCATAGAACCTTGATGTTTGATCGTTACCTTTTGTTCATAAATCAAACGAGCAACTACAGCTGCTATATCAATTTCTTTCCATCCATAAGGAACGTCTTGATAGCGAGATTGAATATCGGACATAGAAGTTGGAAGTTTTGCCATTTTTTGTTTTTCTAAATAACGATATACATCTTCACAAGCCTCTTTATTTGGTTCCATACCATCCATAAGTCCTTCTGTACCCGTTAAAATCTTACGAATATCTGCATCTGAACTTACTGAATCATCAATCATATTAATACTATGATATGTATGTTCAACCAAAGTTTCTAAAGCTTTATCTAAAACAACTTTTACTGAAGATCCAGAAATAGGTACAATTTTTCCATCAATATAGAAAGTTCCCTTAATAATCGCATCACCAATTTTATCTTTCGCTTCATTCAACAATCGACGAGCCTCTTTTTGTTTATTCCCAATAATATTCTGAATGGATTCAGGCAATTGACTCACATTCTTTTGTTTAATATATTTATCAATCTTTAAAGCATTTTCAATATCACTAAAGATTGAATATTCACTCGACAATTGACAAATGGCTTCATATCCTTTTGAATCAGAAGTCAATTTCATGACATTGGCATCCGCACTTGCTTCAGTAATAAAGCGAAGCTTCATACCACCCGTAGTTAGACCATGATTTTGTCCATCTACACTTTTATCAAATTCAAAGTCATAATTATAATTGTTCTTTGAATATCTATATTTTTTCGTTGTATATAAATCATCAAAAATAGTCTTACAAACTTGACTAATGACATTGGCTGAATCTACAGTCTGATTACTAATTTCACGTGCAATATCCTGTTCTTCATCTGTCAAAAATTGATATATGTCTCCATTACGAGCTATATAATTTTGTTTCTGTAAACGATTCAAAGATTCTTCAACCTGTTTTCTTAATTCGATCTTATCGACCGTAATCGTATCTGCCATTAGAATCGTTAAGTTTTCAATATTTGATTTAATATCATCAATATAACGAACTAAATATAATAATTTTAATAAGTTTGTATCATCCACGGTTAAACCATTATTATTACTAGCTGCTCTTTCAGCTCTTTCAATAACAGAACGAACCGAAGTATCCAAGAAACTATGTAAAGTATCATAGAATGCATACATAGGAACTAACGTAAGTTCATTTTTATTCTCAATATGTTGTGCAGATTCTTGGAAGCCATTCAACATGGATCTTTCACCACTGGACTGGTGTTTTCCGGCATGACCATGCTTACGAATTTCATTAAATACTTTTTGCATGATTGTAAATTGATAAGGAACGAATGGGAAAATACGTGTAAATTCATCTTCACTTGAATATCCCTTTAAATCCTTCAATTCCGTATCAAACGCATATAAATTACTCAATACATTCTCATTATTTTCATAAACACCATCAAGAATTGTATTGGCTTCATCTGTCTTTGTTAATAGACGCTTCTCAATAACTTCACCTACTGAAGAAGAAGTTAAACTTAAACGAATCGCAAAACGAGCCATGATACGAGAGAACTCATCCTGACGAACTTTAATCATTTCATCCAAAGCTTCTTGACCCGTCGCTACAATCCATACTTGACCTCGACATACAGAACCCAATTTTTCAATCAATGACTGCAAATTCAAAAGCATACTTGTATTTGTGCCAATATACTGACCCGCTTCATCAATCATAAACAACAAGCGGAAGCCTTTTGGTTTTGAATCCACATACGCCTTAATTTCATCCACCAACTGTGCAATTGAAATATCTGCTGTTTCTGTTCCATCAAACCAATGCTGCGCTGTATTTTCATTCATTACATTTGCTTGTACCAATGCATCAATAACATCTTGTTCAAAGAATTGATATTCCGCACGCGTATCCACCCATGATTCTCCATTAATATCTTCATAAGCTTCTTTAAATGCATCCATTTTACCTTGTTTCGTGATAAACTGCTCTAATTTAGCTAATTTCAAATCATTTCCATAGTAACCCAAATGATCATAGAATACTTTCGCAAATACTTTTAATACAGCTGTATCGTCCTTGTGCATAGAACCTTCAACATCAATATTAAAAAGAATTGTTTCAGTCGGAGCTTGTACACACTTTTGAACATTCATAAAAGAAAGTTGATCATCAAACTTTTCTTCAAAATAATCCACTGTCTTCTTACCATTGATTTCTTTATTTTCCAATAAATAAGAAAGCATCTTTAAAAAGTGTGATTTACCACTACCAAAGAAACCAGTAATCCAAACACCCACATTATCTGTTGGTCTATCAAAACTTTCACTATATTCATTAAAGAATTTTGTGAAATGCTTCTTCAATTCTGTCGTAACAACATATTCTCTTACTTCTTGTTCAATGACATCTTCTTTTTCTTGTTCTACCTGAACAACACCATTTATCGTACGATCAATATCGTCTCTAAACATCTCTTTGATTTTCATACCCTTTATCTCCCTTAAATCATATTAAAAGCTCTATAATACTCATTTGATTTTAATTTATTAAATAGCTTCACATAATGCCCATCAAACGTTCCTGGATATAAAACTACAATAGGTTTATCATTCAAATCTTCCTGTAATGCATTTAATAGTGCATGTACACGAATAAATGGAAAAGCTTTTCCAACTCCCGTTATCAGCAACAAATCATCATTCTCATTCAATTCAGAAACAATCTTTTTCGCAAAAGTCTTCGCATCACAACTCTTTTCAAATTGCTTTTCTAAAAACTCTGCCCCACGTCTTTCTTCCAACTTAGGAATACGATCCAAGATTCTCTTGTCTTCACAAATCGATAAGAATGTTTCGTATAAATCTACAATATGTACATTACAACTTAAATTCTCACTACTCAAACGCTCTGTAAAAGCGCGAACAGCCATTTCTTCTTTTGATTCGTAACAAAACATTCGAATATTCACTTCATTACTTAAACCTTCACCTTTAAGGAAATCTTTTCTTTGAATCGTTTCTTTTAAAAGGTCTAATCTTTCTGTAATACTAGACATAACTTCCTCCTACATACATCCAAAGGCAACTAATGCCTCACTATTATTTGTATTTTCTATAGCTTCCCTTACTGAATAATCTAACAAAACAGGATTTAATACTTCAGATCTGTTATTATCCAAATATCCAGTTTCAACCAACGTCTTTTTCAAGACTTGTTTACACTTATTGATTGTTGCATTACTCCAAGAAGCCACAACATCATTTTGTTCTTGAAGACGTGTAAAAAAAGAATTCAAATCCATCTTTGTGAAAGATGAATCTTTTGTTCTATACTTCTCACCAATAACAGTAATCATAAATTCCCAAACTAAACGATAATAATTCATCATTAAAAATAAACATGCCTGCTTGGCAATATCTGAAGATTCAGTTGCGACAATATGAATCAATTCTTTGCTATTTGTTTCCTTAAAACGATTTAAACACACAGACGCAATATTCTTAATCATTCTTTCTGTTGGATACTGAAAAAGATTATTGTTTACGATTTCTTCTAAAACTTTGTTTTCATCCATTCTTTCATCTAATAAACGAGCTACAATTCTCATCTCATGAAACAAAAATTGTTCTCTTGTGATTGTTCTATATTTTCTATTTATATCCATAAAAACCAACACCTCTACTTAATCAATTCCACTACATCATCAAATGAGCAATCCAAACAATCGCAAATACGAATCAACGTATCCATAGATACAGTTTCCTGTTTAGAAAGCTTTGCAAGTGTAGCCGGTGTTAACTTAGCTTCTTTAGCCAAATCTGTTTTTTTCATGCCTTTATCAATTAATAATTTAAATAGCTTATTATAACTTATTTGCATAAATCGATCCTCGCTTACCTTTCTATTATACGTGAAACGCTTACAGTATTAAATAATAAATATTCACTTTTATGAATATTTTGTCAACAAAAGATAAGATTAAAATTAAGTTAGATTGAAAACTTCCAAATCTTTGATAAAATAACCAAAATAAAAGCAGAGTCTTGCTCTGCAATTACTACTATTCATCCATTAATGCCTCATGATACTCTTCTACACTACTATAGTCACAAGGATCTATTTCATTATGAATGTTATCTGAATCATACTTATTCTTCCATGCCTTTCTTAAATCAAGGACATGCTGATATTGAAACATATTGTCATACTTAGATGGATCTATCTTACTATAAACTCCATCTGGATCACACTTCTTTATCCAATCTAACCGATCATTTAATTCAATCAAATAATCATCAACTGTTGTAAATCTTTTAAATTCAAAGCCATTGAATCTATGTTGTGGATCATACGTTTCTTGCCAATCGTTTACTAAAGATTCTTTATAGTCTTCTTCCGTATTATAATCATCTACACATACATTTGTCTTTGTATTCGGATCATATTTATCTTGCCGACAGCCCTTAAATCATCCAAATAATCTTCTTCACATCATAATCACTTGGATCTAGCTTATATGCATTATTCTTATCATACTTATTCATCCAATTCTTCTTATTATCAATTGCTTTACCATAAGCATCCTCATGTATGTAATTACTTGGATCTATGGAACTAAACTCATTAAAATAATCATACTTTTGCTTCCATAACTTTCTTAATGCATCCACATACTCATCTTCATCATCAAATTGACTTGGATCTACATTATATTCATCATTTGAATCATGCTCGTCCTTCCACTCTTTACACTCATCTATTCGATCCTTATACTCATTTACATCATCAATCAATTCTAAATCAATATATTCAAACTCATCATAAGGATCCAATTCCTTTTTCCAACCCCGCTTTAAAGCCTTAACATAATACTCCTCATACTCAAATCACATGGATTCACTTTAAATTCACAATCACAATCCCATTCATCACGTCACTCTAATCTAGTTCTATAAACATCTATATCATAGGCATAATCATCATAATTTGAATATTTAGATACATCCACATACCCTTCAAGTTCACATTCAGGATCTTCATATTCTTGCCACTTCTCTTTAAGCATAGCCAAATATTCTTTGCAAGTTGAATAATCATATTGATTTACATGGAACTGATTCTTAGGATTATATTTCTCAGCCCAACCATCCTGACACAGCATTTTACCAATTGCAAACCCCAATATTCTTTTTCTACTAATCATAATCCTAAATTCCATTTATTCAATTATACACAAAAAAGCCGCCATATTATAGGCGACTCAGTTATCATCTTCACTTTTTCAAATTTCTAGAATATGACTATTTCAACAACTCCATAATTTCATCTTCACTCTTCGACAATGACTTAGAAATAAGCTCTAAACTCATCCCATTTGTTAGCATCGCTTTAATCCCTAGTTTCATTAATTGATTCATCTGATCCATTTTCTCATCCGATTCATCTGCACGTTTATTTGCTTCTTCGGCACGTTTATTTGCTACTTCTGCACGTTTATTTGCTTCTTCTACTTGTTTATTTGCTTCTTCTACTTGTTTATTTGCTTCTTCAATTTCAAGTTGTAATTCCATTCGTTCTTCATTTTCATGCAGTTTTTGAAAATCTTCTATTATTTTTTTC